>ENA-OYXR01000440-OYXR01000440.1-human-gut-metagenome-genome-assembly--contig:-NODE-440-length-19935-cov-7.769215_pt1 | contig 19935 bp, 10 predicted proteins | sample MGYA00243241_ERZ653431 | MGnify/ENA primary metagenome ERZ653431 (study PRJEB26926, sample SAMN06165182) | human gut metagenome | biome: ENVO:00009003; feature: ENVO:2100002; material: ENVO:00002003... | reverse complement strand
TATTTCAATAATTTCAAAGAACTATTTATCCACTTTTACGGGACAGTAGTGATTTTAAGATATTCTTTCATATCTTTCTTGCCTTTTGGTATAAGTACAAATTATCCAAATATCAGACAAACATTCTCTCACGGTATTCTGACGGAGTAGTGCCTGTATGCTTACGAAAAAAACGTGTCATCGTAGAATTCGATTGAAAATTAGTTCGTGAAACCACTTCCTTTATTTCAAGATTGGAGTCTTTCAATAAGACTTTTATCTCAAGTATGGTATATTCCACAATCCACTCTTTAGCCGAACGACCAGTATTATCTGTTATTAACATTGTCAGATATTTAGGTGAGATACACATCTTATCTGCATAAAATGCCACATCACGACTTATAGTATGATACTCTATAACCAAATAAAAGAATTCAAAAACCTGCTTCTCTTTACGTACAAACTTCACGGAAGCCATAGCCTTGGGGTTACTCTTATAGCCCACATACAAGTCCCAATAATAAACCCTCAATAAATACATCACCGATTCCCTCCTAAGAAAGGCACAAGATAAATCTACACGGCATGACAATATATGACAGAAATGAACAAAGCGCTTATACTCTTCTTCACTGAGCGGAGAGCTATAATATTTCCTCATATAGAAAAAATAGTCAAGTGTAAGCCTACCCAGCCCATTAATGGTATCCATAAACAATTTCTTTGGTACTTTAAAGAAAATAACGGCAAAGTCTGTACTGATTTCGGTTATACTTGCCAACTGATAAGGAAAAATAGTTATCAAATCATTCTTCACAACCCTGCGTTTATTAGAAAACACATTAAAAAGAGCAGAGCCTCCGGTACAAACTCCATTTATCCCTTCTTCTAGATATGTCGGAATCCCGTCAAGAGGCAAATCAATTACCTTTGTATAAATATTGAACTCCTCTAAATCAAACACACCACTTGAAAAAGGCCTATTATCTTTTGTAGCTTTTACCATATTTGTTTTAAATATTATGCTAAGTTACAAAAGAAAATCATTTTTAGATTATTTGTTCTAAAATTGCACATATATACTGAAGTTCAGTCAAAACTAAAGTATAAATTCTTATTCTATAAAGGGCTAAATAATATCCGATAGGGCAGAGATAATGGAATAAAAAAAGTCCCACAAATCGTTGAATTTATGAGACTTACCTATTCATTATCCAGTTAGTTCAGCGGAGAGACAGGGATTCGAACCCCGGGTGCCTCGCAGCACAACGGTTTTCAAGACCGCCGCAATCGACCACTCTGCCACCTCTCCAAAACTTCTTTTTCAGAAGTACTTTTCTTTTAAAGCGGTGCAAAGATACAAATCATTTTTTATTCTACAAACTTTTCTGCACAAAAACAGAGCAATTATACCAAAATTCTTGTTTATACCCACTACGGAACGAACATAACGGCATTTAGGCTATTTGTTGAAATTTATCAAGGGCAAGACAGAGTTTTATAACTTACTGGCTATCAGTATATTTACAAAGAGCCACATTCAGTATACGATTGAACCCTATTCAGTATACGACTGAATGGCATTCACTATACGACTGAATTAGGTTCAGAATACGACTGTTCCTTAAACCTACATCATTTGTAAATAATGCAGATTATTATTCGGTTCTTGTTTCAATTCATAAACCACATATAAAGAAAGTATTAACATCTCTACTCCCCCGGACATTCACTACCTAATAATAGTTATTTTATGCTGTTCAACATAAAAAGAGAAGTATCTCTTATAAAATTACGGAATTTATTCAGTATTTTTGCGCGCTCTAAAGGATAACATTATCTAACCTACTAACAAAAACAAATTTTATGGAATTGAACAAAACCTTTACCAATGGGCTTTGGAATAAAGAAATCAATGTCAGTGATTTCGTCAGTAAAAACATCGCACCCTATACCGGGGATGCATCTTTCTTGCAGGGACCTACCGAACGTACCAAACGTATCTGGGACATCTGTCTGAAGGCTCTCGAAGAAGAAAGGAACAACAATGGCGTCCGTTCACTGGACAATACCACCGTATCTACCATCACTTCTCATAAAGCCGGGTATATTGATAAGGACAATGAACTTATTGTCGGTTTGCAGACTGATGAACTGTTGAAACGATCCATCAAACCTTTCGGAGGCATCAACGTGGTAGCAAAAGCATGCCGTGAAAACGGAGTGGAAGTGGACGATAAAGTAAAAGACATCTTCACCCATTACCGCAAAACACATAACGACGGCGTATTCGATGTATATACCGAAGAAATCCGTTCCTTCCGCTCACTGGGATTCCTTACCGGATTGCCCGACAACTATGCCCGCGGACGTATCATCGGCGACTACCGCCGATTGGCTCTCTACGGCATCGACCGTCTGATTGAAGCCAAGCAGGAGGACTTGCGCAACCTCACCGGCCCGATGACCGAAGCACGCATCCGTCTACGCGAAGAAGTGGCAGAACAAATCAAAGCTTTGAAGGACATCAAGGTTATGGGCGAATATTACGGACTCGACCTCAGCCATCCGGCTACATCAGCTCAAGAGGCCGTGCAATGGGTATACATGGCATATCTTGCTGCCATCAAAGAGCAGGACGGAGCAGCCATGTCACTGGGTAACGTATCTTCGTTCCTCGACATTTTCATCGAATACGATTTGGCTCACGGCAAGATTGACGAGACGTTTGCACAGGAACTGATAGACCAGTTCGTCATCAAACTACGTATGGTACGCCATCTGCGCATGCAGTCGTACAATGATATCTTTGCCGGCGACCCGACTTGGGTGACCGAAGCCATCGGCGGACGCTTCAACGACGGACGCGTGAAGGTCACCAAGACTTCTTTCCGCTTTTTGCAGACGCTATACAACCTCGGTCCTTCTCCGGAACCGAACTTGACCGTATTGTGGAGTCCCGAACTGCCGGAAGGCTTCAAGGATTTCTGCGCCAAAGTTTCTGTAGATACCAGCTCCATCCAGTACGAAAACGACAACCTGATGCGCGAAGTGCGCAACTGCGACGATTACGGCATTGCCTGCTGTGTATCCTACCAAGCCATCGGCAAGCAAATCCAGTTCTTCGGCGCACGTGCCAACCTTGCCAAGGCCCTGCTGCTTGCCATCAACGGTGGCCGTTGCGAAAACACCGGAACTGTCATGGTGAAAGGTATTCCCGTATTGACCGGCGAGACACTGAAGTTTGAGGAAGTTATGGCCAACTACAAGAAGGTACTGACTGAAATAGCCCGTGTCTACAACGAGGCCATGAATATCATCCACTACATGCATGATAAGTATTATTATGAGAAAGCCCAGATGGCATTCATCGATACCGACCCACGCATCAATCTGGCATACGGTGTTGCCGGCCTTTCCATCGCCATAGACTCACTGTCCGCCATCAAATATGCCAAAGTCACTGCACGCCGCAACGAAATCGGCCTGACCGAAGGTTTCGACACCGAAGGCTCATTCCCCTGCTTCGGCAATAATGACGACCGTGTGGACCACCTGGGAGTAGACCTCGTTTACTATTTCAGCGAAGAACTGAAAAAGCTGCCTGTCTACAAGAATGCCCGTCCCACCCTTTCCTTGCTGACTATCACCTCCAACGTGATGTACGGCAAGAAGACCGGTGCCACTCCGGACGGACGCGCCAAAGGTGTTGCCTTTGCTCCGGGTGCCAACCCAATGCACGGACGTGACAAGAACGGTGCCATCGCTTCCTTGAGCTCCGTAGCCAAATTGCGCTACCGCGACTCGCAGGACGGCATCAGCAATACGTTCTCCATTGTTCCCAAATCACTGGGCCCGACACCGGAAGAACGTGTAGAGAACCTGGTAACCATGATGGACGGCTACTTCACCAAAGGTGCCCACCATTTGAACGTAAACGTACTGAACCGCGAAATGCTGGAAGATGCCATGGAACATCCTGAAAAGTATCCGCAACTCACCATCCGCGTTTCCGGCTATGCCGTGAACTTCGTGAAGTTGAGCCGCGAGCATCAGTTGGAAGTCATCAGCCGTTCATTCCACGAAAGAATGTAATATGATAAATGTACACTCCTACGAAAGTATGGGAACATTCGACGGGCCGGGTCTCCGGCTCGTCGTTTTCCTGCAAGGATGTCCGTTCCGTTGTCTGTATTGTGCCAATCCGGATACGATTGATGTAAAAGGAGGCACTCCCACCACTCCGGAAGAGATTCTGCAAATGGCTATCAGCCAAAAGGCATTCTTCGGGAAGAAAGGAGGTATTACTTTCTCCGGCGGTGAGCCTACCCTGCAAGCAGAAGCGCTGATTCCTCTTTTCAAGGAGCTGAAGGCGAACGGCATCCATATCTGTCTGGACAGTAACGGAGGCATCTGGAATGAAAAGGTGGAAGAGCTCTTTAGTCTGACTGACCTCGTGCTGCTGGACATCAAGCAATTCAATCCCGAACGCCACCGTACGCTGACGGGACGAAGCAACGAACAGACACTCCGCACCGCTGCCTGGCTCGAAGAACATGAACACCCCTTCTGGCTGCGCTATGTACTGGTCCCCGGTTACAGCGATTCGGAAGAAGACACCCGCCTGCTGGGTGAAAGTCTTGGCAAATACCAGCAGATACAACGGGTGGAAATACTTCCTTATCACCGTCTGGGTGTTCACAAATACGAAGCCATGGGATGGGATTACAAATTGAAAGAAGTGAAGGAAAATACTCCGGAACAACTGGAACGGGCAGAAAAACTGTTCAAAGAGTATTTCACGAATGTGATAACCAACTAAAACAGAAAAGCAAGGCTGTCCGGATATGATTCCAGACAGCCTTGCTTTTCATTTATAGGGTAAGAATCCTATTCTTTCAAGTTATAGGTAATCTGCTGTACATCATCACTACTGCCACCCACCATAAAGACGAAATCACCAGGTTCTACCATATAATTCATCTCATTGTCATAGAATCCCAGTGCATCGTCAGTTATCTGAAAAGCTACAGTTTTGCTTTCACCCACATTCAGATGAATTTTCCTGAAGCCCTTCAATTCCTTTATCGGACGCGTAACAGAGGCTACCTTATCCTGCACATACAATTGAACTACTTCCTCTCCTGCACACTTACCGGTATTAGTCACTTTTACCGACACCTCCGTATGGACGCCTGCAGCCTTGCCCGGCAGCAGTTTCAAATCAGAATATCCAAAATCCGTGTACGAAAGCCCATATCCGAAAGGATAGGCAGGCTCAGTGGAAGCATCGATATAAGATGCCTTATAGGTCTGTTTCAATGCGGTAGGGCGGCCGGTGCTCTTATTCTGATAATAAATGGGAATCTGTCCTACGTGTGCAGGAAATGTCATGGGCAATTTAGCCGAAGGATTATACTCTCCCCACAACACATTGCATATGGCATTGCCGGCCTCACTTCCCAGCCACCAAGTACACAGTACCGCATCAGCATGTTCCCTTATCTCATTGAAGATTACCGGACGCCCACACATGACAAGAGCAATGACAGGTTTTCCAGTCTTTGCCAGTTCCGACACCAGCTTCTGCTGCCCCTCGGGTATGGCTATATTCACTTTGGAAGCCTTCTCGCCACTCTGACCGAATCTCTCGCCTACCGCCACAACAATGACATCCGAAGCCTCAGCAGCCTGTAATGCTTCCTGCAATCCGGTCAACTGATTGCTCTTCATATCATAGCCTTCAGCATAGCTCACCTCCAGTCCTTTCCGGACCAATGCATCATATAAGGTCACCACTTTGTTCCGGTCCGTAGTGGCAGCCCAAGCACCTGCCATATCGTACTGGGATTTTGAGAGTCCTCCTATCAAGGCTATCTTCCTCGTCTGTGCCGTCAACGGAAGCACAGATTCCCTATTCTCCAGCAATACAACGGAACGCTCGGCCATACGGAGCGAAGCATTACGGACTTCGGGCGCATTGAGTATTCTGGCCGCTCTTTCCGGATTACAGTAGCGAAAAGGGTCCTCAAACAATCCCAACTCATATTTCTTCTCCAAAATACGCCGTACTGCATCATCAAGCACACTCTCCTTTACTTTCCCTTCTTGAACAAGCTCCTTCAGATAAGTCAAGTAGCAGGTACTTACCATCTCCATGTCCAGACCAGCATTCAGCGCTTTGGCTGCGGCATCTTTCTTGTCAGCAGCATAACGGTGGTTCACCAATTCCTCTACCGAATTATAATCGGACACAACAAATCCCTTAAATCCCCACTGCTCTCTCAATAGCCGGTTGAGCAAGAAATCATTGGCAGTACAAGGAATATTATTAAAATCATTGAAAGCACTCATCACGGTAGCTGCTCCTACCTTTATGGCCGCCTTATAGGGAGGCATATAAAAATTGGCAAAGTGGCCCATTGACATATCCACACTATTATACTCCTTTCCTGCTATCGGTGCACCATATCCGGCAAAATGTTTCATACATGCCATGACAGTCGTCGTGTCTGCCAAATCGTCTCCTTGCAAGCCTCTGACACGCGCCTCCGCTACCCGAGAACCATAATAAGGGTCCTCACCGGCCCCTTCCATGACGCGTCCCCAACGTGCGTCCCACGAAATATCCACCATCGGGGCAAAAACCCAGTTCAAACCATCGGCGGCACTTTCCAAAGCATTGTAGCGTGCAGCTTCCTCAATCATGGCCAAATCGAAACTTGCAGCCTCGGCAAGCGGAAGCGGAAATCCGGTACGATAGCCGTGGATAACATCCAGTCCGAAAATTAAAGGAATGCGCAAACGCGATTGCAAAGCAAGCTCTTGATAACAGCGTATATCCTTTACTCCTATCACATTCAGCATAGAGCCTATTCTGCCTTGCCGGACATACTCTTCTTTAGGAATATTTCCACCGTCGGGTCCGGTAAAATTCCCTCGGTAGGTGCATTGTGCAAGCTGGCCTATCTTTTCATCCAGCGTCATCTGCTTCATCAAGCTTGAGATGAATTTCTCCTTCTCCGTAGTTTGTGCCGAGGTAAAGGTGTTACCAAGTCCCCACAGACAAACCATCAGTATTATTATCTTTTTCATACTGCCATTCTTGTTTTGATATTTATTTTATCATAAAACAACAGTTGCCTTCAATGGTAAATCAGCTGAAGAAGGACCTGCCAGAATCTCAAAAGTCCCCTTTTCCACTACAAACCGATGTGATTCCACATCATAGTAGGCAAAGGCTTCCTCATCCAGCAATATCCGAACGCGCTTGGTTTCACCCTTCTTCAAGTAAACCTTATCGTAGCCTTTCAACTCCTTCAATGGACGCGGAACAGAACATTCCACATCCCGCACATATACCTGAGCCGCTTCCGCAGCATCCATCTTTCCGGTATTCTTGATGTCAAAGCTTACCGTAACCCGGCTTCCCCCCGTCTTCTCAACACTCAGATTACTATATTCAAAACTACTGTATGACAGTCCATACCCGAAAGGATAGAGCGGCTGCTTTCCGTTCCGGTCATATCCCCTATAACCTACGAAAACACCTTCGGCATACTGCACCCGTTTATGAGGTACATTGCGATTGTCATAATAATTACCATATACCGGATTATCTTCCCATTTTTCCTCGATGCTGACTGGTAGTTTGCCACTTGGCGAAAGCTTGCCCGTAATGATTTCGGCAAGGGCCTTTCCACCCTCCTGCCCCGGATACCATGCCATCAAAATAGCTTGTACACTCTGCCCCCAATTGCGGAAATCTATTCCACCTCCGGCATTCACCACCACAGCCACATTATCATGAAGTGAAGCCACTTTATTAATGAGATATTCCTGCCCGTATGACAATGCAAACGGACGGTCGAACCCTTCACCTTCTGTACTGCTGTTGAACCCGGCACATACAATAACATTCCTGGCATGCTTCAGTGAAGAGGCCAAACGCTCCTCATCCATCATTCCTGCCTGGAAACTGACAGTCGCCTCACCCACATTATCAAAATATTCAATACGCAACCGGTATATCTCCCCTGCACTGACCTGCATAAATGCACTGCGGGTACTGAATGAATGGTTCCCCCAATCTCCGGTAATCAGCTTATCGTTTACAAACAGACGGTATCCGTCATCGCCAGCCAGCTGGAACTTGACAGTTCCATCCTTGTCAGCCTTGTAAACTCCCGTCCAACGGGCAGAAAACTGATCTACCGGCATGCCGTCGAACGGTGCACCGTATTTCCAGGCATGGTCTATGGCAGGCTCTATGGCAGCTTGAAAGAGTTCTCCAGTAAGATTACGAGTATTATAATATTCGCCCTTAAAACCGTTTTGCGTAAAACTGCCATCCGTATAAATCTGTTGGGACATATCCTTATAAAGAATGCTGTCAGACAGCAGCTCTATCTGTCTGCCGCCCTTCAACTGAACCATACCTTCATAGAGTGACACTACCGAATAAGGGGTGACAAATCCGCTTCCTCCTCCTGTGGGAATAATATCGGCATTAGGCCCGATTACCAATGTTCTACCGTTCCGGTAAGGCAACGTACCGTTGTCATTTTTCAATAAGACTACTCCTTCTCTCGCCAAGTCAAGTGCAATTTCCTTAGACTGTGCATTGTCTTTATCGATAGATTTATCTTCTCTCGGAGTATCAAGTGCTCCAAAAGCAATCAATGTCTGGAGTATATGCCGGACTTTGGCGTCAATGGTCTCTTCCTTCACGATACCATTCTCTATTGCCGGAATAAGAATTTCCCTGGTCATAAATTTACCGACGGGCATTTCCAAATCCAACCCTCCATTAGCGGCTCCCACACCGGAATATACAGATGTCCAGTCAGACATCAGGATACCTTTAAATCCCCACTGTTTGCGCAGTACATCAATGTTCAGCCAGCTATTTTCGGTGGCATGTACCCCGTTCAGCGGATTATAGCTATCCATAACCGCCCCTACTCCTGCTTCCTGCACAGCTTTTCGGAACGCGGGAAAATAAATTTCCTGCAGCGTGCGCTCATCCACATCTGAGCTGGCATGATGTCTGCTCCACTCCTGGTTATTGGCCGCAAAATGCTTCACCGTAGCCATAACTCCCTCTTCCTGCACTCCCAAGATATATTCTTTAGCAGTTTCGCCCGTCAAATAAGGGTCTTCACCAAAATACTCATAGTTTCGCCCGCATAGAGGAGAGCGGTAGATATTGACTCCAGGCCCCAACAGAATACTTACCCCACGGGCCTTTGCATCCCGGGCCAAACCATGTCCCAGCTCTCTAGCCAACTTACGGTTCCATGTCGAAGCCGACAAGATGCCACAAGGATACAAGGTACTTTGAGTATTGTTACGTATGCCTTGCGGACCATCGGCCATCCTGATTTCGGGTATGCCAAGCCGGGGTACAGCCCGGATATAAAAAGATTTGGGACCGGAAATGTAATCGATTTTTTCTTCCAGCGTCATTTGAGAAACCAACTCCCTGGCACGCTGCTCCACCTGGGGAGTAATACACACTTGTGCTTTTGCCGTGATTGCACAACAAAGCAATAGCCCGCTTAAGGCTACTTTCTTTTTAATCTTCATTTTGTCTATTTTACTACGTGTTTGTTATATTGCCGGGCATGTCCCGACCTACTTTCTTTCTTCTCAATCAATAAAAAACCGTGTCCCTTCATCCACCAACGAAGAAACACGGCCGAAAGTTATTAAGAAAATTCTGAATCTACAAGAAAGTGGACAAAAACATGTCTGTCCTGCTATCAATAAGTAAGACGTATACCGGCCTGCAACGTAAAGTTACACGGGTTCTCCTTGCGTATAGTCTGTATCGACGAACCGTCATCAAAGAAATAAGATACTCCCGGTTCCACATACAGGCCCACCCTATTGCTTATGTTATACTGGGCACCGACAGCACTCATGACAGAAAGCTGTACCGGTTTCACAGTCTCACTCTCAGTACCAATCTTGCCATACACACATTTTTCAATGGCACCCCCCGCCGAAACGTACATCGTAAAGTTCTTTGCATCCACAAAGTTCCAGTTGGCCCGTACCGGAATGCCAATATAATGCAGCTTCTGGCTTATCTTTTCCGAGCTGCCCTCATACCTTACGTCAGAAGCAAGATAGGTATACGTCAGCCCGCTTTCCACAGAGAAACCCTTCGCCAAGTTTTTCCGCACCGAAACACCGAAACTGAGCGGTTGTTTATGGTTTATATCCGCAATTTTCTTTTCGCGTCTTTGCAGATAGGGCATACCATCCTTAAAAACCAGTTCCTGCCCGTCGGGAATAGTAACAATGCCATTGGCCGTAGAGGATAAATCTACGTTACCGCCATAAATAGGACTTCCAGGCATGTAGTCCGACATCACATTCGCTTCCCCTTCATTCGCCAATGAAAAACCTCCCGTATTTCCTACGGACAAGCCAACCGCCCATCCTTTAGCATCCCTACCAGAACTGTTTTTTTCCGGAAGATGCAGTTTGTCCCGGCCTGACGGACGATAGCGGTCTTCCCTTGTCTCCGGTTCCTCGGCCTGCATTGTAGTTTCATGGTCCGTATCTTCCACTACCGGTTCTTCCGCCTGCTGTCCAATACCGACAACCTCATCTGCAGTTTCAACCGGCAGCATTTCCTCCTGCTGTTCTTCGCCAACCGATATTCTGATATGTTGTGCAACCAAAGGGTGACTTGCCTCCTTATTGGGCGCCGATGCATTTCCATGTGCCCGATAAGCAGGCTCTATGGAATTAGTCCGTATGGCAGGTACTGTCTGTTCCGGCAAGACGTCCGGAGCCACAGCCAAAGCGGGCACTGACGTATGCCGCATTTCATTCCCTACCGGACTCTGCAACAGCCACAGACTGACGGACGAAACCGCCACCAGCAACACAGCTGCCGCGGCCACCGCCCAGCGACGGAAAGGTATCATCCTATGCGGTCCGGTTATCGGAGCTCCGGAAACGGACAATTCCTTCTCCAACCGCTCCCATCCGGCAACCGGCAGCGGTTCGGAATAGTCTTCCAGCTTGTCCTTTATCTTTTTCAACCACAATTCATCTTCCATACGTTCCTTCATTTAATCATTTCTTTTCATCCACTCACGTACTTTTGCCGCTAAAGTCGCTTTAGCACGCGTCAACTGCGAGGCAGAGGATTTTTCATTAATTCCCAATAGTCGAGCAATCTCCTTATGGGATTTCTCTTCAAAAATATATAAGTTGAATACGGTACGATAGCCGGCAGGCAATTCACTGATAAACTGCATTAGTACCTTTTGAGGAATGACATCTATTGACGAACCTTCCGGTTCCTCATAAGCTTCGGGTGCATTCTCCAAGGCCGATGACTGATTCATCACATCATTTTTCCGCAAATACTGCAATACCGTATTCACCATTACGCGTTCCATCCATGCCCGCAGAGAGCCCTCTCCCCGCCAAGTGAACTTATCGAAAGAATCAAAAAGTTTCAGAAAACCGTCATGCATCAGGTCTTGGGCAGTCTCCCGGTCACCTGCATAACGGAGGCATACGCTGAGCATGCGTCCCGCATAGCGCTCATACAGTTCTTTGCGGGCAAGGTTGTCCCCTTGCCTACAGCGTTCTGCCAATTCCTGTTCTTCCATTCTCTCTTTTAACACGTGTTTACCTTAAAAATGCAACTGGCGCAAAAATACTGCATCAGGCAGAGAAGAAAATCACACTTTTATTTCTTTAACAGTATACTACGCAGTATTTAGCTTTTCACCGCATTTTCTGAATGCAAAAATAAGTTTTAAACAGAAAAGAGCTAAAACCTACCACTTATGAAGAAACTGAGAATGACATTGGCAGCATCCATGCTTTTATTCCTGACTGCCATTGTATTGCAATCATGCCTGGACGATTGGGATGACAAATATGACACTTTGTTCGCCGTAGGTACGGTAAAGGTCATCGAAGGAAAAGACTACTATTTCTCACTGGACGAAGGCAGTAAACTATATCCCAGTGACACAACCTATGTTCACAACTATGCCGTAATAGACGGCCAGAGGGCTTTCATCTACTTCCGCGAACTGGAAGAGAAACTTCCAGGCTACGAATACAATGCCCCAATAAAGCACATCGAAAATATTCTGACCAAAGACATCTACTCCATGCCTGCCGAAAAGGCGGACAGTATCGGAGACGACAACATCAACGCCACGGATTTATGGATTACGGGTGAGTATCTGAACATCAAGTATCAATTCTACCACAGTAACAACGAAGATAAGAAGCACATGCTGAACCTGGTCATCAACGAAGCATCCACCGGCGAGAACGACAAACCGGATTACGTCAATCTCGAATTCCGCCACAATGCCTACAATGACAGCCAGCTCACACTGGGCACCGGACTGGCCTCCTTCAAGCTGGACAATATAGCGGAACAGCTGAAAGAGAAAAAAGGACTGAACATCCGCGTCAAAAGTCTATATGACGGTGAACGGTTCATGACCATAGACATTAAAAAAGAAAATAACTAAATCTCCTAAAAACACATTTTTCAACATCTCAATGAGAAGTGGAGTAACATTTCAATATGTTGCTCCGCTTTGTTTTTCCATAACTTATCAGAATTCATTGTTCAAGCAAGTCAGCCTCAACGAAGCGTTGAACGCTTCGGCAGACAATCGCGTCCTGACCTGTACCTGCACGCTGCTCTTCGGCTGGACATCAAAATAATTGTCGCTATATACACTTTCATTGTCAGCAACGGACAAGCATACGGCACGGGCAAACTTGTCTGTTGATACCGTCACTTCATATCCGCCTTCAATGGAACGGACTTCGGTCTGCAAATCCACTTTCGGATAATTCATATTCTTCTGCTTATCCAGACAGTAGTTGTTATGGTACACCCTGCCCGATTTGTCCGTATAGTCTACGCGGACATATACCGTTCCTCTATCCACCCCCTCCAGCAGCTTGGCAAGCGGTGCGGAAAAACAGACACGGCTGTCATTGCCGGAAATGCCGACAGACTTGTCCCAGTGATAAACCACGGTTCCGTCGAACCGGCAGACCTGGAGCTGCAGCCGGCCGGAAGTATTCTCCAAGCGGTCGGACACTGCATATACTTTCAAATCATCCCCCTCCACTACCGGAGAAATCAGGATGTCATCATAGACCTTGCGAGTATAATAGTGCTGCGCCTTCCAGCGTCCGTAATAGTCACGGCTCGCCCAGGAAGCTACGGGCCAACAGTCGTTGTGCTGCCAGAAAAGCGTCCCCATATTATACGGCATCTGGCGGCGGTGCGACTCGATGGCCGTCTTGATGGCATCTCCCTGCAGCACATGGTTCATATAAAGGAATGCCCGGAAATCACGCGGTTTTTTATATTCATTCAACAGGTAAGTCTCAATCAGCCCGTTGGCATGGTCGCCACCACGCTGATGGGACATCATCACCTCGGAACGTATATCCCAGTCTTCGGGGTAAGGAGCATAGCGCTTGACGGAGTCGAACTCTGGAAAAGACTGAAAGCCGTACTCGCTGAAAAAGCGGGATTTCTCGCTGTCATAATCGGAAATGGGTGCTTTACCATGCCAGACACTCCAATAGTGACGGTCCCCGTCAGTAGTACCGGACATCTCTCCCTCGAATGCGAACGGAGAAGAAGGCCAATAGAAGGTTCCGGGTGCATACTCCCTGACCACCCCGGGTAAGGTGACATGATACTGCTGCCGGTACTGTGCCCAAATCTTGTCGGCATATTCCTTGTTCTGCCGTTCTATCTCACGCTTCCAGCCCCAGCCCAGCCAGGCATCCTGGCATTCATTGTTTCCACACCACAAAGCAATGCAGGCATGATTGCGCAAACGTTTCACATTGTCCACCGCCTCCTGATGGATATTATCGAGCAGGGCGCCTTCTGCCGGATACATGCTGCAGGCAAACATAAAGTCCTGCCAAATCATAATTCCATGCTCATCACACAAATCATAGAAGACATCGTTCTCATAGATACCTCCGCCCCAGACACGCAACATATTCATGTTTACACCGGCGGCATCGAGAATCGTCCTTTTATAATTCTCGGGAGTGACGCGCGGCAGGAAGTTATCCGAAGGGATGTAATTGGCTCCTTTGGCAAAAACCGGACGCCCGTTCAACTCTATATAGAAAGTATGCCCGTCCTTATCCGGCTGATGCACCACCTTCAAAGAGCGTATACCCACCCTTTCGGTTTTAGAATCCAACAATTCCCCACCTGCAATGATATCCGTACGGAAACGGTAAAGAAAAGGCTCCCCCAGTCCATTACTCCACCACAGCTTCGGCTTGTGAAGGACGAAATCAACGGTCACCCGATTGGTGCCTCGCTTCAAATCCGCTTGCCACTCGCCAAGCACTCTTCCGGTAGCCTCATCCGTTATCGTGACCAACACTCCATTCATATCCTTATCGGCATCCAGCTCCACATGTCCGGCAATCACGGCCCTGCCTGCACCGACTTCCTTCTGCTCGATAAACACATCGTTGATTCTCAAATCGCTCCAAGCCCTGATATACACCGGACGCCAGATGCCGGAGGTAACCAGACGTGGGCCCCAATCCCAGCCATAATGATAACCCGCCTTACGGGCAAAAATGCTTATCTTCTTGTTGAACAAGCCCCCGTTTTCAGACTGGTCATTGGATGCCGGATACTGGTAGGGAAGTGCATCCCATTTGGGGACGTCTATCTTTACCGGCGAATGGAAGTACACCTTCAGTATATTATTCTCCTCCCTGATGTACTGCCTAACGGGGATAGACCAGCAGCGAAACATATTGTCCGCTTTCAGTATACATTCATCATTCAAATAAACGTCAGCGTAAGTATCCAGCCCCTCGAACACAAGCTCCATATTCTCTTTCCGCATCATGTCGGCAGCAAGAGTAAAGCAAGTTTCATAAACCCAGTCTTCCTTGTCAATCCATTGTAATCCCCGTTCGTTCAACCGGAAAAACGGGTCTTCAATAATCTTGTTCTGCAGTAAGTCCGTGTGGACTACTCCCGGAACTGTAGCCGGATACCAATTGGTCAGTCTCGCCTGCCGGAATTTCCAGCCTTCATGAAGGTTCTTTACCACTGTTTTTAGTTTCATACGAGTGTGTTTCATAGCTTTCTTTGACTACTCTAAATTACGGATAGACAAAAATACGACATTCAAAGGATACTTTATAATATCTTCTTAACGAAACATGATACAATCCCGTACACACCTACCGGGTCAGCGTCGCTGCACATCTGCTGCAGTGTGACTGCAAACGTGTTGCAGCGCTACTGCATATATGCTGCAGTGACACTGCATATGTGTTGCAGCGCCACTGCAAAGCTGAATGCAGTAGCACTGCAAAAAGCATGCACTTGCTTTGCAGTGGCAATGCATTATCCCATCGCCTTATTCGGGCTTTCGATAATCCTCGCTTCTTCGCTGTGCCCATCAGTAGGCAGCCTCAGCAACGGGAGATTGATGACACAAATTATACTTCACTGGGCGGAACACCAAACTGCCGCTTGAAGCTGCGCGAGAAGTTGGCCAGCGAAGAAGCTCCCACCTTGTAACACACTTCGCTCACAGTGTATTTGCCCGTCTGCAGCAGTTGCATAGCCGTGTTCATGCGATAAGTGATAAGAAAGTTCTGCGGTGTTTGTCCCGTCAACGACTTGACTCGGGCATACAAGCTGCTGTAGCTCATCAGCATTTCCTTTGCCAGCGAGGTAATGCCGAATGCCTCGTCATCCAAGTGCTTGTCCAGCAACGTGTGCAAATTCTCCAAAAACTGACGGTCTTGTTCATTAAGTATCGCTTCTCGCGCCTCTCCCCTCGGTAGGCTTTCCGAGGTGAGGTTTTGCACAATCCATTGCATCCGTTTACGGTTTTCCAACAGATTGTTTATGACGGCTTTCAGATAGAAGGGGTCGAAGGGCTTGCCCACGTAGGCATCAGCACCACAATCCAGTCCTTTGATACTGCTGTCCATATCGTTCTTTGCCGTTAGCAGAATAATGGGAATACGCCCCCAATCGGCACTTGTCTTGATAGTCTTGCACAACTCGTAGCCGTCTTTCCGAGGCATGACCACATCACTCACAATCAGTTCAGGCAACTCCATCTCTAATCTGTCTATGGCTTCCTCTCCATTTTCCACGACAACGATATTGTAATCTGGCGACAACAGCACTCGCAGGTATTCGCGCACCTCCTGATCGTCTTCTACAATGAACAGCGTGTTCTCCTTAGAGACTACTTTTTCTACGGCATTCGTCTCGACTGCCGGTATGGGTATCTTGTACTCATTGTCTTGTGCCCGTTCCTCGGGACTATATGCTGTCAGCGATTGTGGGATACTAAGAGTGAAGCAAGCCCCCTGAGGGTGCTTGGAAGTGTAGTCTATGTTTCCCTTATGCAGGTGTGCCAAATATTGCGCATAATTCAGACCGATGCCCTTACCATTCACATTGGGGTATTTCTTATCAGCTCCCAACCGTTCAAAGCGATCAAACAGTTGTTTCTGTTTTTCGGGCAAAATACCTTGTCCCGTATCGGCCACGCATATTTGTACGTTTTTCCCGTCGCTTTCCACAGTAATGTCGATACTCCCCCCTTCAGGTGTGTACTTAATGGCGTTACTGAGCAAGTTATAAAATATCTTTTCCACCTTCTCCGTATCAAAACAAGCCACCGTATCCTGCTTCTGTTCAGCGTGCATGTTTATCGTCAGCCCTTTTTCGTGGGCAATAAACCGGAAGTTCGCTATCTGTGCCTGAACGAAAGCTACCGGGTCTACCACGGCAACCCGGAGTTGCTTCTCGTCCTTCTCACCTTCCTTGGGGTCAAGCAACTGCTTCACAAGCCGCAACAAGCGGTCGGCATTGCGCAACATGATATCCACCAAGCCACGCTCATGTTCATTCAGATTGTTTTCTTTCGCCAGTTCTTTCAACGGGGCATATACCATGGCTAGCGGTGTACGTACTTCGTGCGAAATGTTGGTCACAAAGTCTATGTGTGCCTGATTTATCTCCCTTTGGTACTTGACCAATGCCAGTCTCTCCTCTTGTGTCCGCCAACGTATAATTAGCCGGATGACCAGTAGCACCAGCCCGATACCGACCAGCCAGTATAACACAATAACCAAGGGCGTAGCCCATGGTGCAGGGTGAACAACCACCTCCTTGGTCAGTTCGTTCTTGCACCACTCTCCGCTCAGTATGCGAGCTTTCACCTTGAACGTATATTTTCCGGTAGGCAGGTTGGAATAGGCCACCCGCTTGTTGGAACCAGCGTCAATCCAGTTCTTGTCGAAGCCCTCTAGCATATAGGCATAGTTCAGCAGAGAACCCGCCTCTAACTTTAATGCCGAATAGTAGAACGTAACTGTATTCTCCCGATAAGACAACGATAGTTTTTCCTCGCTCTTATTATGTATTCCCCCGTTCACCAATATCATGTCCAGATTCAGCGGGATATCCGGTTCTTTCTCGATGGGTACATCCGGATAAATGACTGTAATGCCACCCGAGCCTCCGAAAAACAAGGTACCGTCTGGTGCCACTGCCGCACAATTCAGCGCATACAGCTTCCCCTTGCAGAAGTAGTTATCATATAAATAAGAAAATGTTTTTTCCTGCACATCATACTTTCCTATATGCGTAGACGAACTAAACCAGATGTTCCCTTCCTTGTCTTCGATTACTGCCTTCAAGCTGTTGTCTATCAGTCCCGACGATAAATCAAACCGCTCCAGCCATTGTGTGCGTGGGTCGTAATGCACCAGCCCGGTATTGTAAGTCCCTATCCAGTACGTATTGTTCCTATCGATAATAAGTGAATTCGGGTTGGGCAAATAAAGAGAATCCAACGGGATGAACTGTTGGTCTTCACCAAATTTATAGATACCGTTGGCCACCGTATAGAGAATCATTGTACCCGATGGGCGCAATGTCTGCAACTGCGAAAACGAAATGCTGCCCGGTGCATACCGGTAAGTGAACTTCCCGTCGGCCGCCAGCGTGGCAAATCTATCAGCCAGCGTAACCCAAATACGTCCTTCCTTGTCTTCACTGATGGAAAACACATTGGCCGGGAAGGTATAATGGTTCTCTTCCCGTACGATTTTCCCCTCCCGGATAGCATACTGCCGCACCTCCGAACGGTTCCGGATGACCCACAACCTATTCTTCGAGTCAATAAAAATATGCCCGTAAAGGCCACCATCTGCCAAGTGGAAAGCTATCTTATCACCACCTATATCATAACTGGCAATATCGTGCGAGGAGCGCATCCACAAATAGCCCTCATAGTCGAACAAAAGATTTTTCACGAAGGGGTCTTCCAAGCGTTCGAAGATGGACGACAAATTGTTAAAGGCTGCCTTTTCGGGATAATAGTGAAAGTCGTTCTCTTGATCAGACAGCCATATTCCGTTGTTTGTATCGATGAAACAGACATATCTATCCCCCTTCAACTGTTGCTGCACATGGATACGTGTCAACACCCGTCGAGCCACATCGTAACGGTACATTCCCTCACCCGAAATACCTATCAGCAGGAAGTTTTGCCAATAAGGAAGCACGAAGTGTATTTTTTTGTTCTGTGTAGCCTCCATAAAGTCAGTAGGTAAAAGCAGTTCTTCCCACGTCTTTGCGTCATAACACAATAATCCTTTACTTGTAGTCACCCACATGTGGTGGCTGGCGTCTTCCACAATACTTTCTATATAGGTATCCTTAGAGCCATTCAGCGTCCGCAACAAGTTCAAGTCTCTGTCCAATATATAAATATCTGTGGCATGGTGCCTAGCGTTGGCCGTCCACACTTGCTTTTGACTGGAAATGGTAATAGCACCGACTATGCTCATGCCTGGTTGTAGATAATATTTTTCCTCTTTCAGCGTCTGCTTGTTCACCTTGGCCACCCCCTTACGATCAGTAATAATGAGCCACTCGTTATCCAGATCCAGCACACGCCCTATGGGATTGAAGCCTACCTGTTGCGGATGTCTGAATATACCATCCTCCCACACGCACAATCCGCATTCATTTGACATCCACAAACGGTTATTGGCATCAAACATTAAATTATCCACATAGTCGCTATTGAGCGCTGTGGACTCTTCTTGCGCATAATATACAGTATAATTCGAACCGCTGAAACGGTTCAACCCGTGATTGGTCCCTATCCAGATGTAGCCTTTGGGATCTTCGGCAAACGAAGTAATGAAGTTACTTGATATCTGTTCTACCAGCGGAAACTGGGCTGGCAGGGGTACAGACCACAACATCAGTAATAAGGCATAAATACCTTTCCATTGCAGTTTGAGTTTTTTCATACAAGTAGTATGTCATTTAAGGTTCACGTGAAACATCAGTATTCTTTTTCTCTGTACAAAATTATATAAAACGAGCGATAATCAAAATATATCCTTGCTTTTGTCAAAAAGTACATGAGCAATAAATGGGGTTCCAACTTAGAGATTAGCGGTTAGTGATGGGTGGATACAAGTAAGAAAGGCTTATTAGGAATATATAGGCAAAGACTTGTCTCAATGTTGAAATCATACGCTTTAAACAACATTAAGTAGATTTTGATAAATCAATTAAAGATTTTGATAACATTATACAAACGATTTTCACCACATTTGGGGCGATAAAAGACCAAATGTTATGCGAATAAGTAAATCTGGTATTATGAAGTTGAAGACGGTTTCCTTACTATGTGTAGGAAGCGTTTTGCTGTGCGGCATTTTAGCTTGCTCCAACCAGGCCAAGCAGAGCACAGAGGAAAACAATGATGAACAACAATTGTTCATTGGTGATAACATTGCCGTAGCTCAGACCCAATACGGCAAAGTGAAGGGCTTTATATTAAAGCTGTCTCTTATACACATCTCCGAGCCCACGAGACCCTAAGACATCTC
>ENA-OYXR01000409-OYXR01000409.1-human-gut-metagenome-genome-assembly--contig:-NODE-409-length-20884-cov-8.108695_pt1 | contig 20884 bp, 16 predicted proteins | sample MGYA00243241_ERZ653431 | MGnify/ENA primary metagenome ERZ653431 (study PRJEB26926, sample SAMN06165182) | human gut metagenome | biome: ENVO:00009003; feature: ENVO:2100002; material: ENVO:00002003... | reverse complement strand
TGTGATTAATTCGAAGAATGCGTTGCCTATTTTGGATTGTTTCCTCTTTGAACTGCAAGACGGAACCTTGTCTGCAACTGTTTCCGACAGTGAAACGACGATGGTCACTACGGTCGAAGTGAATGAAAGTGATATGGACGGCCGTTTTGCCGTCACAGCCAAAACCCTTTTGGACGCTTTGAAGGAAATTCCCGAACAACCGTTGACTTTTGAAATCAATACGGATTCCCTTGAAATCACGGTACAGTATCAGAACGGTAAATACAGCCTGATGGGGCAGAATGCGGACGAGTTCCCGCAGTCTGCCATGTTGGGTGACAATGCCGTACGTGTGGAAATGGATGCACAAGTGTTGCTGGGTGGTATCAACCGTGCCGTGTTTGCTACGGCTGATGACGAGCTTCGTCCCGTGATGAACGGTATCTATTTCGATATTACAACGGAGGACATCACGATGGTGGCATCAGACGGTCATAAGCTGGTGCGCTGCAAGACACTGGCTGCCAAAGGTAACGAACGTGCCGCCTTTATCCTGCCCAAGAAGCCGGCTTCGCTGATGAAGAATCTGCTGCCGAAAGAGCAAGGCATGGTGACTATCGAGTTCGACGAACGCAACGCTGTGTTCACATTGGAAAGCTACCGCATGGTGTGCCGTCTTATCGAAGGACGCTATCCCAACTACAACTCTGTGATTCCGCAGAACAACCCTTATAAAGTGACGGTAGACCGTCTGCAACTGCTCGGTGCTTTGCGCCGCGTGTCTATCTTCTCTTCGCAGGCAAGCAGCCTTATCAAGCTCCGTATGCAGGAGAATCTGATTGTCATCTCCGCACAGGACATCGACTTCTCTACATCGGCCGAAGAAACACTGGTTTGCCAATATGCGGGCAATCCGATGAGCATCGGTTTCAAGTCCACGTTCTTGATTGACATTCTGAATAACATTTCTGCCGATGAAATCGTTATCGAACTGGCAGATCCTTCACGTGCAGGTGTCATTATTCCGGTAGAGCAGGAAGAGAACGAAGACTTGCTGATGCTGCTGATGCCGATGATGCTGAATGACTGATGAATATTAGCAATCGGATTATGAGCTACGAGCTACAAGTGGCTGCGCAATTATGCCGCACGGTACTTGTAGCTCGTGGCTTGTAAGTTAAACTTATAATTTATAGCTCATAGCCAGAGCTTATAAAACGAAAAAACAATGAAATTGAATCTGAAAAATCCGATAGTCTTTTTTGATTTGGAGACTACGGGTACCAATATCAACTCAGACCGAATTGTCGAAATCTGTTACCTCAAGGTATATCCCAACGGGAATGAGGAGTCCAAAACCATGCGTATCAACCCCGAAATGCCCATTCCTGCCGAAGCATCTGCCGTTCATGGCATCTACGATGCCGATATAGCCGACTGCCCCACATTCAAGGAAGTGGCGCGCAACATTGCCAATGACATTGAAGGATGCGACTTGGCGGGCTTCAACTCCAACCGTTTTGATATCCCCGTCCTGGCGGAAGAGTTCCTTCGTGCCGGTGTGGACATTGACATGAGTCGCCGCAAGTTTGTGGACGTGCAGGTCATTTTCCACAAGATGGAGCAACGCACGCTGTCTGCTGCCTATAAATTCTATTGCGGCAAGAATTTGGAAGACGCCCATACGGCAGAGGCTGATACACGTGCCACCTACGAAGTGCTGATGTCGCAGTTGGACCGCTATCCGGAGTTGCAGAATGACGTGGCTTTCCTTGCCGACTATTCCAGCTTCAACAAGAATGTGGACTTTGCCGGTCGTATGGTCTACGATGACAAAGGTGTGGAAGTATTCAACTTCGGCAAGTACAAGGGCATGTCGGTATCCGATGTCCTGAAGCGCGATCCCGGCTATTACAGCTGGATTCTGAACAGTGATTTTACCCTGAATACCAAAGCCACGCTGACCAAGATACGTCTGCGTGAAATGACTCAGAAATAAATGGCAAATATACTGAAAGGGAAGAAAATAGTATTGGGCATTACGGGCAGCATTGCCGCCTATAAAGCATGCTATATTATTCGCGGACTGATTAAGCGTGGTGCAGAGGTGCAGGTGGTCATTACGCCTGCCGGAAAAGAATTTATTACCCCTATCACGCTCTCTGCCCTGACCAGCAAACCGGTTATCAGTGAGTTCTTTGCCCAACGCGATGGCACCTGGAACAGCCATGTGGACCTCGGTCTGTGGGCAGATGCCATGCTGATAGCCCCGGCTACGGCTTCCACCATCGGCAAGATGGCGAATGGCGTGGCAGACAATATGCTGATTACCACCTATCTTTCCGCCAAAGCTCCGGTGTTTGTGGCGCCTGCCATGGACCTGGACATGTATGCCCATCCTTCCACCCAAAAGAATCTGAATACACTCCGCTCTTATGGAAACCACATCATAGAACCTGCTACGGGAGAACTCGCCAGCCATCTGGTGGGGAAAGGCCGTATGGAGGAGCCGGAGAATATCATCCGCCACCTGGAAATGTACTTTGCTGCCAAAGATGGCGACCTGGTGGGCAAGACAGTGATGATAACCGCAGGACCTACTTATGAGAAGATAGACCCGGTGCGCTTCATCGGCAACTATTCTTCCGGCAAGATGGGACTTGCCCTGGCAGATGAATGTACCGCCAGAGGGGCCAAGGTGATACTGATTGCCGGTCCGGTGCAGCAAGGCACTTACTTCCCGATGCACCAGTACCATGCGGTAGAGTCGGCGCAGGAGATGTTCGAGGCTGCATCCGCCGCCTTTGTCCATGCCGATGCCGCCATCTTGACGGCTGCCGTGGCAGACTACACCCCCGAACAAGTGGCGGATGAGAAAATCAAGCGTGAAAAGACCGGGGAGATGAGTTTGAACTTGAAACCTACTCGCGACATAGCCGCTTTCTTAGGCAATCTGAAGAACGATACAGAGCACCAACGGCGCCTCCTCGTAGGCTTTGCCCTTGAGACTCATAACGAGCAGATGAATGCGGAAGACAAGCTCAACCGCAAGAATCTGGACTTCATCGTGCTGAACTCCCTGAACGACAAGGGAGCCGGTTTTCGTTGCGATACCAATAAAATCAGTATCATAGACCACCAGGGAAAGACGGACTACCCCTTGAAGTCCAAAGCCGAAGTGGCTGCCGACATCGTAGACCGTCTGGTGAAAGATTTAAATAGTAAATAGTAAATCGTCAAATCGTCAATATCCTTATGTTGCGTTCGCTTTACATACAGAATTATGCGCTTATTGAAAAGCTCGATATCAGCTTCAGCAGCGGTTTCTCGGTGATAACGGGTGAGACCGGTGCTGGAAAATCCATTATTCTGGGTGCCATCGGTCTGCTGCTGGGACAGCGTGCCGATGTGAAAGCCATTCGTGTAGGAGCTTCGAAGTGCATTATCGAGGCCCGTTTTGATATTTCCGCTTACGGTATGCAGCCTTTCTTTGAGGAGAATGAGTTGGAGTACGAGGAAGAATGCCTCCTGCGCCGCGAGGTGTCCGCTTCGGGCAAGAGCCGGGCATTCATCAATGACACGCCTGCTTCATTGGCTCAGATGAAGGAGTTGGGAGAACAGCTGATTGACGTGCATTCCCAGCATCAGAACCTATTGCTGAACAAGGAAGGGTTTCAGTTGAATGTACTGGACATCTTGTCGCATAACGAAGAGGCCTTGTCTGCTTACCAGCATATCTTCGGAGCATGGAAGCAGGCACAGCAGGATTTGGAGGCCCTTGTTGCCCGTGCCAATCAGGATAAGTCGGACGAAGACTATATCCGTTTCCAACTGGAACAGTTGGAAGAGGCACACTTGTCTGCCGGTGAGCAGGAGGAGCTGGAGCAAGAGGCAGATACGCTGAGCCATGCGGAAGAGATAAAGGCCGGACTCTATCGGGTAGGGCAGACGCTCTACTCGGACGAAGGAGGCTTGTTGTCCGGGCTGAAGGAATGCCTGAATACGATGCTCGGCCTGCAGAGGGTTTATCCGGTTGCCGGGGAACTTGCCGAACGCATGGAAAGCACTTATATCGAGTTGAAGGATATTTCGCAGGAAGTGTCGGGTAAGGAGGATGAAATAGAGTTCAACCCCGAACGTCTGGATGAAGTGAACGAACGTCTGAACTTGATTTATACGCTCCAACAGAAGCACCGCGTTTCCACTGTCGGTGAACTTCTGGCGCTGACGGATGAATACGCCGCCAAACTCTCCGCCATCACTTCGTCCGACGAGCACATCGAGGAACTGAAAGCGCGTTGCGACGCTTTATATAATAAGGTGAAAAAGCAGGCTGCCGTCCTCACCAAGGCGCGTACTGCCGTTGCCCGTGAAGTGGAGAAGCAGATGGCTGCGCGGCTGGTTCCGTTGGGCATGCCCAATGTCCGTTTCCAGGTAGAGATAGGTGCCCGCAAAGAGCCGGGCATACACGGGGCGGATACTGTGAACTTCTTGTTTTCCGCGAATAAGAACGGGGCATTGCAAAGCGTCTCCTCCGTAGCTTCGGGTGGTGAAATAGCCCGCGTCATGCTCTCCATCAAGGCAATGATAGCCGGTGCCGTCAAGCTTCCTACCATTGTATTCGACGAAATAGATACCGGAGTCTCCGGCGAGATAGCCGACCGCATGGCGGATATCATGCAGGAGATGGGCGAGCAGGACCGCCAGGTAATCAGTATCACCCATCTGCCCCAGATTGCTGCCCGCGGACGCGCCCATTATAAGGTGTACAAGCAGGACAACGAGACGGAAACAAACAGTCACATCCGTCGTCTGACCGACGATGAACGTGTGGAAGAAATAGCCCATATGCTGAGTGGTGCTAAGCTGACCGAAGCCGCACTGAACAATGCCAGAGCATTGCTGGAAGTATCAAATAGTAAATAGTAAATCGTCAAATAGTAAATACCCATATATGGTTGATAACAGTGAAATGATTTTCGGCGTTCGTGCCGTGATAGAAGCCATTCAGGCAGGAAAAGAGATAGACAAGATATTGGTAAAGAAGGACATTCAGAGTGATTTGTCAAAAGAGCTGTTCGCTGTCTTGAAAGGGACTTTGATACCGGTACAGCGCGTTCCGGTGGAACGCATCAACCGCGTGACGCGGAAGAATCACCAGGGAGTGATTGCCTTCATCTCTTCAGTCACTTACCAGAAGACGGAGGACTTGGTACCTTTCCTTTTCGAGCAGGGCAAGAATCCTCTGTTTGTGATGCTCGACGGCATCACGGATGTCCGCAATTTCGGTGCCATTGCCCGTACTTGCGAGTGTGCGGCGGTAGATGCCGTGATTATCCCTGCACGGAACAGTGTATCTGTCAACGCAGATGCCATGAAAACCTCGGCAGGAGCCTTGCACACTTTGCCCGTTTGCCGCGAACACAGCCTGAAAGAGACCCTGCAATTCCTCAAGAATAGTGGTTTCCATATCGTGGCAGCCACGGAGAAAGGCGATTACGACTATACCAAAGCCGACTATACCGGTCCGATGTGCATCATTATGGGTGCCGAAGACAAGGGGGTGTCCTATGACAACCTGGCGTTGTGTGACGAGTGGGTGAAGATTCCCATGTTGGGAACCATCGAGTCCCTCAATGTTTCCGTTGCAGCCGGCATTTTGATTTATGAAGCGGTAAAACAAAGAACCAACTAAGATATGAAAAAGAAATTGCTGTTGATGCTCACTCTCTGTTTATTGGCTCAGTGGAGTGTGGCACAAGCCCCGAAGTGGGTAGACAAAGCCAAACGTGCCGTTTTTTCGGTGGTGACCTACGACCAGAACGATAAGATACTGAATACTGGAAACGGCTTTTTTGTCACTGAAGATGGCGTTGCGCTTTCTGACTACACCTTGTTCAAAGGTGCCCGGCGCGCCGTTGTGATGAGCTCGGACGGGGCACAGATGCCGGTGGAGGCCATTATGGGAGCTGATGACATGTACGATGTTGTCAAGTTCCGTGTCGGCATCCCCGGAAAGAAAGTCACGGCACTCACTTTGGCTGCTGTGGCTCCGGCCGTCGGTGCGGATGTATATCTGCTGCCTTATTCCACCCAGAAGGACCGTTCCTTCACTGCCGGGAAAGTAAAGGAAGCTGATAAGATTTCCGGCAACTATTCCTATTATACGCTCGATATGCGTCTGAAGGACAAGATGGTGAGTTGTCCGCTGATGACTGTGGACGGGCAGGTCTTCGGCCTTGCGCAGAAGTCCTCCGGACAAGACACGGCTACCATCTGCTATGCCATTGATGCCAATTTCGCCATGTCGCAGAATATCTCCGCATTGTCTTATGGAGATATGTCATTGAAGGGCATCGGTATCAAGAAGGCATTGCCCGATACCGAAGAGCAGGCTTTGGTGTTCCTCTACATGGCTTCTTCCCAACTGTCTCCGGAGAAGTATATGGAGACTCTGAATGATTTCATTGCACAATATCCTGCCAGTGCCGACGGTTATCTGCGCCGTGCTTCCCAGCATCTGTTCATGTCCCGTGAAGATGCTTCCATGGATAAGGTCGCCGCAGATATGGATAAGGCTTTGGAGGTTGCCGCAAAGAAAGATGATGTGTATTACAACCGGGCCAAGATAATCTATAATTATGCATTGGGCAAGCCCGAGAAAGTTTATAAGGACTGGTCGCTCGACAAGGCTTTGGACGAGGTACGGAAAGCGATAGCCATTGACGAGCTTCCGGTTTATGTCCAGTTGGAGGGTGACATCCAGTTTGCCAAGCAGGACTATCCGTCGGCATTTACCAGCTATGATAAAGTGAATAAGACCATTCTGGCCTCTCCGGCCACCTTCTTCAGTGCCGCCAAGACCAAGGAATTGATGCAGGCGCCTGCCGAGGAGGTACTGGCTCTGATGGACAGTTGTGTGGCCCGCTTTACCCAGCCCTATACGGAGGAAACCGCCCCTTACTTGCTGGAGCGTGCCCAAGCCCGTATGAATGCAGACCAGGCGCGTAATGCCATGCTGGATTATGACGCCTATTACAATGCCGTGAACGGTAAAGTGAACGACATGTTCTACTATTACCGTGAGCAGGCTGCTTTGAAGGCCAAGCAGTACCAGCGTGCGCTGGACGATATGGCGAAAGCCATCGAACTGAATCCGGAGGATTTGACTTACCGTGCCGAACTGGCAGTGGTGAATCTTCGCGTGGGACGTTACGAAGAGGCGTTGAATGTGCTGAAGGCTGCTCTGGAGAAAGACCCTAAGTATGCCGAGGCCTACCGTCTGATGGGTATCGCCCAGCTGCAGATGAAGAAGGACAAGGAAGCTTGTGCCAGCTTTGCCAAGGCAAAGGAATTGGGTGACCCCAATGTGGATGCTTTGATAGAGAAGCATTGCAAGTAAAGGGATGGGATAGAATAAAGGCTCTGCTTTCGCAAGCAGAGCCTCTGTTTTGGGGAACTCCCCCGTGTTAAATGAGTTAAGTCTAGGTATAACAGGTTATGAGTGAAATTACGTTGTTTTATTTATAAAATGCGTGGATTTCCGGAATACTGCATATACTTCGGATTTTTTTTATTTCAAAAAAGAAAATAGACTCGATTATTAATAAAAACAAACTTTGACAATCATGAAGAAAGTGATTTGCAGCCAGAAGGCACCGGGCGCCATAGGCCCTTATAGCCAGGCTATCGAAGCCGGCGGAATGGTATTTGTATCAGGTCAGTTGCCTATTGACGCAGCTACCGGAGTGATGGCTGAAGGTGCTGAAGCGCAAGCCCGCCAGTCCTTGGAGAATATAAAGCATATTCTGGAAGAGGCAGGCCTGGGCATGGCAAATATTGTGAAGACAACCGTTTTCCTGGCAGACATGTCCTTGTTCGCTGATATGAACAAGGTATATGCCACCTATTTTGACGGTGCTTTCCCGGCACGTTCGGCTGTGGCAGTGAAGGCGCTGCCCAAAGATGCCTTAGTAGAGATTGAGTGCATCGCGGTTCGCTAACAAGTCGGCCACAATGAAACTGCTGCCTCCCACGAAGATGAAATCTTCCGGGAGGCTTTTTTCTTGTGCGGCCCGCACGGCGGCAGGTACATCAGGATAGCAATGTCCTTCCAGACCTGCTGCTTCGGCAAGCTCCTGTAGTTCGCTTTCGGGCAATGCTCGCTTCACGCTGGCTTTGGTGAAGTAGTAGGTCGCTTCCCGGGGCAGCAGGGCCAGTACCCCCCGTATATCCTTGTCATTCACCATGCCTATGATGATGTGTAGCTGGCGGTAAGCCTGCTGTTTCAGTTGTTCTGTAATGTAGGTGATGCCTCCCACATTGTGGCCGGTGTCACAAATCAGGGTGGGCGAGTCCTGCAGTTTTTGCCAGCGTCCCATCAAGCCCGTCAGTTCCGCCACACGGGCAAAGCCACTGCGCACTGCTTGTCCGTCCAGCCGGTAGCCGGCTTCTTTCAGTAGCGGGAGGGCGGTGAGGATGGTCCGGGCATTTTTCTGCTGGTAGAGTCCTTTCAGTTCGTATTCTATTCCGGGATAGTCTTCACGGTCATTCTCCTCGGCAAAGTAGATGGGAGCACCCGTTGTCTGTGCTTTTTCCAGAAATACCGGTTTCGTTTCGGGAGTGGTCTCACCGATTACAACGGGGATGCCGCTTTTAATGATTCCTGCCTTCTCTCCTGCGATTTTTGCCAAGGTGTCCCCCAGGAATTGGGTATGGTCAAAACTGATGTTGGTGATGATGCATACATCCGGACGGATGATATTGGTACAGTCCAGGCGTCCGCCTAGTCCCACCTCGATTACGGCTACATCCACCTTTTCATCGGCAAAGTAGCGGAAGGCCATGGCGGTGGTCAGCTCAAAGAAAGAGGGATGGAGGGGTTCGAAGAAGCCACGTTCCTGCTCTACAAAACGGATGACGTATTCCTCGGGTATAGGCTGTCCGTTAATCCGGATGCGCTCCCGGAAATCCACCAGATGGGGCGAGGTATAGAGCCCGACCCTGTATCCTGCCTCTTGCAGTATGGCGGCAAGCGTATGCGAGCAGGAACCCTTTCCATTGGTACCGGCCACATGAATGCTGCGGAAACTGCGGTGGGGATGTTCGAAGTGTGCGTCCAGGGTCAGAGTGTTTTCCAATCCTTCCTTGTATGCTGAGCCGCCCACTTGCTGAAACATGGGCACACTGTTATATAAGTAAGTTAAAGTGTCCTGATAATCCATCTTTTATAATATTTAACGGAGAAGCAATCCTTTCTCCCTATTAATTTGTTATCTTTAAAAGCGACAAAGATAATGCAAACCGGACGCAATCAAGCTTGCTTGAAATTGCTTGCAGTGTAGCTTATCTTAAGCTTATGCAAAGGTATTAACAATTTAAATCTAACGTGTATGGGAGCTAAGAAAAATTTTGTGATTGATACGAATGTGATTCTTCACGATTATAACTGTTTGAAGAATTTTCAAGAGAATGACATTTATCTTCCCATCGTAGTCCTTGAAGAACTGGACAAATTCAAGAAAGGTAATGAGCAGATTAATTTCAATGCGCGTGAGTTTGTCCGTGAGCTAGATTTGATTACCGATGACAATCTGTTCACCAAAGGGGCGCCATTGGGAGAGGGCTTGGGCCGTCTGTTTGTGGTGGCAGGCATGGTGGACTCTCCCCGGGTACGTGATTCCTTTCCCGAACGCATCCCCGACCATCAGATTCTGTCGGTAGTGGACTGGCTTTCCACCAAAAAGCCTAAAATGAAAACCATCCTTGTCACGAAAGACGTGAATCTGCGCATGAAGGCGCGTTCCATCGGTCTGCTGTGCGAAGACTACATCAATGATAAGGTAATCAATGTGGATATATTCGAAAAGTCGAATGAAGTGTTCGAGGGTATTGACCCTGCGCTGATAGACCGCATTTATTCTTCCAAAGAAGGACTGGACATCAACGAGTTCGATTTTAAGGACATCATTCGTCCCAACGAATGCTTTGTGCTGAAGAGTGACCGCAGCAGTGTGCTTGCACGTTATAATCCCTTTACCCATTCGATTTGCCGGGTCAACAAGACAAAGAACTATGGCATTGAACCGCGTAATGCCGAGCAGAGCTTTGCTTTTGAGGTGCTGAACGACCCGAATATCAAGCTGGTTGCCCTGACCGGTAAGGCGGGAACCGGTAAGACCCTGCTGGCACTGGCCGCCGCATTGGGAAAACTTACCGACTACAAGCAGATTCTTCTGGCACGTCCCATCGTGGCCTTATCCAATAAAGACCTTGGATTCCTTCCCGGTGATGCCAATGAGAAAGTGGCTCCTTACATGCAGCCTTTGTTCGATAATTTGAATGTAATCAAGCATCAGTTCGCTGCCAATTCCTCTGAAGTGAAACGCTTGGAGGATATGCAAAAAAGTGAACAATTGGTCATCGAGGCATTAGCCTTTATCCGTGGGCGCAGCTTGAGCGAAACCTACTGTATTATCGATGAAGCCCAGAACCTGACCCCACATGAGATTAAGACCATCATCACCCGTGCCGGCGAAGGTACAAAAATGGTGTTTACCGGTGATATTCAGCAGATAGACCAACCCTATCTGGACAGTCAGTCCAACGGGCTTGTCTATATGATAGACCGCATGAGAGACCAGAATTTGTTTGCCCATGTCAATCTGGTGAAAGGGGAGCGTAGCCAGTTGAGCGAGTTGGCAAGTAATCTGATGTAGCGGATACCGCATTTTCCGGGGCAAAACTATTTCTATCCCGCTTTCTGACTGTTAAAACGGGGGAGGTGGGATGGTTTCTTTATAGACGATAAATAATTGTTATAACATTTTTTTATCGATTTATTGTCTGTTTTGACTAAAATAGTGTATCTTTGCCTCGCCTAAAACAAAACTGTCAAGCGAAATGAAGCGAAATTTTTTTCATCGGTATCTTTCCGCGAAAGTGCTTCCGATATGGACTATTCTGTTAATTGATGTATTTATCATCGTCATATCCAGTCTGTTGGCCTATGCTCTCCGATATGATTTCAGAAGCATTTTTTTGGAATCCTCTACCATTGACAAGACCATTTTATGGACGGTTGTTGTCAACCTGATTTTCTTCCGTGTTTTCCGTACGTATTCCAATGTGTTGCGCTTTTCCTCCTTTGTGGATATCATGCGCATTTTTGTGTCATTGACGGTGTCGTATGCACTGCTGATGATAACGAGCGTTCTGACGGAAAGCTATTTGGAGTTTAACCTGGCTCCGGTCAGCGTGCTGTTCATGTCCTATATCATCAGCTTTGCCATGATGGCATGCTCCCGTGTGGTTGTCAAGACTTTCTTTGAGGCGCTGAACTTTGACGGCACCCATAGTGCCAATGTGTTCATTTACGGTGCCAAGGAAGCCGGGGTCAATATTGCCAAGGCATTGCGTGTCAATCTGCGCAACCACTACCGTCTGCGCGGATTCATTGCGGACGAACCTGAGCTTATCAACAAGGTGATGATGGGTGTCAGGGTGTTCCCCAACGATGATACGCTGATTGATGTGCTGAACGACCGCGATGTGCAGACCATCATCATTTCTCCTGCCAAGATGGAGGAACTGAAGAAGTCCGACATGGCTGACCGCCTGCTGGTGCACAACATCAAACTGATGACCGCGCCTCCTTTGAGCGAGTGGAACGGTCAGGCGCTGAGCCGCACACAGTTGAAGGAAATTCAGATTGAGGACCTGCTTCAGCGCAATCCTATCGAGATAGATATCCATAAGGTTGCCTCTCATCTGGAGGGCAAGCGTGTGATGATTACGGGCGCCGCCGGCTCCATCGGCAGCGAAATCATGCGCCAGGTGGCTTCGTTCAATCCCTATAAGCTTATTTTAGTGGACCAGGCCGAGACTCCTCTGCACGACATCCGTCTGGAACTTCAGGACCGTTGGCGCGACATCGATGCCGAGACCATCATAGCCGACATCTCCAATGCCACGCGCATGGAGGATATCTTCAGGGAGTTCAAGCCCCAGTATATTTTCCATGCGGCCGCCTACAAGCATGTGCCGATGATGGAGGACAACGTTTCCGAGTCCATCCAGGTGAACGTATTCGGCACGCGCACCGTTGCCGATCTTGCCGTGAAATACGGTGCCGAGAAGTTTGTGATGATTTCTACGGACAAGGCTGTTAACCCTACAAACGTGATGGGCTGTTCCAAGCGTATTTGCGAGATTTATGTGCAGTCTCTTGCGAAGAAGTTGCAGAAGGAGGGAGGCCATGCCACTCAGTTCATCACTACGCGTTTCGGCAATGTGCTGGGTTCCAACGGTTCTGTCATTCCCCGTTTCCGCGACCAGATTCAGCGTGGCGGTCCGGTGACAGTGACCCATCCTGAGATAATCCGTTACTTCATGACCATTCCCGAAGCTTGCCGCCTTGTTCTTGAGGCCGGCAGTATGGGCAACGGCGGTGAAATCTACATCTTCGACATGGGTAAGCCGGTGAAGATTGTGGACCTTGCCAAGCGTATGATCAGCCTTTCCGGACGTACGGATGTGAAGATTGAATTTACCGGTCTCCGTCATGGCGAGAAGCTCTACGAGGAACTCTTGAATGTGAAGGAGCTTACAAAGCCCACCTATCATGAGAAGATTATGATTGCCACGGTGCGTGAGTATGACTATGACGAGGTGAAGGAGCGTATCCAGAAGCTGATTGATGTAAGTTACACCTATGACCAGATGAAAATTGTTGCTGCCATGAAGGATATTGTTCCGGAATTCGTGAGCAAGAATTCCTGCTTTGAGGCGCTGGATAAGAAGAAATAAAAAGATAGCGGTATAGTATAAAATGAAAGGGTGATAACGTATTGTAGTGTTATCACCCTTTCAATTTTATTGTCTTCTTGTCAGCCTTTTGTCTCATTCATGTGAAGAGAAGTATTTCAAGAACTGTGTACGTTCGAAAGTATTGACTCCCTTCGGGTCGTTTACGTTCAGAATACCTTTGAACTGGCTGATGGTTTCCATACCTTTGCGGTCCATCCACAAGTTGAGGAAGCGGATGTATTCTTCAATGATGGTAGCTGAATTCTGATAAAGCACACTGCATATCTCTACTGCCGAAGCACCTGCTAATATTGCCTTGACAACGCCTTCGGGCGAGTGGATACCACCGGAAGCGGCATAGTCCAGCTTGTTTACGGCTGCCGAAGCGATGCCTATCCAGCGCAGGGCTTTAGACAAATCGGCTTCGTTGCTGAATACGTTGCCGGATACTTGTATCATTTTCTCAATGTTGATGTCCGGCTGGTAGAAGCGGTTGAACAGCACTACTGCGGCGGCGCCGTTGGCGTACAGTTGGTCTATCAGAGCTATCGGATTGGTCAGGTTGTCACCCAGCTTCATGATGACGGGTATCTTGACCGTCTTCTTGATGTGGCTCAGAATGTCGATGTGGCGTTGCTCGAAACTGCCGTAAGCATATTGTACATCCGTCTGCAGTGCAAGGATATTGATTTCCAATGCGTCTGCACCGGCTTCTTCTATTTTGGCGGCAAATTCCACCCAGTCGGCATTCTGATAGCAGTTGATGCTGGCTATGATGGGGATATTGCAAACCTTTTTGCTTTCCTTAATTAGGTTCAGATATTCACCCAGCTTATGTTCGCGGATATATCCTACAAGGTAGTCACTGCCTTCGGGGTACATGTTCGGGTCTCCCATCCAGTCAGCCTCCATCATGATTTGCTCTTCAAAAAGTGATTTTAGCACAATGGCACCTGCGCCAGCCTCAGATAGTTTCTGATTCTTGGCGGCGCTGTCTGTCAGTTCGGAGCTGCTGACGATAATGGGGTTTCTGAGTTTCAGCCCTGCAAAAGTAGTTTCTAATGTTGCCATGATAATGATTTTTTATGGTTAATAGTTTCTTTCTCCAAAAATCTTGCTTCCTACACGTATCAAGGTGCTCCCGGCTGCAATGGCCTCGTGATAGTCGTGAGACATCCCCATGGACAGTTCCCGGAATGATTCTGCATCGGCAAACCATTTGGCTTTCACTTCATTGAAGAAGCTACTTAAAGAACAAAACTCTGTTTTGATTTGTTCGTCATTGTCCGTATTTGTGGCCATGCCCATCAATCCGCATATCCGGATATGCTTGAGCTCTCTCCATTCACCGGCTGCCAGCATTTCCCGGCATTCGTCAAAGCTGAATCCAAACTTGGTCTCTTCCCGGGCAATGTGCAGCTGCAGCAGGCAGTTGACGGTTTTTCCGGCTTTGGCAGCCTGCTTGTTCACTTCGGCCAACAGCTTGTAGGAGTCTATGCCATGAATCAGCGCTACGTAAGGAACGATATATTTTATTTTGTTTGTTTGCAGATGCCCGATGAAATGCCATTCTATGTCTTTGGGCAGACTTTCGTATTTGGCAGTCATTTCCTGCACCTTACTTTCTCCGAACACACGCTGGCCGGCACGATACGCTTCTTCTATCGCCTCGTTGGGGTGAAATTTGGAAACAGCCACCAGCCGTACCTTTTCAGGCAGTTCGCTCAGTACTTGTTTTAAATTCTCTGCAATCATCGTTTTTTTGAGTTATGAGTTATGAGTTATAAGTTATGGGTCGCAATAATAATTCATAACTTATAACTCATAACTCAAATTAAACTTCCGGTTTGTCGTCGGGCTCTGCACTGTACGGATATACATCCATAATGGCGGTTTCCGCTACAGATGCTATCTGGTAGTCGGCCATTGTGCCTTTCATGCCCTCATCCAGTTTCTTCACTGCATCACGCAGGTCGGCAGCCTGCACCAATACCTGGGTAGAGGTTTTCTTTTCCGCACCGCTTTTCTCGTCCAGTGTGATGAAAACCAGTTTACATTTAAACCAGCGGTCGGCAGCTTCCTCTTCGCTGGGGAACAATTCGCTATAGTTGGCACGTTTGATGTCCGATACGGTGAACTCTCCCGAAATGAACGGCGTCATCTCTTCGATGATGCGTGCTTCCGCTTCCGTAAAACTGAGGGCATCCACCAGGTACGGTTCGGTCACCTTCTTGTTCATTCCATTTTCCATTGTTTTCTCGTAACGGATCTTACATTCAAACCATGTATGCATTGCCATAATTTTCTGTTTTTAATTATTGATTTATTGTTAGTTAAGCTGCTTTATGCGTGCCTATGCCCGCCGAAAGCAGTGCAAAGATAGCCAAAAACTAAATGGATATAAAAAGTTGCCTTGCATTTTACGTGAAAATTTTATTGGAGAACCGGGACGGTACGTATGGGCATAAAAAAAGGAGTACCGCTGTACTCCAACCTTTGTTAACCTTAAATCTAATACTATGAAAAACACATTGCAAATGTACGGACTTTTTCGACATTTGCAAGAGTGTCGGGGCATAAAGTGTGTATTTGTAACACTTATTATATTTTATACCTTTGTACTACATCTTTTTTAAAACTTGAGGTGTGTTGCTGAAACATAAATTTGCATCTGCTTTGCTTCCACACTTCCACCCACCTCCTGTATCTCCCTATCCATCGGCATTTACCCTGCGGTGGAAGCAACCTGAAAAGGTGGAAGCAAAATTTGCTTCCACCTGCCAAAAACGTCTGAGTTTTGCCGTAACTTATTATCCTCTACCATAATACCGCGCGTGGGTTACATAAATCGGTTGGTGTAGTTTTCCTGCATTTTCGAGCTTGCCCGACTATGAATAATGGAGTCTAATGTCTTTTAAGTTGCTGTACAATACATTTGTGCCTTGTGCGCAATAGGCGCGGGCTACGTACTTCATCTGTAAAAGCCTTGGAGTTAGTGACGCCTAACGGCCATGAACAACCCTGCTTATGGTCGTTAAACGATTGCCTCATGGCCGTTAGCAGGGTTGTTCATGGCCGTTAGGCGTCACTAATTCCTTATGCAACAGTAGACCAAGCAAGGGCGAAACGCAAAGGAATGCTTGTGTTTTAGATAGAAATCCATGGGCTTTCACTCTCTCCATAGGTTATGGAAGTGGGCTTTTATTTCACTTGCGTTTTGTGCGATAAATTCCCATTTATCAGCAGGCATCTTTGCGAAACTTCAATAATGCATTTATGAGGGTAAGATATTGGAATGTAGAATGATATATTGGAAATGATGAGGTGTTTTTTAAACGTTCGTTTAATGAACGCAAAGATAAGCTGTATTTTTTGAACTAACAAAATGTTTAATAAAAATATTCCCAAAGTGATTTCTGTTTCATATTAATCTATTGAATTGCAGTAGTGTACGTCTAACATCTAACATATTAAAGTTCTGTTCCTTTTTAACTTTTATGCCTCTACTTATTTTCTTAAAAATAGACGTTCATTAAACGAACGTTTATTGGACACTTTTATGAGTCTAATATCTTCTTTAATAACTTATTATCATTGCAAAAGTGTACAATACGGTTTGGGTGGGAAAATGTCTCGTTCAAACCGCGAAGCGCACCCGGAATTGAGCTAATTTATTCGAAAGAAAATTCCTAAGTGGCTGAACAACAGAAATATTGGTTTGCAGCCCGCACCCGTGACAAGCAGGAATTCACAGTCCGGAAATCTCTGGACCGACTTAAATCGGAAGAACATTTGGACCTTGATTATTATCTTCCCACGCGTTTTGTCATTTCGCAATTGAAGTATCGCCGTAAGCGTAGCGAAGTTCCAGTAATCCGTAATCTGGTGTTTGTTCATTCCACCAAGCAGACAGCCTGCGATATATCCAACATCTATAATGTCCCCCTTTTTTATATGAAGGACCTTTCCACGCATTCCATGCTGGTGGTGCCGGATAAGCAAATGGAGGATTTTATGTTCGTGATGGATCTGAATCCTGACGGTGTCAGCCTTAATAGCGAAATTCTTACTGTTGGGCATAAAGTAAAAGTTATCAAAGGCGAACTCAGCGGTATTGAAGGTGAGGTTGCCATCGAAGCCAATAAAACATACGTCGTTATCCGTATTAAAGACCTTTTGACTGCAAGTGTCAAAGTCCCCAAATCCTATCTGAAAATAATCGGGTGACTTCTAAATAAGTATAATCTTATATTTTAATCATATATCATAATAATGAATGATTTAACTTCCCGTGCTCTTGAGCTTCAGCATGCAGCTCATGAGCTGATGTATCTTGGTATGGACGGTGAGCCGGTCTATTCCGACACTTTTTGCCGGTTGAATAAGGAAGTGCTTGTTAAGTCCGATTCTCTTTTTTCTGCTCAGAGTTCCGATGTTGAAGAGGAGGCGAATTTGTGTCTGGCTCTTTTGATGGGGTATAATGCTACCATTTATGATGATGGGGATAAGGAGCAAAAGAAACAAATGGTATTGAATCGGATTTGTCTTGTTTTGGAGCAGTTGCCTGCTTCTTTACTTAAAGTCCGACTACTGACTTATACATATGGGGAGGTTTATGAAGAGGTCTTGTTTCAAGAAGCCTATGCGATTATTGAAGGTTGGAACAAAGATAATTTGACTTCGGAACAAACTGTAATCATCGAAGAATTGAAAAATATCGAAGAAAATCCATATCCGTTTGAGGAAGTGGAATAGGATTTGGGTGTGATAAGGAAATCATAAAAAATAGATAACTTTTATTGATATGAAAGCATGTTTTATGGGGTTGGGTTATATTGGCCTGCCTACTGCGATTATTGCTGCTAAACACGGAATTCAGATTATCGGGGTTGATATTAATCCCAAAGTTGTAGAAATGACTAATCAGGGTAAGTTGCATATCATTGAACCAGGTATGCAGGAGCTTCTTCAAGAAGTCGTTACTATCGGTCAGTTGAAGGCTTCAACAACTCCAGAAGTGAGTGATGCCTATTTTATGGTGGTACCTACTCCTTTTAAGGGAAATCATGAGCCTGATATTTCTTACGTGGAAGCTGCTACCCGTGCCGTAATTCCTTTGTTGAAAGAGGGAGATTTGTATGTCATAGAATCTACATCACCGGTAGGTACTACTGATAAAATGTGTGATTTGATATTTGGATTACGTCCGGAATTGAGAGATAAAATTTATATTGCTTATTGTCCGGAGCGTGTTCTTCCTGGGAACGTCATTTATGAGTTAGTTCATAATGACCGGGTCATTGGCGGTCTGAATGAAGCTTCTACAGATAGGGCTATTGAGTTTTATAGTAAGTTTGTACAAGGAACGCTCCATCGCACTAATTGTAAAACGGCAGAAATGTGTAAACTGACAGAAAACTCCTCCCGTGATGTACAGATAGCTTTTGCCAATGAACTCTCTCTGATTTGTGATAAAGCAGGAATCAATGTCTGGGAATTGATTAACTTGGCGAACAAGCATCCCCGTGTGAATATCCTTCAACCTGGTTGTGGTGTTGGAGGACACTGTATAGCGGTTGATCCTTATTTCATTACGGCTGAATTTCCTATGGAATCTAAAATCATATCTACCGCTCGTGAAATCAATAACTATAAAGCATTCTGGTGTGCAGAGAAAGTGCGGAATGCTATGTTGAAGTTTGAATTGGAATATCATCGTAAACCTACTATTGCTATGATGGGGCTGGCTTTTAAACCCGATATTGATGATTTGCGTGAAGCTCCTGCCAAGTATATTACTACTAAAGTGATGCAAAGCTGTAATAATGCAGATATTTTAGTAGTGGAACCTAATGTGCAGGAACACAACGTATTTAAACTTACAGATTATAAAGAAGCCTATGAGAAGGCTGATATCGTCGTTTTTCTGGTTGCTCATTCTGTATTTAAATCTCTGCCATATAATGATCGGAAAGTAATTCTTGACTTTTGCGGAATTTACAAGAAATAATAAATACCTTATAGCATGAAGAAGATTATGTTGGTTTTCGGGACTCGTCCCGAAGCCATAAAGATGGCTCCTCTGGTGAAAGAATTTCAGAAATATCCGGAGGAGTTCAAGACAATCGTATGTGTTACCGGTCAGCATCGCGAAATGCTTGATCAGGTATTGCATATATTTGAAATCATTCCTGATTATGATTTGAATATTATGAAACCAGGACAGGATTTGTATGATGTGACAGCTCGTGTTTTGATAGGTATGCGTGATGTTTTGAAAGAGGTACAGCCAGATGTTGTTTTGGTTCATGGTGATACAACCACTTCTACGGCTTCGGCATTGGCTGCTTTTTATCAGCAGATTCCAGTGGGACATGTAGAGGCGGGACTTCGGACTCATAATATATATAGCCCTTGGCCGGAGGAGATGAATCGAGTGATAACAGGGCGTATTGCCAGTTATCATTTCTCTCCAACTCCTTTGAGTCGTCAGAATCTGTTGGATGAAGGTGTAAAGGAATCAGCTATAATAGTGACAGGTAATACAGTAATAGATGCACTTTACATGGTTGTAGATAAGATAAAGAGTGATAAGAGGTTTGATGAAGAGCTGAAAGGCATTTTGAAAACTGCCGGTTATGACATCAACCGCTTGTTAGATGGAAAAAAATTAGTCTTGATAACAGGTCATCGTCGTGAAAATTTCGGTGACGGATTTGTTTCTATGTGTCGGGCTATTCAGACTCTTACAAAGAAATATCCAAATGTTGATTTTGTCTATCCGATGCATTTAAATCCCAATGTTCGTAAACCAATTCATGAGGTATTTGGCAAAGATTTATCCAATTTAGGGAATATGTTCTTCATAGAGGCTTTAGAGTATCTTTCTTTTGTTTATCTGATGGAGAAATCCGCTATAGTTTTGACAGATAGCGGTGGTATTCAGGAAGAAGCTCCCGGACTTGGGAAGCCAGTACTTGTGATGCGTGATACGACAGAGCGTCCAGAGGCGCTGGAAGCTGGAACTGTGAAATTAGTAGGAACAAATTATGATAAGATTATAGGTGAAGTTGCTGTTTTGTTGGATGATGAAGCATGTTATGAAAGAATGAGTAAGGCGGTGAATCCTTACGGGGATGGGCTGGCGTGTAGTAGAATTGTGTATACGTTGAAATAATGTGAGTAATGCCACTTTTGAAAGATACTTTAAATGCGACATTGTGGTCAGTATTGGCTGAAATTATTGCAAAAATAATTAGCCCTGCTGTTTTCTTAATACTTACTCATATACTGTCACCATCGGATTTTGGAGTTGTTTCAGTTGCTACAACAATTTTAGGACTCATTTATGTTGTGAGTGATATGGGGACAAGTAAAGTTCTTATTCAAGCAGAAGATGATGAGGGTAATATCCAAAAATTATATGATGCTGCTTTTTATCTAAATATATTTGTTGGCATTATATTATTTTTGGTGGTTTTTCTTTTTTCAAAAGAACTCGCATCATTTTATTCTCAGCCTCAATCAGACTCTGTGATAAAAGTCATGTCTGTACAAATATTGTTGTACTCATTGTGTTCTGTTCAAAATGCCATTAGAAAAAGAAATTTAGATTTTAGATTTTTATTTTATATAAGACTTATAACAATATGTTCTCCATTATTGATAGCATTGCCTATCGCTTTTTCAGGTGGTGGCTATTGGGCCATAGTTTTAAGTACTATTGCAGGTTCTTTATTAAATACTGTGGTATTATGGGTTAAAAGTAAATGGAAACCGATATTATACATTAATTGGCATATGATTTATCGTGTTATAGGTAAATCAATATGGAATACGATAGAGCAAATATGTGTTTGGATACCAGTATGCTTTGATACTTTTTTGATATCAAAGTTTTTATCTGTAAATGATTTAGGCTTATATACTACTTCCAAAACCTTGTTTAATACTGCAATCGGATTGTTATTTACTCCTATATTACCTGTGTTATTCAGTGCTTTCTCACGTTACCAGAATAGTGGAAAGCTGTTAAGAGAGGCACTTTTATTTCTGTCTCTTATACACATCTCCGAGCCCACGAGACCCTAAGACATCT
>ENA-OYXR01000386-OYXR01000386.1-human-gut-metagenome-genome-assembly--contig:-NODE-386-length-21491-cov-13.500793_pt1 | contig 21491 bp, 20 predicted proteins | sample MGYA00243241_ERZ653431 | MGnify/ENA primary metagenome ERZ653431 (study PRJEB26926, sample SAMN06165182) | human gut metagenome | biome: ENVO:00009003; feature: ENVO:2100002; material: ENVO:00002003... | reverse complement strand
GTGAGGTGACCGTACATGCAGAGTGAAGTGAATCAGGAAGAAAATTTGAATAGAAGACTTATGTCACAAGATAGAGGTTCAGTTTGCTAATATATTGAACAACAAAATTCTTAAAGAAAACTACAATATTGCTTTAACATCAGAGGACTTATTAACAATAAAGAAGTATTTAATTATTACGACTTTAAGAGTTAAGGATGAAAATATGGAGCATAATCTCTGGTATAAGACCTTAAAAAGAGATGGATTTATTTTTGAGAATGACCCATTTAAGGATATATTCAGTGGTGATTTCTATGAAAACATGAATAAGATTTTAGAATGTCAAAATAAGGAAGAGTTGGTTAGGATAGCAAATAAAGGCGAGAACATGAATCTTTTTAATTATGTGAAAGATGTTGTTTTTTCGTATAATGTATTTGTAAGAACAAACAATAGTAAAGAGGATTTAATTATTACTGATAGAGGATGGGCTGCATATATGGGGCCTATTGGTGTAAGAAAGATGAACGCACTAATGCAAAGTGGTCGGATTGAAGATGCTATGTTGCTTCAAATGGTATCACCGCAAGATTATGGTATATTTCCTTTATCAAGAAATATGGCAATAATTACAATGAGTCCTGCATATAAACAGCACTTAAAGGGTTCAGGTACAAGGATAATATATCCGCCACATCTATGATACTTGCTTCCGGCTGGTCAAATCCAGCATTACGTATCAGTCGTTTTTGGCGATTATTTTTACGATTGCTGTATTCAATGTCCACCAGCATACCAAAGCGATCCTCAAATGGAACTTCTTTAAATGCAGGATCGTCCAGCTGGTTGCGGAATGCATCTGCCATAGTGGTAAGACGCATTTCAATTAATTTATCTATTGTACACAATAATTGTGCATGTTTCTATTATAAAGAATGATGGCTCAATAGTACCAGAAAGGCTGCTCAGTCAAAAACGGAATAGTGGCTCACTCCCACCGGACAGGTGGCTCATTTGGGGCAAGATTATTCAGCACATGTGACATGAATGTCAGACGACCTACCCAAGTAGCTACCATGGTTTTGTTTTCAAACATCGCTGTCCATTCAGAGAACTTGAGATTTGTTGATACTATAACACTTTGTCTTTCTGCCCGGTCAGATATGATCTTGAATAACAGCTCCGACTGGTGAAGATTGAATGTCAAATAGCTGAGCTCGTCAATTATGAAGAGTTCTGATTTGTCCAGCTGACGCTCAAGTTTCATGAGACTCCGGTTATCCTGAGCTTCAATCAGCGAGTTTGCAAGGTTTGCCGCAGTATAAAACTTAACATTCATACCTAGGTTACAGGCCTTGATGCCCAGTGCAATTGACAGATGAGTTTTGCCGGTGCTGGGATTCCCGATCATAACGATGTTTTTGCGCTTTTTTATAAATTCACAGGTTACCATTTATCCGTTGTGTAAGCTCATACTATAATTTACTAAAAATATCCCTTATCTTTCATAAGATATACGTTATCCAATGAAAGGTAAGGGGTTTTTATGTAGGATATTATGTTGAAAAATGAATCATTTTATATTATTTTAGCCATTTGTTATTAGGAGATTCATGTATATAGCTTCTTACTATAGATTGACAGTCTTTGCATATACTGCAATGAATTGGGGACACTACACTTATGAATCCTTTTTTTAATCTAAAGCCAACTGGACTTCCATTTAGCTCCTCAAACATTCGAAATCCGTCTTCAATATTTTCGCTATTACAGTATGGACATTTCATCATTAACTTCTCCTTTTTTTTTGTCATTTTTATTTCCAAGTAATTTTTTTACCCAATATGTAAGAACAACTATTAAAGTAAAGATGCTAATTATTAAAGCGCCAGCATTTTCGGTTATTACGGAATCAGTCATAAAAGCTTTTTTTCCAGAAATAATATCGGGTAAATAAATAAATAATAAAACGAGTCCGCAAGCACCAATTGCTGAAATATTCATTTTTTCTCCAATACTTGAAATACCATCATAACAATCTTTTATAATCATTGAAAAAGCATATATAGCAATTGGAACTCCGACGTTTATTAAAAAAACGGCACCATTGACAAAGCTGATTCCTATAAATTCGCTTAATATATAGATGATAATATTAATTATTATTTCACTAACAAATGCAGTCTGAAATGACTTCCCTCTCTCTATATATTGTCTTTCGTCATATTGCTTTTTATTCATATTCTATACCTCCAAAAAGTTCATCTAGTGTTTTGTTCAAAATTTTACAGATAGAAAGACATAATTTAATTGTTGGATTATAGTCTCCTTTTTCTATAGCATTCATTGTTTGGCGGGAAACACCAACTGCTTCAGCTAATTGTGCTTGAGTCATATCCATTTCAATTCTTGCAATCTTAAGCTGTATATTTTTCATTACCTACCTCCTTTTATGATAGTATAAAATACGACGCAACAAATGTCAAGTATATGCGACAAAATTAAAATAAGTGTTACATCGATATAATGACAACTGGCAAATATGACGATGATGCATGACGATGATGTCTGAAGAGTTTGGCGAACTCGTTGGATTGGGAGCGTTGCATTAAGATGTGACAAGCATAGAGGGATAATTACTTAAAACTCGTACATGAAATTTAGATATACATCTAATAAATCAATATACAGATGAGAGAGCATTGCGGGTATGCTGAGGGCAGCAACAGCTATGAATATGAGATGATTTATGCCAGCCCATACCCACCTTTTGGAGAGGTGGTTGACTATACAAAAAATGCGGATGGAACGATTACACTTGTGGTAACTTTGGACAGGAAAAGAAAACACAATAAGTAAGAATATCTGTTAATATAAAGAATAATACAGAATAAATTTAAACAGGTTTTATCGACAATGAAATGTTGGTAGAACCTGTTTTCAGTTTTGAGATGACCTGTGTTATAATAAATATTAATTTATTTATAGTTGCAAAAGAAAAAGGAGATGCATAACATGTGGTCTGTGACCAGAATAGATGAAGCAGATTATGGCTGCGAGGAGCGGATGCCCGGGGAACCGCTTCTGGTGCTGGTAACAATCGAAAGTGACGATGGCAGAATGTGCCGGTTTGAGTGTGCGGAGAACTGGCTCCTGCAACAGGGCATAGATGAGGGTGATGAATGGCCGGAGGATATTGAGCAGGTGGAAGCGGACAGAGAACAAATTGACCGGATGAGCGAGTGGATGAACAAATACTATGAAGCCGTAGAGGAAATGGAAGACCTGTTTGATGCAGAGTGAATAAGTAAACGAAGAAAGACAGAAAAGAGAGGACTTACCATGCAGATAATGAATGCAACAGAAGAAGATAAAGATGAACTGCTGGCTTTATACCATGCGATGATCGGGGGACCATGTGAGTGGAGCGAGACATACCCGGATGAGAACACGATCGCATTTGACCTTAAGAATGAAGACCTGTTTGTGATGAAGAACGATGCAGGAGAGATCATTGCGACGATCTCAATCGACCATGACGATGCCGTGGAGTCACTGACCTGCTGGCATGAAGATCAGGCACCGTCGGGAGAATTGTCCAGACTCTGTGTAAGAAAGGATATGCAGGGACAGGGAATCGCAAAGCAGATGATGAATTATGCCGGTGATGTGTTGAAGAACCGGGGTATGAAAGGAATACACATTCTGGTTCGGGAAGGCCATGTGGTAGCACTTTCGACATATGCAAAGATCGGATTTAGAACTGTCGGGGAATGTGATCTGTTTGACAAACATTTTATCTGTATGGAGAAGAAATTCTAAGGAAAATTATAGACATAAAAATTATATCAGTCAGGAAATATAGCACTGCGTTCCGGTGTTTACCGCAACGCCTCAAACTCGCTATTTTCCTGACTTTTTTCATGATTTTTCTTGTCTGAAACGCTTGTGGAATCAGGTGCTTTTTGATAGAATGACTGCAAATAACTTCCCTGGGGAGGGAAGCAGATGGAGGACAAAATTATGAGGAAAAAATTAGGGATTTTTCTAAGTTTATGGCTGTGTATCAGTATGATATGGTTGCCATTTGCCAGCACACAGGTAAGGGCTGCAGAAACCAACATGGCAACATTGAATTTTATCGGGGCATCTATTGAAAATGGAAAAGCGACCTTTGCTGTTGATGATGCCTATAAAGTAAGGCTGACATTATGTACGAGAGATATTGTTATGGACAGTTACACAAATTGTCCGATCAATGGAAATAACATGCAGATCGATCTGTCAGATAAAGAATATTATCTGAAAGCAACTACCGTTTTGGATGTTTCCTCGCCAGATGACCTGCTTGGAATCTCAAGTGTGAAACTTCAGTTATATATCAATGATGAATCGTATGATATCAGCTCGAATCCTTATGTAAAATTGGATACAAACCGTTTTAGCGGTAATCTGAATTTCAGAATAGAAAAAGTATCAACGCCTCCGAACCCCGGTTACCCGGATGATATTCAGATCATGGGAACCTATGATGGATTTGGAATGAAAATTTATCTGAATTCAGAGAAGATCGGAGCTGAGAGCAGTCATATACAGGGAACTGGAAAGGGATATGCGTCCGGCGAAATCTATAATCTGCTCAGGATTCAGTTGGCATTTGGAGATGGAGATATCGGAACGGTCACAGTAAATGGAAAGACGATCACATTGCCGGAAGGAACGAAGGATACAGTGGAATTCACGATTGCGCCTGCCAGTGAATATGTGATCGAAGTTACAAAGAAGCCGACGATCATACCAAGAACTATTATATGGGCCAAAGATAAAACAGGTAATAATGGATTGAAAGATTATGAGCTGTTAAAGAATGGAACGCTTGAGATCCTTGAGATCAAAAACCCGGATGGAACATCGATCGGTTTAGATGGTGTTAAGCAGGACACCAATTATGGATGGGCAAGTGTTATACCGGGTTCAGAAATTATTCTCCGGGCAGTACCGGAATATGGATATCAGCTTGAATCGATAACGATAAATGGTCAGTCTTTAACGCCTTTGTCAGATGCATCTACATTTTCATATACAATGCCGGATGAAAATGTACATATCAGCAGCATATTTACAAAGGCAGAAGATCAGGTAGAGCTTAAAACAGATAAAGTGAAAAGAGCATTGATCCAGCTTGCGGAAAATGAGATCACATCAGGAAACAGCAGACTGACGATAAAGGATGCAGTCCTCACACAGCAACAGCTTGAGGCTTTTAAAAAGGCAGCAGGTGATTATCAGATCACCGGGTATTTTGATATCAAGCTGGCACAGATCCTGTATAAGAATACAGCAGCAAATCTGTGGGTAAATAATATAGAGACTTTGAAGAAAACGGCAAAGGTATCCCTTCAGATAGAAGCCGACTGGGAATCTGAAAACAGTGAGCTGGCAGTTATTCATGAGAAAAAGGATGGAACCTATGAGATTATTCCTGCTTCTTTTGATGTGGCAACTAAAATGGTGATGTTCCAGACGGATGGATTTTCTAATTATGCGATCGCATATAAGAAGGTTGAGACGACAACAGAGGATCAGACAGGAGCAACGACTGAGGATCCATCGGAGGATACGACCGGGGATGTAACAGAAGCTTCAACAGAAGAAACAACAGAACCGGAAACAGAGACCACAACCGGAGAGACAACAGAAGTTACGACGGAAGATTCTTCAGAGGCCACAACAACAGACCGTACAGAAGATGGAACAGGCAGCACGACACAGAGTGGTGATGGTGATACAACAGAAGTGAAAAAAGATGATAAGACAGCATCACCCAAGACAGGAGATGATATGAATCTGGCTGTGCTTTATATTCTGTTGGCGGTGTCTGGAATGGGATGTCTGTATACGATTCGAAAACGGTAATCTGGTATTGGTAACAGATATAGGAGTAGTTCTCTTATTTGAAAAATAATGTAGAACAAATTGTGTAAATAATCTTGACTTTTATAAAATAACAGTGTTATAATAACACTGTTATTTTATATTGGATATAAATGATTAAGGTGTGTTTATGAGAAAAGAATCAGAAGGTGTAACAGAAAATTTATTGGATAGTGCCAGAAAGGAATTCTTACAATATGGATTCCATGATGCCAGCCTGCGGAGAATATCGGCAGACAGTGGAGTCAGCACGAATTCGATCTATACAAGATTCGGTGACAAGAACGGATTGTTTACGGCAATCGTAAAAGAAGCCGCAGATGAGTTAATGGCGATTTATTCTGACAGCATAAAGAAAGCAGGAGAAGCGGCAGATATCAGCCGGGCAGAGGATGCCGGGGATGAGGGAACGGATCTTGTACTGGAATATATTTATGGACATCTGGAAGAATTCAAACTGATCTTCTGCTGTTCGGCGGGGACAGAATATGAGACATATTTTGACCGGCTTGCGGCAAAGGAGGAACATTATTATAAACAGTTTGCGAAGCAATTTTCGGATGGTGGACATCCGGTAGATGATTTTTTTATCCATGTACATTGCAGGAATGGATGGCAGTGTGTGTATGAACTGATCACGCATGATAAGAGCTATGATGAGGCAAAAGAATTTATGGCAAATGTCAGAGCATTTAACTATGCGGGCTGGCAGGCAGTGATCGGAATTCAGTTCTGATGATAAGGACTGTTGCATGAAATAAAACATGCAGCAGTCCTATAAAAATAAATATAGGTTAGCAAATGCTAACTTTAGTAATAGGAGGTTAACTATGAAAGAAAAGAAACAAAGTGCATTGTCCAGACTCATGGGCATAGCAGGCGGGCATAAGTATTTTACCTATGCGTCCTGTGTTCTTGCGGTCCTTTCTGCATGGATCGCACTGATACCATTTTATGCTGTATGGCGCATCATGAAAGAGATCCTTGAGGTTCGACCGGATTTCGCAGATGCGACACATATCAAAACCTATGGCTGGCAGGCCGTTGGATTTGCTCTGCTTGCAATGGTTGTCTATATTGCCGCACTGATGTGCTCCCATATTGCGGCCTTTCGTGTACAGGCAAATATGAGAACCACTATGATGGAGCATATCATGAAGCTGCCGCTTGGCTACGTTGAGAAAGAAGGAACCGGAAAGCTCCGTAAGGTTGTAAATGATTCAAGTGCAGCAACAGAGACTTTCCTCGCACATAACCTTCCGGATAAAGTAGTTTCCGTTGCAACGCCGGTTGGACTGTTAGTGGTGATGTTCGTATTTGACTGGAGACTGGGAATTGCCAGTCTGATTCCTGCGGTTCTGGCATTTATCATGATGGGAACATTGATGATGGGACCAAAGATGGCAGAGGATATGAAGCAGTATCAGAATGCACTTGAGACCATGTCTTCCGAGGCAGTTGAGTATGTAAGAGGTATTCCGGTTGTTAAGACCTTTGGACAGACGGTGTACTCATTCAAGAAGTTCAAAGCGGCAATCGATGATTATGAGAAATGGACGCTTGATTACACCAAGGGGATGATGAAGCCGATGGTGCTGTTTACAATGTCAGCAAATGGAATCTTTGCAGCACTAATCATTGTTGCTTACATTCTGGGCGGCAATCATGTAAGTAATACATTTGTATTAAATCTGATCTTCTATATCCTGATCACTTCGGTTCTTACAACTACACTGATGAAGATTGCCTATGCAGGCGAATCCCAGATGCTGGTGGAGGATGCATTACAGAGAATGGATGATATTCTAAATGCAAAGCCTCTGGTAAATACAGAAAAGCAGGAGATACCAAAGGATGCATCGATCACGATGGAGCATGTTACATTTGCCTATGACGAAGCAAAGAAAAATGCAATTGACGATATATCCATGAAGATTCCGACCGGTGCACATATCGCTTTCGTTGGACCATCCGGTGGTGGTAAGACGACATTGGCATCTCTGGTTGCAAGATTTTGGGATGTAAAGGATGGCAGCATAAAGATCGGTGGTGTGGATGTTAAAAATATTGACACTAAGAAACTGATGGAAGAAGTATCGTATGTATTTCAGGACAGCAAGCTGTTAAAGATCAGCATATTGGAAAATATAAGAATGGGTAGACCGGATGCGACTGACGAAGAAGTTATGCAGGCACTTTCCGCTGCTCAGTGTATGGATATCATAGAGAAGTTCCCGGCGGGGGTACATACGATGATTGGCTCCAAGGGAATCTATGTATCCGGTGGTGAAGCACAGCGGTTATCGATCGCAAGAGCATTTCTTAAAAATGCACCGATCCTGATCCTAGACGAAGCAACAGCATTTGCCGATCCGGATAATGAGCGTCTGGTTCAGAAAGCGTTTGAGAATCTGGCAAAGGACAAGACGGTTATCATGATCGCGCATCGCCTGTCAACCATAACGGATGCGGACTGCATCTATGTGCTGAAGGATGGTAAGATCGCAGAGAACGGAACACATGAGAAACTGTCGGAAAAGAACGGAATCTATACTCATATGTGGAAGGAATATAACAAATCTGTCAACTGGCAGGTAGGAAGGAAAGGTGAAACAGCATGATAGAAAAATTAAAGCACAAATATGCCTTGTCCGAAAAGGGTGCAAATGCTATGGTTCGCGCCTTTGTGGCAGTTACGATCTCCAATCTGGTGCTGATGCTCCCGGTAGGGCTGCTGTATCAATTAGCTTCCTACCTGTTGGAGAACCGTGTTCCAAAGGATAAACTGATATTCTTTATTATTGGAATCAGTGTAACTTTATTGTTAATTGTAATATCAACAAGTTTTCAATATAATTCGACTTTCTATTCGACCTACGTAGAGAGTGGAGTCCGTCGCAGAACGCTTGCAGAAAAGCTGAGAAAGCTTCCGCTTTCTTTCTTTGGCAAGAAGGATCTTGCAGATTTGACAAATACAATCATGTCCGACTGTGCATTGATCGAGACGGCAAGCTCACACTGGATTCCTGAGCTTGTAGGCGCATTTATATCTACAACACTGATCGTGATCGGGCTGTTTTTCTTCGACTGGAGAATGGCACTGGCGGCTGTATGGGTTATGCCGGTAGCATTTGCCATCGTTGGTTATTCAAAGACAGTTATGGGTAAGGTTCATGAGAAGACGATAACCTATAAGCTTGCATGTCTGGACGGGATACAGGAAGGTCTGGAAACGATTCGTGATCTTCGTTCCAATAATATGGCTGATTCTTATATGGAGGGCCTGAATAAAAAAATCAAGGATGTCGAGTATCATGCGATAGTATCCGAATTTGCAAATGCAGCATTTGTCTGCTCCGCACAGATGATCTTAAAGCTTGGTATCGGGACAGTGGCACTTGTTGGAAGTATTCTTCTGGTTGATGGCAAGATCAGTGTATTGACGTTCTTTGCATTTCTGTTGGTTGTAACCAGAATGTATGAGCCGCTTCAGATCTCGCTTCAGAATCTGGCTGCCGTTATCAGTATCAATAAGAACTGTGAGCGTATGGATGAGATCCTGTCTCATGATGAACAGACAGGAAGAGAGAATCCGGATAATAAGGGATATGACATCGTATTTGATCATGTGGCATTCTCCTATAAGGCTGGAGAACAGGTGCTTTCCGATGTCAGCTTTACGGCAAAGCAGGGTGAGGTCACAGCCCTGATCGGACCATCCGGCGGTGGTAAGACAACGGTTTCCAGACTGGCAGCAAGATTCTGGGATAACAATGCCGGTACGATCACAGTCGGCGGCATGAATGTTCTGGAAATTGATCCGGAGCAGTTATTGTCCTTGTATTCGATCGTGTTCCAGGATGTTACATTGTTCAATAATACAATTATGGAGAACATCCGGATCGGTAAAAAGGATGCGACCGATGAAGAAGTTATGGCAGCAGCAAAGCTTGCAAACTGTACAGATTTCATCGAGAAGCTTCCGGATAAATGGGATACCATAATCGGTGAAAACGGTTCCGAGTTGTCCGGTGGCGAACGCCAGAGACTCTCGATCGCAAGAGCGTTCTTAAAGGATGCGCCGATCATTCTGATGGATGAAGCAACCGCATCTCTGGATGTAGATAATGAGTCGGTTATTCAGGAATCTATCTCCAAGCTGATCCGGAATAAGACGGTACTTATCATTGCACATAGAATGCGTACGGTAGATGGTGTTGATAAGATCGTTGTGTTGAAGGATGGCGTAGTTGCGGAGCAGGGAACACCAGCGGACCTGAAAGCCGGGAACGGCATCTACAAGCATATGGTTGACCTCCAGCTGCAGTCTGAGCAGTGGAAATACAATTAAGGCTGTGAAAAATTCGAAGCCGATGGGATATATATATTTATTACGCAGAGCTCTTTCGTTCGATTATTACGTAGCGGTACTAAACTCATCACCAGATGGTGATTCGTTAAGGACCGACGTAATAATAGGTCTGCTTCATAAAATATATATCCCACCGGCTTCAAATTTTTTAGGCGTTAGTTCATCATGCCAGTCGTTTGTATTTCCACTGCTCTATGTTAGTGTTGGTCTGAATGGAATAAGTTGCAGTTTAGATTAAAATAGGGTATGTTGAGTATATAATTATGTAGAATATAGAATAGTGTAAAATATAGAATAGTGCAAAATACAGAGAAATGCAGAAATTTTGAATAAGAGAATGTATAATAAATTACAGGGATTCAGGAGGTTGGCGATTATGGCGAAGATTGATACCAGGGAGATACAGATACCATCGATATTAAAGGTGGAGAAAGATCTGCTCAGACGGATCGGGGGTTATCTTGCAGATGAGGGAATCTACAAGGTTGTGATCCTGTTTGGCAATGGGTTGATCGATATGTTTGGACATACGGTGATGGAGGGTATGTCAGACAGCGGTGTTGAGGTGCTCCAATATATGGAGATGGATACCGTTCGGATCGACGATCTGGTGCAGCTTGCATTTTCATTTCCGAATACAGCACAGGCAGTGCTTGGTATCGGAGGCGGTAAGGTGGTTGATGCGGCCAAATATTGTGGCTTCTTAAGAAAACTGCCATTTATCAGTGTGCCGACGTCGGCATCCAGTGATGGATTTTCCAGTGCCAGCGCATCTCTGATCGTGGAGGGACGACGCAAATCCGTACCGGCAGGGATCGCATATGGAATCTTTGCAGATATCGATGTGATAAAGGGGGCACCGGAGGCATTTCTGTTTTCCGGTATCGGTGATATGGTATCGAAGATCACGGCACTTTATGACTGGAATTTTGAAGAAGCACATGGACATGGTTCGGTAAATGACTTTGCGATGATGATATCGAAGAAGGCGGTCAACAGCTTTGTGCGGACACCGTTTAAAGACATTCACGATGAACGGTTTATCAAAGAACTATTAGATTCTCTTGCCATGAGCGGTGTGGCAAATGAGATTGCAGGAGACAGTGCACCGACCAGTGGAAGTGAGCATCTGATATCACATGCATTGGATCAGATATTGGAACGTCCGCAGCTTCATGGTATTCAGGTCGGAGTTGCAACATACCTGATGAGTGTTGTTCAGGATCACAGATATGAGCGGATCAATACGGTATTTACAGATACCGGATTCTGGGATTATGTGAAGACAGTCGGCATGAAGCGGGAAGATTTCATCCGTGCGATTGAAAAAGCACCGGCTATAAAACCATTCCGGTATACTTATCTTCACGAAGAACAGTACCGAAAGAAAGCGATAGAAGTATTGCAGTCAGACACGAAGCTGTCAGAGGTTTTACAGGCATAATTTGTGTCAGGGACGGATAAGCGAAGGAGGGAATAGTATGACATACGAACATTTTTTAGAGGAATACAGACGAAAACTCCGCACACCGGAGGAAGCGGTTTCCGTTGTAAAAGATGGTGACTGGGTGGATTATACCTGTTCACTTGGAAAGCCGGAGATCCTGGATCGGGCATTGGCGAAACGTAGAGACGAGCTGTTTGATGTTAAGATCCGTGGTAATCTGATCTCAGGGCCGATCGCAGTTGCAGAATGTGATGAGAGTCAGGAGCATTTTACTTATCACAGCTGGCATTGTTCAGCATATGAGCGGTCGTTATGTGATCGTGGACTCTGCTATTATATTCCGATGGTATTTCACAATAATGCAGCATATTATGAGTATTTTCTTAAGGTAAATGTAGTTATGCTCAGTGTATCACCGATGGATCGGCATGGATATTTTAATTATTCGGTCAATACCGGAGTGGCAGCACCGATCGTGCGTGCGGCAGATATCGTGATCGTAGAGATCAATGAGAATCTTCCGAAGGTTCGCGGCGGTTATGATGAGTGTATCCATATTTCGGATATTGATTATATCGTGGAAGGAGAGCATGAACCGTATCCGGATATGCTGATGCCGGAGCCGACTGCAGTTGATCGTAAGATTGCGGAACTGATCATTCCTTATATCGTGGATGGAGCAACCCTGCAGATCGGTATTGGAAGTATGCCGAATGCACTGGGTGATATCATTGCTGAGTCTGATCTGAAGGATCTTGGTATGCATACGGAGCTTTGCAGCGATGCATATCTGAAAATGTATCTGGCGGGAAAACTCACGAACAAATACAAGCAGATCGATCGCGGAAAAGGAGTATTTGGTTGTGCGGTCGGAAGCAAGAACCTATATGATTGGATTGACGATAATCCGGGAGTTGCGGCATATCCGTTAGAGTACGTGAATCGTCCCGGAGTGATCGGTGAGATTGATAACATGGTTTCCATCAATAGCTGTGTTGCTGTTGATCTGTATGGTCAGGTGGCAGCGGAGAGTGCAGGTGTCAGACAGATATCCGGAACCGGTGGACAGCTGGATTTCCTCGTTGGTGCATCTGCATCTAAGGGAGGTAAAGCATTTATCTGCATGAGTTCTGTGTACAAGGACAGTAAAGGGGTGGTTCATTCAAGAATTCATCCACAGTTTAATGGAGATATCGTTACTTCTCCAAGAAGTCAGGTTTATTTTCTGGCAACGGAATATGGGGTTGTGAATCTGGAAGGCCGTTCAACATGGGAGCGGGCAGAGGCTCTGGTATCGATTGCACACCCTGATTTCAGAGATGAATTGATCAGGGAAGCGGAAGCAAGAAAGATTTGGCGGAGATCCGGCCGGAGATAGACGACGGATGGCGAAATTGATATATGTCATATATCAGATGGTTGATAACCGGGGGGCTAACTTAGAAGAAAGGCGAAGATAATGGTTGTGCATAGCTTCACTTTTCTTTTATAATGGCAGTATAAGAATATACAGATATAAGAGGCAGAGATGAAGATGACATTAGCGGCTACATTACGTCATTATGATAAGAAAAATTTCATAAAGGATCTTCTTGCAGGTATTATTATCATGGCAGTATCCATTCCGATCTCCATGGGATATGCTCAGATTGCCGGACTTCCTGCGGTCTATGGACTGTATGGTTCGGTATTTCCGATCTTGATATTTGCTCTGTCCTCGACATCGCCTCAGTTTATTTTTGGAGTGGATGCAGCTCCGGCAGCCCTTATTGGGTCGGCATTGTTAAGCCTTCATATAGAGAGTGGATCAGAGGAGGCAATGGCGGTTGTTCCGGTACTGACCTTCTTTGTGGCATTGTGGCTTCTGGCGTTTTATATTATGAAAGCAGGAAAACTGGTCAACTATATATCGGCACCGGTTATGGGCGGATTCATTACCGGAATCTGTACGACTATTATACTAATGCAGGTACCGAAGCTGATGGGAGGATCGGCAGGAACCGGAGAGTTTTTTGAGCTGGCAGAACATATTATAAAGACAGCCAAAGATATCAATTGGCAGTCGGTGGTACTGGGACTTGCGGCTCTTGTGCTATTGCTGGTATGTAAGAAGCTGATCCCAAAATTCCCGATGGCGGTTCTTTTGATGATAGCCGGAGCAGGCATGACATATCTGCTTCCTATAGAGGACTGGGGTGTGCAGACACTTGCATCTGTTGATACCGGACTCCCACACTGGACGGTTCCGGATTTTAGTGTGATATCGATCCGCGAGGCTGTAACGATCAGCCTGTCGGTAGCAGTCGTTATAATGGCAGAGACACTTCTGGCGGAGAATAATTTTGCGCAGAAGAATGGTTACCGGATCAATGATAACCAGGAGATTCTGGCATTTTCAATGGGGAATTTTCTTGCGGCATTTACCGGCTGTTGTCCGATCAATGGCTCGGTATCAAGAACGTCAATGGGAGAACAGTATCAGGCAAAGACACAGCTTACCGGTATCATAGCAGGTCTTTCCATGATCGTTGTTCTGGTCTGTGCAACCGGATTTATCGGTTATCTTCCGGTCCCTGTGCTTACAGCCATTGTGATATCAGCGTTGCTTGGAGCAACGGAATTTGATCTTGCGGCAAGACTCTTTAAAGTCAGCCGTACAGAATGCCTGATCTTTTTCGGGGCATTCTTTGGTGTGCTGTTACTTGGCACGATTAACGGTGTATTGATCGGTATTCTTCTTTCCTTTACAGAGATGATCATACGGACAGCCAAGCCTGCAAGATGTTTCCTTGGAATCCAGCCGGGGCATAAGCATTTCCGGGATCTGAAGGAGAGCAGCCAGATCCATGCAATCTCCGGTGTACTGATCTATCGATTCAGCAGCAATCTGTTCTTTGCGAATATACAGATCCTCCAGAGAGATATTGAAGATCATATCACGCCTGAGACAAAGGCGGTTATCATAGATGCCAGTGGAATCGGCAGTATCGATATAACAGCGGCTGACAGGATCGCCATGTTATATCAGTCGTTAAAGGATAAGGGAATCCGTTTCTACATGACAGAGCATATCGCAGATGTGAATGAACAGCTGCGTAAGTTGGGACTTGGTTATCTGATTGAGGAAGGCTGTGTCAGACGAACAGTACATATTGCCTTAAAGGATATGGGAATTAAGCGACCATATCCATTAGAGGGTGATGTAGACAATCAGCCGAGAAGTGCGTCCAGAAAGCGTGCAGATAACAGGGTTCAGGAATTTGTCTGGGCGTTTGGAGCGGAGAGTGAAGATGAGATAGAGAAGCAGATCAGACTTCAGATCGAGCATTTGAAACAGACCGGAGATGTTGATGAGCTTTTGCATGGAAGCTGGTCACATATGGAAGCTATGGATGAGGATGAGTGGTTAGAGCATCTGGAAGAGCATCTGAAGGAGATCGTTCATATATCAGGTAAGGATGAGAAAACGATTGCCAGACGCTTCGAGGAGCATCGTAGAGAGATCCATGACCGTATTGCAAAGGAACATCCGGAGCTTGCGGAGAAGTTTAAAGAACGAAGACATTTGCTGGATGAGCATTTGAAAGAAAAACATCCTGAGGTTTATGAGTTGGTCGTAAAACTCCGGGAGAAAGATAATTAATAAAAATAACAAAATAATAATTCTGTCATATATTGTACTATACCTGAATATAAGAAAGGAAGAGAGCAATTTATGGCACAGTTTACAAATCAGGCACAGCTTCGCTATGGTAATTCCGTAGCAAATTCCAATATTGCGGTTGGTGAGCTGTTAGAAGTGTTGTCAGCAAGCAAGACTGCGGTCAGAAAAACGTATGGACAGAATGATACGGTAACATATGTTATCACGATCGTAAATGCAGGAGCCACAGCACTCGGCGGTATCACGATCACAGATAATCTGGGAGCATATTCATTCGGGGAGGGAACTTTGGTTCCACTCACATATATTGCAGATACCGTAAAATATTATGTGAATGGTGTTCTTCAGACTGCACCTGCTGTAACAGGCGCACCATCTCTTGTAATTTCGGGGCTTACAGTTCCGGCAAATGGAGATATTACAGTTGTATATGAGGCAGAGGTGAATGCATTGGCGCCGATGGATGCAACAGGAACGATCACGAATACAGCAGTTGTATCCGGTAGTGGCATTACTCCGATCACGGTAACAGAGACGATCCGTACAGAGAGTGAACCTATCCTTACGATCACAAAGTCGGTAAGTCCGGTTCCTGTAACAGAGAACGGAACACTGACCTATACATTCCTGATCCAGAATGCAGGAAGTGCACCGGCAGATGCCACTACGGGAGCAGTCATTACGGATACATTCAATCCAATCCTGTCAAATCTGGCTGTAACCTTTAATGGAACAGCATGGACAGAGACAACAAATTATACCTATGATGAGACGACAGGCGAATTCACAACGATTGTAGGACAGATCACGGTTCCGGCAGCAACTTATACACAGGATCCTGAGACGGGCGTATGGGTAGCAAATCCGGGTGTCAGCACCCTGGTTGTAAAAGGCACGATCTAGGGATTTGCTGTATGCAGAATTGTGTAGAGCAGACAGACAAAAGTCAGTAGTGACATTATAATATAGTAAGACCACAAAGGCGGTTGCTTCTTTGACCTGTAAGAAGCAGCCGCCTGTCTATAAATTACCCCTCATATGAATAAAGTGAACATCAAATGATGTAATAATAAAAACAATTAAATATTATCACGCGGTTGTGTAAAAAACCAGAAGTGGCATTTATAAAGTTGAATCTGCCACTCTGCCTTGATTTTCAGAAATTAACTTTTGAAGCTCGTGTTTTACATATTTTTTTTCCAGAATAAAATCATTAAAATCTACGGAATGAAAGGTATAGGTTAATGCCTGTATAATATCCGGATCAGACACACAGATGATAAAATCCAGTTCTTTATTTGGAACAAGCAGGGCATATTGATCCGGGTATAAAAGAAATGCCCAGTTATCGGATACCGGAATTTTTTCGGTATCAAGGACAAAGAGGTTCCTGTCAAGCCGTGCCTCTAACTGTTCCAGAGCATTGATAATATCTGACGTGTTTGCTTCCACATAGAACCCGGATTCGGAAATTACATGATTTCTTGCAAATTCCCGGATGCCATCCAGTGTGATGCCCTCACTGGCATTCATTTGCTGCATGAAATGAAAATGCTGTTTTAGGGTTTCTTTGAATTCTTCAGGAACATATTTATCAACCAGATCATCCGTTACCATCAGGCAGGCACCGGGATGCTTCTGGATAAAGATCACTTCTTCTGCAGGAATGGATCTTGCCTGAAACTGTGGAAGCTCCTTCTGGCTGAAGCTGGACAGAAATGGTTTCGCATGGTCAAATACGGAAGCGAATTCTTCCCGCATTAATCCGATAAGGCTCGGATCGGTCAACAGACAACCTTTGTTGGCATCGGCATTTAGCAGGAGACTGGCATCATCCGTTATGATATAGAACGGGAAAAGTACACCAGAGTTCTTGCTGACTTTTTGTTCATTGGAATAATAGTAAATGTTATAGGTGATGTTGGGTTCTTTTGTAAGAATCGATTCTAACAGCGTGGCAAATCCGTCCAGTTTTTCAGTGATGTCATCCGAATTTTTTGTTTGGAAATGCAGTATCTGGGAAATTGTTGCATTTTGAAATTTCCCAGAAGTGATAAGTGAGTGAATGTTGGAAAACAGTTTGATCCGTGATGACAGATCGAACGGAAGTGATACCTGTAAATGATTGTTTTCTTTTTTGCTGGCGTGTATTAAGAATTTAGTCAGACCACAGATAATCTCATCCGTGGAGTGATAAAGTATAGTTCCTGTGGTAGCCTGTGACTGATCTGTATCAATCGGATTATCAGGTAGTTTATTTTGTAATTCCTGTGAGCGGGAAGGTGTCTGGTTGTTAGATGCATTGGTATCTATATATGGAGAACCGATCACCCTCAGACATTTCTCTGTGAATTTCAGGTAATGATAATTGGTCTCGCCCAGCCGTTCCAGATAAAAGGCATCATATAAAGCCATCTCATCGGCAGCAGATATATCAAGCTGGCGGATAATACTTGTGATCTGATCTTTCGTTGGAATACGTTTGCCGCTTAAGATCTGGTAGAAGCTGGAACGGTCGATCCCGGTTTCATTGATCAGAGAATTTTTTGTTACGGATTGTGAATCGATGATTGAATTTAATAATGAATGAAATGACATGCAGTTATACCGGCAATAACTTTAGATTAGTAAAACATGGAAGTAAATATGTAATGTTAAGCCGATCTTCCTCCTAACAATAGTATTTACATCTGTATAGTTTAACTGAAAACGTAATATGTGTCAACATCATTGCGTGTAACAAGAGAAGACAAGTGTAGTTTTCTACTGATCCAACAAGAGCTGGGAGTATAAATCATACTGCATATTTGTTGGCTATAAGAAAAACTTATAGCCAGTCAAATATATATCCTATAACTTAAATAGGATATAATGGTTGACAACCGGAAAAACGGACGCTATAATCATGAAACATGAAAGGAACAAAACAAATAAAACATATCAACATAGTATGAAATGTTCCTGAGAATAAATCACAGAGAATTTACAAGAAGGAGGATGAGCATATGGACGCAGAAAGAATCATGATAACTACAAAGAACAACATGTGTTACTGCCAGATGATGTGTGATTGTATGGCGCTTATTTCATATGCTTTGAACACCTGATTTGTTAGATATATAGTATTGTTTATCATATAACAAAGGGCAGTTGTCATAAGTATATGATGACTGCCTTTTGTTATGCAGCGGGATGGCATTTATTACATGGATAGAGTAGAAGACAGACTGATTTATAATAGGAAAAAGATTTGAAAGGGGAGAACAATATGGCAATCATTCAGATCGAGCATGTGTCGAAAACGTTTCAGACCAAAGACGGAACGATCGATGCATTAAAGGATGTATCACTGAATATTGAAGCCGGCGACATTTACGGAATCATCGGAATGTCCGGTGCAGGAAAAAGTACCCTGGTACGATGTATCAATCATATAGAAGTGCCGACATCGGGAACGGTTGTGGTACAGGATAAGGAGCTTGGAGATCTGTCAGATAAAGGGCTTCGTAAACAGAGAGAACATATCGGTATGATCTTCCAGCATTTTAATCTGCTGATGCAGAAATCGGTTCTTGATAATGTATGTTTTCCACTGTTCATTCAGGGAAAATCAAAGGCAGAGGCGAGAAAGAAAGCATATGAATTGTTAGAGATCGTTGGTTTGCGGGATCGTGCAAAAGCATATCCTTCACAGTTGTCCGGTGGACAGAAGCAGAGAGTTGCGATCGCAAGAGCACTTGCATCCGATCCACAGATCCTGCTTTGTGATGAGGCGACCAGTGCACTTGATCCACAGACAACATCGTCGATTCTGGAACTGTTAAAGGATATCAACCAGAGATTTGGAATTACGATCGTTGTGATCACTCACCAGATGGCAGTTGTCCGTGAGATCTGTAATCAGGTAGCGATCATGAAGGATGGTCAGGTCGTTGAGTATGGCAGAACGATTGATATCTTTAATCATCCAAAGTCCGAAGTAGCCAGAGAGCTGTTACAGAAGGACGAAGGAAATGCTACAGAGCCGAAGTCATTAAAGACGACTGACCGCATAAAGAATGGAACCAGAATTCGAATCGTATACACGGAGAATTCAGCATTTGAACCGGTAATTGCAAATATGATCCTGACATTTAAGGAGCCGGTCAATATCTTAAAAGCAGCGACAAAGAATGTCGGAGGAGTGGCAAAGGGTGAAATGATACTTGAGCTTCCGAAGGGTTCGACAAATGTTGCAGCGATGGAACAGTACCTGAAAGAACGGGGACTGGAGCTTGAAGAATTAAGTAACAATGTGGATGGAGGTGAGGAACATGTGGACAGAACAAATTAGAGAAATGATCTTAAATGGTATCTTAGAGACACTTTATATGACAGTTGTTTCTACATTGTTTGGATATGTATTCGGACTTCCGATGGGCGTGCTCCTCTGTATCAGCGATAAAGACGGACTGAAACCGCATCCGGTTTTGTATAAGATTCTTGATTTTATCGCAAACATCGTTCGAAGCGTACCATTCCTGATCCTGTTGATCTTATTGATCCCATTTACCAGATTTCTTCTTGGTAAGAGTTACGGATCGACAGCAACGATCGTACCGCTTACGGTAGCAGCTATTCCGTTTATCGCAAGAATGGTAGAGTCATCCTTGAAGGAAGTTGACAACGGAGTTGTTGAGGCTGCCCGCGCGATGGGTGCTGGAACGATGCGGATCATCCTTCGTGTGCTCCTTGTAGAAGCAAGAACATCGCTGATCACCGGAGCAACGATCGCGATCGGAACCATCCTTGGTTATTCTGCGATGGCAGGTGCAGTCGGAGGTGGTGGACTTGGTGATATCGCAGTCCGCTATGGATATTACAGATACCAGACAGATATCATGATCGTGACAGTTATCTTACTGATCGTGATCGTTCAGATCTTCCAGTCAGTCGGAATGCTGATCGCAAACCGATTAGACCGGAGAAAATCATAATCAGATAAACCCTGACCATGACAGCCGGATCAGTACCGGAACGTTATTGGCGGTTTACAAACAGATGTCAGGAAAGTGCACACCGGGCATCCAATATATATAAAAGAAAAAAGGAAAAATAAAGAAAGAGAGGAATCTTCCATGAAAAAGACATTTAAGAAATTATTAGCACTTACATTAACAGGCGTATTAGTAGCAGGAGCCCTTTCAGGCTGCGGCAAGAAAGAAGATAAAGACAGCAAAACAGATTCAAAGACAATTACGATTGCAGCATCTGCAACACCACATGCTGAGATCCTTGAGTATGCAAAGACAGCATTAAAGGAAAAAGGATATGATCTTCAGGTTACAGTATTTGATGATTATGTAAAGCCAAATGAGGTTGTAGAAAGCGGCGAGTTCGATGCAAACTACTTCCAGCATGTTCCATACCTTGAGAGCTTCAATGAAGAAAAAGGTACACACCTTGTAGTTGCAGGCAAGATCCACTATGAGCCATTCGGTATCTATCCGGGTACAAAGAAAAGCTTAGACGAGATCGCAGATGGTGATTCTATCGCAGTTCCAAATGATACAACAAATGAAGCAAGAGCCCTTCTGTTATTACAGGACAACGGAATCATCAAGTTAAAGGATGGCGCAGGTATCAATGCAACTGTTAATGATATCGAAGAAAACCCACACAATGTAGAGATCGTTGAACTTGAGGCAGCACAGGTTGCCAGAGTTGTAAACGAGACAGCGTATGTCGTTTTAAATGGTAACTATGCACTTGCAGCAGGCTTCTCAGTAGGAAAAGATGCTCTTGCATATGAGCAGAACGATTCAGAAGCAGCTAAGACCTATGTAAACGTTATCGCTGTTAAGGAAGGCAACGAAAACAACGAAGCAATCAAGGCACTCGTTGACGTATTAAAGTCTGACGACGTAAAGAACTACATCAAAGAAACTTACGATGGAGCAGTTCTTCCTTACGAAGAGTAAGCCGCTCGCATCCCGTAATAAAATACCCTGAGACAGATATGATGAAAAACTCATTTCGTATTCTATAAAGTTCGTGCACTGATTTGTCAGCAGTCGCCCTAACTCACCCTGACGGGTTCAGACAAGGGCTTG
>ENA-OYXR01000369-OYXR01000369.1-human-gut-metagenome-genome-assembly--contig:-NODE-369-length-22151-cov-9.573271_pt1 | contig 22151 bp, 10 predicted proteins | sample MGYA00243241_ERZ653431 | MGnify/ENA primary metagenome ERZ653431 (study PRJEB26926, sample SAMN06165182) | human gut metagenome | biome: ENVO:00009003; feature: ENVO:2100002; material: ENVO:00002003... | reverse complement strand
TGAGTGATGTACATTTTATCCGCCTGACGTTGAAAGATAAATCAGGAAAGATCGTGTCAGAAAACAATTACTGGCGTGGCAACGACCGTTTGGATTTTACGGCTTTGAATACTTTGCCAAAAGCTGAACTGAAGACTTCTTCCAAATTAATTCGTAAAAATGGTGAGGCGGAGATACAAGCAGCCATAACACTTCCGAAATCGGCTAAGGGGGTAGCTTTTGCTGTACATGTGCAGGCTGTTCGTGCTTCGGATGGCGAACGCATACTGCCGGCATTGATGAATGACAACTATTTTACGTTGATGCCAGGAGAAACAAAGAATTTGAGCATTACATTTGATGAGAATTTGTTGCAGGGCGACAAATATAAGTTAGTGGTAACTCCTTATAATAACAAATAATTCAGATTAGTATGTGTACTAATAAATTTATTCTGTTCTGTATGGGGATAGTGATGAGTGTATCATCTTTAGCTTGGGCTGGAGATGCCCCCCCTCTCTATAAAGACAGAACAGCTCCAATAGAGAAGCGTGTAGACGACCTTATGTCTAGAATGACATTGCACGAAAAGGTATTGCAATTGCAGAATCGTGCGTCTGGTCGGTTGGATGAGATTGACCGGATCTTCTTGGGGGAAAGTTATGGGACAACTCATGAAATGAGTATGTCTGCTTATGATTGCGCCGTGATGTATAAAGAATTACAGCATTATATGCGTACTAAGACCCGTTTGGGAATTCCGTTGTTAACTTCTGCTGAGGGCATACAGGGTATTATTCAGAATAATTGTACGCTGTTTCCTCATGCTTTGGCGCAGGGAAGCACTTTCAATCCTGAATTAATACAACAAATGACTGAGGCGGCTGGCGAAGAGGCTAAGGCGATAGGTATTCATCAAATTCTTTCTCCGGTTTTTGACATTGCCCGCGAGTTACGTTGGGGACGTATTGAAGAAACATACGGAGAGGACCCTTATCTGATAGCGGAAATGGGAGTGGCGTTTATTAAAGGGTATCAAAAATACAGAATTACTTGTATGCCCAAGCATTTTGTAGCCCATGGTACTCCGTCTGGAGGCTTGAATTGTGCGGGAGTAAGTGGAGGAGAACGTGAATTGCGTAGTCTCTATCTTTATCCGTTCCGTAAAGCTATAAGGGAAACTTCTCCGTGGGCGGTGATGACTTGCTACAGTGCGTATGATGGAGTGCCGGTTACAGGTTCTTCTTATTATATGACTGATATTCTTCGGGGAGAACTGGGCTTTAAAGGATACGCTTATTCTGACTGGGGTTCGGTGGAGCGTCTGATGACTTTTCATCATGCAGCAGGCAGCCGTGAGGAGGCTGCGCGTATGGCATTAATGGCCGGAGTGGACTTGAACATTGATTCGACTTACGAAACATTGGAAAAACAAGTTGAGGAGGGAAGGCTTGATGTTGCATATATAGATCAGGCTGTGCGCAGAATATTGACGGTGAAGTTTGAATTGGGCTTATTTGATGAAACTTATGGTGATCCTAAACTGGTGAAGAAGGTCGTTCGCAATGCTGAAAAGGTGGCATTGGCTAAGAAAGTGGCTGACGAGAGTGCCGTATTATTGGAAAACAGAAATGATATTCTTCCTTTAGACTTGAATAAATACAAGTCTGTTGCAGTGGTGGGGCCTAACAGTAATCAAGCCGTGTTGGGCGATTACGCTTGGACGATGGGGGATACTAAAGAGGCGGTCAGTTTGTTGCAAGGATTGCAGGAAAGTGCAGGTGATAAAATAATGATTCGTCATGCTGAAGGATGTGATTGGTGGAGCCAGGACAAATCACATATTGCCGAAGCTGTGGAAGTTGTCCGTAACAGTGATATAGCTGTGGTGGCGGTAGGTACACGAAGCACTTATTTGGGAAGAAGTCCTAAATATTCTACGGCAGGTGAAGGATTTGATCTTTCCTCATTGGAACTTCCTGGGGTGCAGGAGGAGCTGTTGAAGGAGATAAAGAAAACGGGTAAGCCTATGATTGTCGTTCTGATTGCAGGTAAACCGCTTGCTATGCCTTGGGTGAAAGAAAATGCTGATGCATTGTTGGTGCAATGGTATGCAGGTGAGCAGCAAGGATGTACATTGGCAGATATTTTGCTTGGAAAGGTGAATCCGTCGGGTAAGTTGAATGTATCTTTCCCGCGTAGCACAGGTAATACTCCTTGTTTTTATAATCATTTCGTGACAGATCGTGAAGAACCTTTTGACCAGCCGGGTACTCCTGAAGAACCTAAAGGTCATTATATCTTTGATAAACCGGAACCTTTATGGAACTTTGGACATGGAAAAAGTTATACTACGTTTGATTATGTGGATTGTGCACTGAGTGATACGTTATTGGCTGCAAGTGATACATTGAAAGTATCCGTTATGATCAAGAATACGGGTAGGTGCGATGGCAAGGAGGTTGTGCAGCTTTATGTACGTGATAAAGTAAGCACGGTGGCTACTCCCATTCAACAGTTGAAGGCATTTCAAAAAGAGCTTGTTCCTGTAGGATATACTAGAGAAGTTAAATTAGTACTTCCAATAGCAGAACTTGCTTTGTATAATGCCGATATGGAGGAAGTTATAGAACCTGGGGAGTTTGAACTACAGATAGGATCAGCTTCTGATGATATCCGAATAAGGCGGACAATAATAGTGAGGTAGGGAATTTAAACTTTTGTAAAGAATAAAAAAAGGATGGTTTTTGCTCTTGTAGAATAACAGATTGCTTGAATAATAATAGTATGAAAACAGTAGTAAATCAATTGAGAAGATACTTGTTAAGTATCTTGTTAGTATGCGCTTGTATATATGTGGATGCGCAAAGTCGTGCCCCTATAGTAGGACGTGTTTCAGATGTAAAAGGAGAATGGATGATTGGGGTATCTATTTTAGAAAAAGGTACTTCAAATGGAGTGATAACCGATATAAATGGGCAGTACTCCATCAGTACATCATCGGCTCAACCGACATTGGTAATTTCGTATATTGGTTATAAAACTCAGGAAGTGAGGATAGGAAAAAAGAATGTTGTTGATATTGTATTGGAGGAAGATGTTTCGGCATTAGATGAAGTTGTGGTTGTTGGATATGGGGCGCAGCGTAAAGTTTCAGTAGTTGGTTCACAGAGCTCTATTAAAATGTCTGATATTAAAGCAGCAACGGGAGATATATCTTCGGCTATTGCCGGACGCATTCCAGGTGTGGTGACTATTCAACGTTCAGGAGAACCGGGTAAGTCTGGTTCTGAAATATGGATTCGTGGGATTTCTACGTTCACGTCTTCCTCTCCGTTAGTATTGGTAGATGGGGTGGAGCGTACTTTTAATCAACTTGATCCTGAGGATATTGAATCGTTTACTATCTTAAAAGATGCTTCGGCTACTGCTGTTTATGGTGTTCGGGGTGCGAATGGTGTTATTTTGATAAAGACAAAGCCAGGTAGAGTGGGGAAACCCCAATTCTCTGTGGATTATTATGAAGGGGTAACGATGTTGACCAAACAGGTAAAATTAGCTAATGCTTATCAATACATGGATGCTGCCAATGAGGCATATGGCAATGACCATTCTGGACAGGTTCTTTATACACCTCAATATATTGAAGCAACTAAAAAAGCGAATGGCTTGTTGCCAAATGATAATCCGAAAATGTATAATCCTTATTTGTATCCGGCAGTAGACTGGATGGATGAACTGTTTAGAGATATGGGGCATAACCGTCATGCCAATATCAATGTCCGCGGCGGCTCTGTCAATGCCACTTACTATGCATCATTGTCTTATTACAATGAAACCGGTTTATTGAAAACAACTTCAATGGATGAACAGAACTATAATATCAATACGGATTATAATCGTTTTAATTTTACTTCGAACTTGAATTTGAAGCCGACGAAGCGGTTAAGTATTGATATGGGGGTCAATGGATACATTGCAGAAACAAATTATCCACAAGAAGATTCGGGTACTTTGTACGAAGCAGCTATGGCTATTAATCCTGTTTATTATCCTACCTTAATGCAAAATGGAAGCATTCCCGGGATAGATGGTAATAACTATAATCCTAATCCTTACGGTATGCTTACTCGTCGGGGCTATAGAAATGAATATAATTCAAAGATTTATACTAACTTACGTATTGCTCATGACTTGGACTTTTGGAATTGGAGCAAGGGCTTATCTGTAACTGCGACGTTGGCATTTGATACATGGACTGGACGTACGTTGAAGTACAATAAAATGGAAAGTACCTATTGGTATGCAGGTTCTAAGGACCCGAATACCGGATTATGGAATAATGATGTATTTAATGAAGACGGGACCTATCGTTTGAATCAAATTTATATTAGTGGTGACGATCAGTTGAATTATGGTGGAGGTGATACCGGTAGTGACCGTAGCATTTATTTTGAAGCTTCATTGAACTATGATCGTGCTTTCGGTTTGCACCGGGTAGGTGGCTTGTTCCTTTATAACCAGAAGACTTATCGTAATACTACTGGAGGCGATATGGCTTCTACATTACCTTATAATAGCCAAAGCATTGCTGGACGTGCCACTTACTCTTGGAATGACCGTTACTTTGCTGAATTTAATGTAGGCTATAACGGTTCGGAGAACTTTATGCCAGGCAGACGCTTTGGGGTATTTCCTGCTTTTGGTGTGGGATGGGCTGTCTCAAATGAAAAATTTTGGGCACCAGTACAAAAGTATATATCTTATTTGAAGTTGAGATATACTAACGGTTGGGTAGGTTCAGATGATGCCGGAGCACGTTTCTTGTATGAAGCAACCATGGGAGGTGCGCAGGATTATTATTTTGGTGATTGGCGTAGTCCTGGAGGATGGGCGGTTTATACTTATGGTTCCAATGTTACTTGGTCAAAATCACATAAGCAAGATTGGGGTATTGATATTAAGTTTTTAAATGACCGTTTGTCTGTCACGATGGATTATTTTAAAGAACATCGTACAGGTATTTTCTTAAATCGTCAGACATTGCCTACTTATTTAGGTCTATCTTCTCTTCCGAAAGGTAATTTGGGAATTGTTGATAATAGTGGATTTGAATTTCAGTTAGAATGGAATCAGCAAGTGAATGATTTGGTTTCGTTTACTTTGCGTGGAAATGCTTCTTGGAATAGAGATAAGATTATTGAGAATGATGAAGCGCCGAAACCTTATCCTTGGATGGAAAAACGAGGCACTAATGTGTTCTCACAATGGGGTCTTATTGCTGATGGCTTGTTTACTAGTGAAGAAGAAATTGAAAAGCATGCCACACAGTTTGGTCAAGTATACATAGGTGATATTAAATATCGCGACTTAAATAACGATAAGAAAATTGATTCAAATGATATCTGCCGTATTGGTCAAGGAACTATTCCTAAATATAATTACGGATTCGGCTTTGATGTGCAAATTGGATATTTTTCGGTAAGTGCCTTGTTTCAAGGAGCGGCAGATGTTACTACTTGCCTTTCGGGAAATTCAATTATTCCATTTTCAAGTCAGGCTGGTATAGATAACTTGTTTGATAACATAGAGGATCGCTGGTCTCCTGATGATCCTACTAATGAAGATGTATTTTATCCACGTTTGCATTATGGTAACTCAAATAATAGTAATAACTACCGTGCTAGCACATGGTGGTTAAGAAATATGGACTATTTACGGTTGAAACAGTTTAATATAGCTTATAATCTGCCGGAAAATACGTTAAAATCAGTTGGTGTAAAAGGTGCTAGAATTTATTTGATGGGAACTAATTTGCTGACTTTCTCTAAGTTCAAGCTATGGGACCCGGAAGTATATTCCAGTAATGGAGCAGCTTATCCGAATGTAATGAGTTGTTCTTTGGGAGTGAATTTTAGTTTTTAAGCAAAGATGAAAACAATAAAAAAAGATTATGAGAAATATAGTTAAAGTAAGTGTTGCTGCTTTAGGACTAATGTTAGGTTTGAGTTCTTGCGATAGTTTTTTTGCCGAAATGCCGGGAATACGGTATGATATTGAAATGAGTTTTAAAGATCAAGTGAAGACAAAGGCTTTTTTGGCAAATGTATATAGCTTTGTTCCGGCTGAATCAAGAGAAAAATATTATTGGGACGGAGAGTACCATGGCGGTTTTTGGACTGTTGCTTCGTTAGAAGGACATTATACATATGATTGGCATTCATCACACGATGTTGCTCGTGGAAAGGTGGATGCATCCTGTGGACAGTTTCAGTATTTTTATCGAGAACTTTACAAAGGAATAGAACGTGCCTCTACGTTTATTGCCAATGTGGATAATTGTCTAGAAATACCAGAAACAGAACGTGTCAATATGAGAGGGCAAGCACGTGCATTGAGGGCTTACTATTATTTTTTATTGATGCGTATGTATGGACCTGTGCCTTTACTGGGTGAAAAACCTATTCCGGTAGATGCGCCACTTGAAGAAGTATTGCGCGAACGTAGAACAATAGACCAATGTGTGGATTTTATTACTAAGCAACTTGACATAGCATACTCAGAAGTAGCTTGGCAACGTGCTATAGGAGTAAATAAGGGTAGGGTAGATAAAGCCTTTTGTAAAGCTTATAAAGCGAAAACATTATTGTTTGCTGCCAGCCCGTTGTTCAATGGGAATCAAGATATGGCTTCTTTGAAAAACCATGATGGTACCCAATTAATTCCTACCACAGAAGATGCCCAAAAATGGGAGATTGCAAAAAAAGCTTATCAGGATTTCTTGGGAGAGTTTGACCAAACAATATTCAAGTTGCATACTGTGAATACAGCAGAGGAGAAAATAGATTTCTATGAGTCTTATCGCCAGGCAACTGCCGGTGAAAAATTTACTGACGAACTTATTTGGTTCCGTGAAGGAAAGGATATTGAGCGCAGTTCTGATGTGACACCTGGACACCGTCATGTGAATAATGATGCGGTCAGGGGAGATATGGGGCTCTCTACTACTCAGGAAATGGTAGATATGTATTTCACCAAGAATGGCTTAAGAATAGATGATGATCCTGAGTATCAGAAATTTGAGTATACGGGAATTCCATCCGCCGAAATGTATGGGTGGCCCGAAGACTATAATGATCCGTTAGTGCCTTCACGTAATTATTTTTTAAAGAATGATAACATGGTTTTGAAACAATGGATTAATAGGGAACCTCGTTTTTATGCCAATATTACTTTTAACGGTTCTACTTGGTTGAATACAAGTACTGAATTTGGTAAAATTACAACGGATTTGACCAATAATGGAAATTCCGGCTATGAAAAATGTTTGGATAATGCACCGATGGGTGGATATGGTATACGTAAGATGGCTAGAGAAGATAGAAGACAGGAACTCTATTACAATATCTTGCTCCGCCTGGCAGAAGTTTATTTGGATTATGCTGAAACATTGAGTGCTACGGGAGATTACAAGGAAGCAATGAAATATGTCAATAAAGTACGTCACCGTGCAGGCATTCCAGAATATGGGGTGGGACAGGATGATAACGGTTTCCAACGTATTGCCTATCCTGAAAATCGGGAAGAGGTAGACAACCGCATTCGCCGTGAGCGGACAGTGGAATTGATGTTTGAGTGGAATCACTACTTTGATGTGCGCCGTTGGAAGGTTGCAGATATGGCAGTGGGCGACGGATGGGTTTATCCTACTTATCACAAAGGTGGAGAAGGCGGCGAAGTGCATGGCATGAACTATCGGAGCGATGCGCCTGCATTCTTTGAGAAAGTGGTGTTTGATACCCGTAAGTTTGAAAAGAAGAATTATCTTTTTGCCATTCCGCAGGAAGATATTCTTCGTGTAGAGAAGTTGGTTCAGAATCCGGGATGGGGAATTGAATAATCATGTTTATATTTATGTGGAAATGTATATGTATGGCTGTGGCACTCTGGGGTTGTACCGGAGTGTTACAAGCAAAAGTCGTATTACCTTCTGTTTTTACAGATAACATGGTATTGCAGCAAAAAACGGATATCACGTTTTATGGAGATGCAACAAAGAATAAACAGTTGACCGTTAAAACCGGATGGAACGGAAAAGAGTATTATACGGAGGCGGACGGACAGGGAAAATGGAGTTTGAAGATTCCTACCCCGGCAGCCGGAGGACCTTACGAGATCACCTTCTCCGACGGCAAGAAACTGCAACTGAAAAATGTAATGATAGGCGAAGTATGGTTCTGCTCCGGACAATCCAACATGGAAATGCCGGTAGCCGGCTGGGGAAAGGTAATGAACTATGAACAGGAGATAGCAGAGGCGGCTTATCCCGCCATCCGTCTGTTTCAGGTGAAGAAGAATACCTCCTTGGCTCCACTCAAAGAAGTGGAATCTACCCTGGGAGGCTGGCAGGAATGCTCATCCGCTACGGTGCCCGAGTTCTCCGCATTGGCTTATTTCTATGCCCGTGCGTTGTGGAAAGAACTGAATGTCCCGATAGGAGTGATTGACTGTACATGGGGAGGCACGCCCGCCGAAGCATGGACGAATCATGAAACCTTGCGGCAAGTAATGGGCTTTCGGGAAGAAATGGACAAACTGGAGCGGCTCGGCTTTGATCCCAATCGGATGGAACAAGCTTACTCGGAAGAACGCGCCCATTGGCAGTCCCTGTTCACCGAAAAAGACAAAGGAATGGAGAACGGCAAACTTTGTTGGACGGCACCTTCCTTGAGTGAAGAGGACTGGCAGACCATATCCCTACCCGGTTATTGGGAGGGCAAAGGACTTAAAGATTTTGACGGCATCATCTGGTTTCGCCGTTCCTTGGAAATTCCTGCCGAGTGGGCGGGAAAACCGCTTACGCTGCGACTGGGGATGATTGATGATGAAGATATTACTTATTTTAATGGGGTGGAGATTGCCCGAGGGGCAGGTTATATGACACCGCGTACTTATACCATTCCTGCAAAATTAGTGAAGGCTGGTAAGGCGGTTCTTGCTGTTCGTGTTTCTGATTTTGGTGGAGAGGGCGGTATTCATGGCAAGGCGGAGGAACTTTATGTAGAAGCTGATGGAAAGCGGATCTGTTTGGCAGGAGATTGGAAATATCGTATCGGACTTTCTTTAAAAGGGTTTCCACCCGCACCGGTTTCTCCCATTCAAAGTTCCAGTTACCCTACGGTGCTGTTCAATGCGATGGTCAAACCATGGACTGCTTTTCCCATTAAAGGAGTAATATGGTATCAAGGTGAAGCTAATGTAGGTCGTTCGGAACAATATGGAGATTTGTTTCCTGCTCTCATTACGGATTGGCGCCGGCAATGGCGAAGTAATTTCCCCTTTTATTTTGTACAATTGGCTAATTTTATGGAATCCAAGAAAATACAGCCGGATTCCGAATGGGCGGCTTTGCGTGAAGCGCAAACTAAAGCATTAAAACTTGACCAAGTTGGTATGGCCGTGACCATTGATATTGGTTTGGCTGATGATATTCATCCTAAGAATAAGCAAGAGGTGGGACGCCGTTTGGCCTTGGTTGCCCTGGCCGGTAGTTATGGAAAAAATGTTTCCGGTTCGGCTCCTGTATTCCGGAATTATAGAATCAAAGGGGATAAAATGGAATTGGATTTCGGACAAAAGCAAGATGGATTTCAGATTAAAGGTACAACTTTAAAAGGCTTTACCATTGCAGGGCCGGACCGTGTGTTTTATCCGGCAGAGGCGATGGTCCAGAATGGGAAAATTATAGTTTTTTCTCCTGAAGTTTCTATCCCTCTTGCTGCACGTTATGGCTGGGCGGATAATCCGGATTGTAATTTGTACGGAGAGAACGGCCTCCCGGTTGCTCCTTTCCGGACCGACTGTTGGTAGATGGCGTAAGTCTTAACCTTTTTTCTTCTCTTTGTAAGCTGATGGAGGCACTCCCATCGTCTTAGTGAATAACCGGGAGAAATAAAGAGAATCCTCATAGCCTACCAAGGGACTTATTTGGTTAATTTTCAGGTTGGTAAAATCCAGGTAATGACAGGCTTCCTGTATTCTGAGATAGGTAAGATATCGAAGAGGAGAGGAGCCTGTCTTTTCTTCAAACAGATTAGAGAAATAGGAAACCGAGAGGTTTACTTCCGCAGCGATATCTGCCAGACGAATGGTCTTGCTCAAATTTTCTTGCATGAAATGAATCGCTATTTGCACTACATCTTTGTTTCTGTAACTATTGCGCATAGAGCCACAATCCCGATATTCGCCAATAAATTTCATGGAACCTAAAAAATGGAAGAGACTAGTAGTGGCATAAAGCATATAATTTTTGCTATATCCGAAACTGATGGACGAGTAGATTTCTTCGAAGAGTACTAATCTTTCTTTGATTCGTGAATCCTCTTGTGGAGTGATGCTTTTCGGACGGTCAAAACCGGCACTGAAAAATGCAGCTTTTGTTCCATTGAAATGGATCCAGTAAATAGTCCAGGGATTTTCCTCATTACTGCCATAAGCGTGTGCTTGGTGTTCGGGTAGAATGAAAAATTGGTTGGCGGTAACTGCATATTGATGTTTGTCTAACTCGAACCACCCTTCTCCTTCCATACAATAAATGAGGATAAACTCGGTTACTTCCTCGGTGTCGCGTTTCCGGTAATGAAAATAGGCATGAGGATAATATCCTATATCTGTGATGTAAAGTTCACTGCCTAACGGATCTTGCTTTAATTCTTCAATCAGAAAAGCAGGAAGTACGATAGCGCGTTCTCCTTTAAATCCATCTTTAATTCGTGGCATATATCCATGTATTAGAATTGGATAACAAAGATAGCAGACTTCCTTGATTTTACCTACAATACAGGCTTGATTTCGATGATTTTGAGGGTATAAGCGTCAAAATTCTTATTTTATGGCGCATTTGAGTAGGGATTTTTGAGCTTCTCTCCCTATTTTTGCACTATAATTTTAATCGATGAATAATACCATGAAAGAAAGATTGCTCTTCTTGATATGTTTTTTATGCATATCATTTATGTTAAAGGCGGCGGATAAGCCAGTAATTAAAATTAGTACAGAAAATGTAGACCTTATTTACCGGGTTGGTGATAATGGACGTCTATATCAAAGTTATTTGGGAAAGAGGTTGAATCATGCTACAGATATTGCCCACTTGCCGCAGGGCAGCGAAGCATATCTTACTCATGGCATGGAAGATTATTTTGAACCGGCTATTCATATAGTGCATAATGACGGCAATCCTTCTACTTTGTTAAAATATGTATCTCATACTCGGAATCAAGTGTCGCCGGGGGTAGATGAAGTAGTGATTACTATGCAGGATGATAAATATCCTGTAACTGTAAAACTTCATTATGTGGCTTACCAGAAAGAAAATCTAATAAAGACTTTCACTGAAATCAGTCATCGGGAAAAGAAACCTGTGCAGCTTCATAAGTACGCGTCTTCCATGTTGCACTTGAATCGTGCCAACTATTTCCTGACTGAATTCTCGGGAGACTGGGCCAGTGAGGCGCATGTGAAGGAACAGCCTTTGGAATTTGGCAAGAAAACGATTGATACTAAATTGGGAGCACGTGCCAATATGTTCTGCTCTCCTTTCTTCCAACTTGCATTGGATGGAAAATCAGAAGAGAACCAAGGTGAAGTGTTGGTCGGAACATTAGGATGGACAGGTAATTTCAGTTTTGTATTCGAAGTAGATAATAAGAACGAACTGCGTGTTATTTCGGGTATTAATCCGTATGCTTCGGAATATAGTCTGAAACCGAATGAAATCTTCCGTACTCCCGATTTTTATTTTACTTACAGTTTTAAAGGTAAAGGACAGGCTAGTCGTAATTTCCATGATTGGGCCCGTAAGTATCAGGTAAAGGATGGGAACCAGACTCGTATGACTTTGTTGAATAATTGGGAAGCCACCTATTTTGATTTTGATGAAGCGAAATTGGTGAAGTTGATGGATGATGCAGTAGAACTGGGTGTGGATATGTTTTTGTTGGATGATGGTTGGTTTGCCAACAAGTATCCGCGCAGTGGTGATCATCAAGGGTTAGGTGACTGGGATGAAACGGCTGACAAGCTTCCTCATGGCATTGGTTATCTGACGGAAGCCGCCAAGAAAAAAGGTATAAAGTTCGGTATCTGGATTGAACCGGAAATGGTGAATCCTAAGAGTGAGTTGTATGAAAAGCATAAAGACTGGGTGATTCATCTTCCGAACCGTGACGAGTATTATTTCCGTAACCAGTTGGTTCTGGATTTGAGTAATCCGAAAGTACAGGATTATGTGTTCGGAGTTGTGGACAATTTGATGACAAAATATCCTGATATCGCTTTCTTCAAATGGGATTGCAATAGCCCTATTACAAATATTTACTCTGTTTATTTGAAAGACAAGCAGTCACATTTATATATTGATTATGTGCGTGGCTTGTATAATGTATTGGAACGTGTGAAAGCAAAATATCCTGATCTGCCGATGATGCTTTGTTCCGGTGGCGGTGGGCGTTCGGATTATGAGGCTTTGAGCTATTTTACAGAATTCTGGCCTAGTGATAATACCGATCCTATTGAACGTTTATTTATTCAGTGGGGATTTTCACAGGTGTTTCCAGCCAAGACAATGTGCGCTCATGTTACCACATGGAATAAGAATAGCAGTGTGAAATTCCGTACGGATGTGGCTATGATGTGCAAACTCGGTTTTGATATAAAATTAGCGGATATGAGTAAGGATGATGAAACTTATTGCCGTACTGCTGTACAGAATTATAACCGTTTGAAACCGGTCGTTCTGGAAGGCGATATGTACCGTTTGGTATCTCCTTATGGCAGTAATCATACCTCTACTATGTATGTGGGCAAAGATAAGGATAAAGCAGTTGTATTTGCTTTCGATATTCATCCCCGTTATGCGGAAAAAATATTGCCGGTGCGTTTGCAGGGGCTTGATGCAGACAAAATGTATCGTGTGAAAGAAATCAACTTGATGCCCGGAGCCAATTCTTCTTTATCAGGCAATGGTGAGGTTTTCTCTGGAGAATTCTTGATGAATGTAGGATTGAATCTATTTACTACACAGCAACTCAACAGTCGTGTAATTGAAGTAGTAGCTGAATGATTAGGGATTGATTGTATATAATTTAGTGTATTGCCTTCATTATTTGTTTTTATGAATGATGAAGGCAATTTTCTTTTCTATAGATGAATGATATTTGATCGGTTTGATTATGAATCATAGAAGATGCCGTGACACATGATAGATCTTCAGGTGTCATCGTTATATATGTTACACTTGTAAGATATATAATCTTTCGGGTTTAGGTTCTATATCAGAGCGGACTGTTACTTGTTAAGAAAAAACATTCATAGCCTCCGGAGGTTGGAACAGGGGACTAACAAGTTTGTTCAAGCAGGGCTGTTGCAGGGGGCGGGTTTTATATCTTGGGGGAGGTATATATTTATATATAGGCTCCTTCACATCCAATTTCCCTTCCGTACCAGAATATTTTTTACTCAGAAGACAGATCTGACCTTCTGAATTACATTAACCTGCGCACATCTACAATAATCAACTTTTTCTTGAACAGTCTGTCGTATCTTCATGTCCATAAATAAAATGAAAAAGGAAAATACTGAAGTTTTAACTCTGGATCATGGTAGTCCGCTTTTTACCGTTATTGGACGATGATTAACGAATGTAGCCGTACCGATAAAGAATTCCTCGTAAATAGGACGGAAACCAAAGCATATGAGATGGGTTTGTTTCTTTCGACGAAATCAAAGGCCGGTCATGATTGCGTTCCATCATGGTAATGATATTCTTTGTATATACTTTGTTTATAGATGTTGAATTGATGTCTTTATGTGTGATATTTGTCTTCTTGTGTAAGATATTTTAAAAATCAAAAACAAAACGAACCGTTTTTTTTGAGAAATCTAACAAGAGATACCCACATTTGTACTATCTTTGTAATAAGTTGGTCTTTTAAGAAAACTTGGGAAAAGCATTTATTATGAATCAATATCCGGATTTTGACCAAAAGTTATATGACGATCTTCGCCGTGGTAAAGAGTATGCCTTTGCTGCTGTCTTTGACCGTTACCATCGGTTATTGTACACCATAGCCTATCGTTTTTTGAAATCGGAAGAAGAGGCGGAGGACGCAGTTCAGTATCTTTTTATGAAATTGTGGGAGCAGAGGGAAACTTTTAGTTTTGAGTCGGGTATTCGCAGTTTGTTATTTACTATCTTGAAGAATTATATACTGAATGAATTGAGGCATCGCAATCTGGTATTTGAGAAGTTGTATGAAATGGCCCAACAGGTGAATGATGAGGACGAAGATGCTTTTTTAACCCGGTTTGAACATGGTGAACTCAGAAAATCCTTGCGGGTTGCCATTGACAAACTTCCTCCTCAGAAACAAAAAATCTGCTTGCTGAAAATAGAATATGGGTTATCCAATCAAGAGATTGCCGACAGGATGGGCATAACTGTTCCTACAGTGAAATCTCATTACACACAGGCTATAAAGGCGCTTCGTAATGCGATTGAATCTTTGATTATGTGGTTTCCTGTAATATGGATTTATTTAATAGACTGAAATGCACTCATACTTTTATCGGAGTAGGGTGTTATTATAAATATACGAAAAAAATAGATTATGAAGATAGATGAATCGGTGATAGATAAAGTACTTGACAACAAAGCTGCTCCTGGAGAAGCTCGGAAAGTTGCCGGTTGGTTCGTTACGGAAGAAGGGCGTAAGTATTTGTCTGGGCGATTGGACCGTGAGATGGAAGAGCTTGCAGAAGAGATGCCGGAAGATGTTAGACTTCCTTCTATTTCCGGCATGAAGATGAAACAGCGGTTTATGAGTGAGATAAAACGTGAGCGTGGAAGGAGATCGGTCGGCCGTAAGTGGATGTGGGTGGCGGCTGTATTGTTACCATTTGTTCTCTTAAGCGTTTCTTTGTTATTTTTGGTGAACCGGACGGGGATTTTCTCTGAAACGGAATATGCTGAAATAAGTGTTCCTTATGGTGAACAGATGCGGGTAATTTTGCAGGATGGCAGTATTGTACACTTGAACTCGGATTCCCGTTTGAGGTATCCCAAGCAATTTGGATTGTTCAATCGTACGGTGGAGCTTTGGGGAGAAGGGTATTTTAATGTTGCCAGAGATGAAAACCGTCCCTTTAAGGTGGATTTGCAAGGGGTGGAAGTGAGAGTGATCGGGACCAGATTTAATGTAAAAGCATATGCTGCCGAACCCAATATTTGGGTAACTTTGGATGAAGGAGGAATTCTTTTCAGGGATCATAATGAGAAAGAGTACAGGCTTGTTCCGGGGGAGAGTGCGGAATATAATCGTCAGTCGGGGAAATGCCTGATTTCCCGCCCGGATAATATGGAGCAGATTTCGGCATGGCGTTCCAACAGCCTTAATTTTTATCTGACTCCGCTTAATGAGATTATAAAGGTGATGGAAAGGCATTATGACGTTCATTTTATTGTGAAAGATTCTACGGTACTGAAGAACAGGTTTACTTTGTCAACAGGAAAAGTAAACGCGTCGGATGTACTCTATGATTTGGAAACTGTTTCTAATATCTGTTTTACGGAGGTGGAAGACGGTCTGTTTGAAGTAGGCACCAAATAATGGGAACTATAAAGGTAAATGTGGAATAGATGTGAGTGAATACACTTGCATCTATTTTTTTTGAGAAAACGAAAAAAAGGACTCATACCTTTTTCTGGATGATGTGTTAGCCTATATAAGAAATTCTTTTGTTTCAAACTAATACTATTGATGAAAATGAAAGCAAGAACCAAAATGAAGACATTACTGCTGTTGGGAGTCCTTTTATTTGGCTTTACTGTTTCAGCACAGTCGCAAAAAGTCTCTTTAGATTTTAAGAATGAGAGGGTGGAAAAAGTTCTGGCATCTATTAAAAGCCAGACCGGTATGAGCTTGGTTTTCAGTGACCAGTTGGTCGATGTGAATCGTAAGGTAACCATGCAACTCAAAGATGTCACACTGAAGGAGGCATTGACAAGACTCCTTTCAGGCACTGATCTTACTTTTGAGATCAGAAACAATAAAATCTATTTCATCGAGAAGAAAGCTGTTTCGCGGCCTGGTTCTAAAAAGAAAAGAGTGACGGGAGTGGTGAAAGATGTAATGGGAGAACCTCTGATTGGTGCTAATGTTGTGGAAAAAGGCAGAAGTACCAATGGGGTTATCACCGACTTTAATGGGAAGTTTACGTTGGAAGTGGACGAATCTGCTTCGTTGGTTGTGAGCTATATAGGATATTTGGCACAAGATATTCCGACAAAAGGGAAAGGGGATTTTCATATTATATTGAAAGAGGATACCAATACGTTGGACGAAGTGGTCGTTACCGGATATGGAGATTTCAAGAAGGCAACTTATACTGGATCAGCTTCTGTTCTGACTACAGAAAAGCTGGAGGCTTTACCTGTTGTCTCCGTGGGGCAGATGATTGAATCGAATATACCGGGCATCAGTGTGGTTGCCGGTACTTCTTCGCAGCCCGGTGCGAAAACAACTTTACGGGTACGGGGAGTTGCTTCCATGAATGCTTCTACCGAACCTTTGTATGTATTGGACGGAGTACCTATTCCATCTTATGACTTGAGTAACTTTACCAGTATGTCCGAAGCGGGAGGAATGGGATTCATTGAAACGCTGAATCCGGCGGATATTGAGAGTATCACCGTTTTGAAAGATGCGGCATCTGCTTCATTGTATGGTGCGAAAGGTGCTAATGGAGTCGTGCTTATCACTACCAAAAAAGGAAAGGAAGGCAAGCTTCGTGTCAATATGGCGGCGAAATACGGAATCACAGATTTCGCTTATACATATCGTCCGTTAATGGGAGGCGAGGAAAGAAGGGAATTAATTCATGAAGGATTGGTTAATTTTCAACTGGATAAGGGAGTAAGCGAACAAGAGGCACAGCAGTATGCGGATGCGAATATAGACCAGTATGCCAAACGCTTGCCTCAAGGATATTCGGACTGGGAGAGTGCTTTATTTAAGACAGGTTATCAACAGGATTATAACCTGTCTGCCAGTGCTGGCAACCAAAATTCCAGTTTTATCGGTTCTTTGGGATATACTAAACAGACGGGTGTTTCCCTGAATTCAGAAATGGAGCGCTTTACGGGGCGTGTGGATGCAAGTAACAAGTATAAAAAGGTGGAATTTGGAATGAACGCTTCTTTTTCGTGGACAAAGAACGTTCATTTACCCGAAGGTAAATTTTATGGAAGTGCCATTTATGCATCAAAAGTGAATCTGACGCCTTCTACTCCCATTTACAATGAGGATGGGACCTATGCCAGCGGGTATCGTGAAAACAATGGGTATAATCCGATATTGGAGGCTGAGGTGAATGATTATTACGCTCGGACGGTACGTGCTATGGGTACGGCTAAAATAGCTTATAATGTTTGGGATAACTTGAAGGTATCCAGTGTGTTTACGGTAGATTATTCGTTGACAAAGGACTTTTTCTTTCAGTCTCCGGATGGACGTGATGGAGCAACTTATCAAGGACGGGGACGTATGCAGATGACTGACCGTATACGTTATACTTCACAGAACAATTTAACTTACTCCAAAACTTTCGGCAAGCATTCTGTCAGTGCGGTCACGGCTTTCGAGGTGATGAAGTATGATTATGAGGATTTGTATGCTGCAAAGAAAACTTACGGGCAGGATATAAACACTTCTTTAGGAAATGCGGCCGATCCGATAGATGCTGACCAGAAATTGCAGGAAGATGCATTAATGTCCTATGTGGCCAGTGTGAACTATTCTTATGATGATAAATATTATGCCAGTTTCAGTTTTCGCAGGGATGGCTCATCCCGCTTGTCTCCCGATACTCGTTGGGGTAATTTCTGGTCTTTGTCCGCTTCATGGAGACTTTCTCAGGAAAGGTTCATGCAGCCGTTGAAATCAGTATTAAGTGATTTAAAACTTCGTGCTTCCTATGGGGTGAATGGAAATCTCCCTTCTTCATATTATGGTTATCAGAGTACTTATACCACGGGGGCGTTTTATAGTGGGAAACCTTCTCCGTGGGAAAGTACATTGGGGAATGAGGAACTCACCTGGGAGAAGAATTATGCACTGAATTTGGGACTGGATATCGGCTTGTTCAGTCGTGTGAATGTTTCTTTGGATTGGTACACGCGTACAACGAAAGACCTGTTGATGAGCAAGCAATTGAATTCCATCAGCGGATTTTCTTCTCTGCTGACCAATGTGGGGCAGATGCGGAATACCGGTGTGGAACTTGAAGTTCGTTCCAATAACATCAAGACGAAAGATTTCAGCTGGACTACCGCCTTCAATTTGAGCCATAATAAAAATAAGATTCTGAAACTGGCAGATCTGCCTTGGTTTGTGGATGGCAGGTATGTACGTAAGGAAGGTTATCCATTTAATACTATTTATCTGCGTGAGTATGCGGGGGTGGATCCTGAGACCGGAAGTGCCTTGTATTATGATAACCAACAGGATGAGAATGGCAATTATACAAAAAATAAAGTGACCGATCCGGGGCAGGCAAGTCCTATTCCGTTGAAAGATATTACGCCTACTATATCGGGAGGTTTTATGAATACCTTTAATTATAAATTCATTGACCTGTCATTCAATCTATCTTATAGTTTCGGTGGTTATTCGTATGATAATGCATCCTACATTCTGCAAGATGATGGTTATTCAGTGATAAGCAATAAAAGTACCGAGCAACGCCGCCGTTGGCAGAAACCGGGTGATATAACGGATGTTCCCCGTTTTGTATATGGGAATAAAAAGGGGGGTAACTATAATTCTTCACGTGCCATCCATTCTACGGATCATATTCGTCTGAAAAGTCTGATATTGGGATTGAATGCTCCTAAAGCATGGTTGCAGAAATTAGGAATAGGGAATGCCCGTATTTATTTCTCGGGTACGAATTTGTTGACATGGGCTGCATACGACCAATATGATCCTGAAATGAGTGGGGTGGTAGGATTCTACACGCCTCCGTTGAAAACTTATGCTTTCGGACTGGAACTTAAATTTTAATCATCAATTACACTAAAAAACAGAACCATTATGAAGAAAATACTTTTTATTTTAGGATTCGTTTCACTGCTCGTTGCCGGTTGTAGTGATTTCTTCGATACAGCTCCCAGCAATAAAATTCCTACTACGATGGCTTTCCGTACAGTAACCGATGTGGATAATGCGGTGAACGGATTGTATGATCTGATGTCGGGCTCCGGATATTACGGGGCTGCTATGTTTGCCTATGGAGACATGAAAGGAGATGATATGCAGAGTTCTGAGGAAAGTGGGGTATGCAATACATGCTATATGTTCAATCATCGTCCTAATAGTTTGAATGCCGGTTCATTGTGGGGACGACCTTTTTATATTCTTCGTGAGGCATGGAATATTCTGAATGCTATTGCCGAAGGAAAAATTGAAAGCGGGGATGAAAAGAAGTTGAATGCTTTGAAAGGCGAGACGATGGCGGTGATTGCGCTTTGCCAGTTTGATCTGACTCGTTGCTTTGGCTATCCTTATACAAAAGATAAAGGTGCGTCACTGGGTGCTCCGTTGATAGACCATTTGGTGGGAACCTATGAGAATCCTCCCCGTTCTACTGTTGCTCAGGCTTATGATTTTATTATAGAAACGTTGGAAGAGGCGGTTACATTGATGTCCGAAGAGAAAAATAACGGACGTATGAATAAGTATGCGGCTCGTGCATTGCTGGCTCGTATCTACTTGTATCATGACGATAACCGGAAAGCATTTGATTTGGCGGACCAACTGATTAAGGATGCGGATACATCGGGAAGTTATGCACTTTATCCGCATGAGAAGTATGTGGCTGCCTGGTCGGTAGAAGCCAAGTTTGGTTCAGAATCGTTTTTTGAGATAGCCAATAGTGTGGATGATACTCCAGGACGGGATTCATGGGGGTATTTATTGAACTGGTATGGCTATCAGAAGGGATTTGTCACTCAGAAATATGCGGAGCAGATGCTGGCTGATCCGGGAGATGTGCGTGGGCAGTTGCTGGAGGAGAATAAATATGCGGGAAAAACGGTATGGTGGTTGTACAAACTGAGAGGAACGGACATGAAGACTGCACCGTTGGAATGTAATAATGTGGTTCTTCGCTTGTCCGAAGTGTACCTGATTGCTGCTGAGGCTGGTTGTAAGTTGGGTGGTGATGCTGCGGTTCAAGGACTTGGCTATTTGAACGATATTGTGAAACGGGGTAATCCCGATAACGAGGTGACAATGGCTGACTATACTTTGGATCGTGTTTTGGACGAGCGAAGTAAGGAACTGGTAGGTGAAGGACATCGTTTCTTTGATTTGCTGCGGAATGGTAAGACTATTATTCGGAAGGGAGGATATCATTTGCCCAGTGTGGACGAAGAAGTGGATTGGGATTTTTATAAATGTGTGTTGCCGATTCCTGAGGACCAGTTTATCTTTAGTCCTGAAATGGAACAAAATCCGGGATACCCCAAGAGTTGATATTCTATATAATTATTATTTAAATATATGCTTATGAAAAACAGAATAGTAAAATTTGTGGTATTGGTGTGCTGCCTATGTAGTATGCCCGGAATAGTACGGGCACAGTTGTCCGTTCATCAGTTTGACCAGTTAATGAAAAAAATTGATGATGTCCTGTGGTACGAGAAAGTGGGTGATATTGCCCATGTAGATAAGGTGATATTATGTGGACCACCGCGTTGGAAGGAGTTCAACCCTACTTCGATGAGTGCCGGTAACGAACTTAAATTCAGAGCATACATTTTTATTCCCAAAAGCGTGGATGAAAACAAGAAATATCCGTTAATCGTATTTCCTCATAGTGGGGTACATGCCGATATGGACACCTATTATGCTCATATCATCCGCGAGTTGATAGCGCAGGAATATATTGTGGTAGCAGCGGATTACCGGGGAAGTACAGGATATGGTTCGGGTACATACAATAATATTGATTATGGTGGATTGGAGAATGAGGATGTATATATCAGCCGTAACTATATGGTGGATAATTTTGATATTGTGGATGGTAACCGTGTGGGTATCATGGGATGGAGTCATGGTGGTATGATTACGCTGATGAATCTTTTCAATTATCCGGGACAATATAAATGTGGTTTCGCCGGTGTGCCGGTTTCGGATGTAATCATGCGTATGGGATATGCCAGCGACAGTTATCGCAAAATCTTTTCGGCCAAGAATCATATCGGGCAGACTGCCAAGGATAATATTGCGGAATACAAACGGCGCTCTCCTGTGTGGCATGCGGAGAAGTTGAAAGACCCGTTACTTATCTACACCAATACCAGTGATGATGATGTAAATGTGATCGAAGTGGAATCAATGATTCGAGCTTTGAAAGCAGAAGGCAAAAAGTTTGAATATAAGATATTTGAGCGTGCTCCCGGTGCGCATAGTTTTGATCGGTTAGACACTTATGAGTCAAGCAAGATTCGTCTGGACATTTATAAGTTCATGGGTCGTTACCTGAAGCCCAATAAACCATTTGGTTCAGTGAAAGAGTTACGTAAAGCAGCTTATAAGTTTTGATAATTAACTAGGTAACAGGATAATGGATGGCTGGTTACTTCATGTAATGGGGTAACCGGCCTTTTATTAACCGCAGAGGTTTTATGCTTTAGGACATTGGTTTGCCGTTCCCTCCCGATTGGCGGTTGTGGCAGAACTGGAGCGCTATCTATATTTTTCTTTATTATTTCTAAAAGTAAATATTTAGTCTTTTCACTGGAAGAGTGAGGTCGTGAGGCAGAACTTGGCACAAGATTTCACAGAACTTGGTGCAGGATCCGGCAGAACTTGTATCAGGATTCCAACTACTATGGTAGGGAAAAATGTAACTTTTTGAAATCGGGCAAGAATTCTCGAATAATCTTTTCTCATAATTCTTGGATAAGTCTTCATTTCAGTTAACTGGTTACTATAGGGCATGATGAAAAAAGGAGTGCATCGTTCATTACGATACACCCTCTTATCCTTTACAGTGTCGGAATGAGGCGACTCGAACGCCCGACCCCTACGTCCCGAACGTAGTGCGCT
>ENA-OYXR01000329-OYXR01000329.1-human-gut-metagenome-genome-assembly--contig:-NODE-329-length-23662-cov-9.404499_pt1 | contig 23662 bp, 18 predicted proteins | sample MGYA00243241_ERZ653431 | MGnify/ENA primary metagenome ERZ653431 (study PRJEB26926, sample SAMN06165182) | human gut metagenome | biome: ENVO:00009003; feature: ENVO:2100002; material: ENVO:00002003... | reverse complement strand
TCGTCGGCAGCGTCAGATGTGTATAAGAGACAGGCTCTACGGCGTCACCGGCAGCGGCAAGACGCTGGTGTTCTTAAAGCTCATCGAGCGGTGTCTGGCGCTGGGCCGCCGCGCCCTCGTGCTGGTGCCGGAGATCAGCCTGACGCCGCAGATGATCCTCCGCCTCAAGAGCCGGTTCGGGCGGCGGGTGGCCGTCCAGCACTCGGCCCTCAATCACACCGAGCGTCTGCTCCAATGGCAGATGATACAGGACGGCGGCGCCGACATCGTGGTGGGGACCCGGAGCGCCGTCTTTGCCCCGCTGGAAAACATCGGCCTCGTCATCATCGACGAGGAGCAGGAGCACACCTACCGCTCCGAGTCCGCGCCCCGGTACGCCGCCCACGAGGTGGCCCGGCAGCGGGCGGCGGAGAACGGCTCCCTGCTCCTTCTGGCCAGCGCTACCCCCAGCACCGAGAGCTTTTACGCCGCCCAGAATGGCCGCACCCAGCTCGTCCGGCTCACCCAGCGCTACGGCGGCAACCCGCTGCCCAGCGTCCAGATCGTGGATATGCGGGCAGAGCTGGCCTCGGGCAACCCGAGGGAAATCAGCCTTGCGATGGAGGACGCCATCCGGCGCAACCTCGACGCGGGCAAGCAGACCATCCTGCTGCTCAACCGCCGCGGCTACCAGACCATGGCCCAGTGCGACGACTGCCGCGAGGTGCTGAAATGCCCCAAGTGCAGCGTCCCCATGGTCTACCACAAGGCGGGCCATAAGCTGCTCTGCCACTACTGCGGCACCCAGCTCGACCCGCCCCCCAAGACCTGCCCCGCCTGCGGCGGCAGGCTGCTCTACCGGGGCTTCGGCACCCAGAAGGCCGAGGAGGAGCTGGCCCAGCTCTTCCCGGAGGCAAGAGTGCTGCGGATGGACCAGGACTCCACCGCCGCCAAAGACGCCCACGAAAAGCTGCTGGCGAAGTTCGCCCGGCATGAGTACGACATCATGGTGGGGACGCAGATGGTGGCCAAGGGCCTCGATTTCGAGGACGTGACCCTCGTGGGCGTCCTCGGCATCGACTCGCTGCTCTTTGCGCAGGGGTTTCGGGCCTACGAGACGGTGTTCAGCCTCATCACCCAGGTGGTGGGACGCTCCGGCCGGGCGAAAGACCCGGGCTTCGCCATCATCCAGACCACCGACCCCGACAACCCCGTCCTCAACCTCGCCGCCGCGCAGGACTACGACGCCTTCTTCGAGCAGGAGATCGCCTACCGCAAACTGGGCCTCTACCCGCCCTTCTGCGGGCTCTGCGTCGTGGGCTTCTCCGGCCCGAAGGAGATCGAGGTGGCCCGGGCCGCCGCCCGGTTCTCGGCCCTCTTAGGCCGTCAGGCCGCGCAGCAGCCGGACCTGCCCCTCCGGGTGCTTGGCCCCACCCCCGGCAATATCGAAAAGATCAACGAGAACTACCGCTACAAGCTCACCATCAAGTGCCGCGCCGACAAACGCTTCCGCGACCTTGTCCGCCAGACCCTCGGCCTCTACGAGCAGGAAAAGCTGCCCAGCAAGGCCACCGTGGTGGTGGATATGCATTCTGACGGTGATATTTGATAAGATTATTTGGAGGTATACTTCATGGCTATCCGCAACATTGTAAAAGAGGGCGACCCCATCCTGAACAAGGTCTGCCGCCCCGTGACCAGCTTCGACGACCGTCTGGCTACCCTGCTGGACGATATGCGCGAGACGATGATCGCCGCCGACGGCGTGGGTCTCGCAGGCCCGCAGGTGGGGATGCTGCGCCGCGTCTTCGTGGTGTGGGACACCACCGACGCCCCGGAAGAAATTCCCGAAAACTACGAGTACAAGTTCATCGACTTCGTCAACCCGGAGATCCTCGCCGTGTCTGAGGACGAGGAGACCGCCTACGAGGGCTGCCTGTCCTTCCCGGGCCATAACGGCGCCGTGACCCGCCCCGCAGCCGTCAAGGTCCGCGCACAGGACCGCCACGGCGAGTGGTTCGAGCTGGAAGCCGAGGGCCTGCTGGCCCGCTGTATCCAGCACGAGAACGACCATCTGGACGGCATCACCATCATGGAGTCCAGCGAGTTCTTCTATGAGGACACCGAGGAGGGCCGCGCCGCTGCCGCCAAGAAGAAGGAGAACGACTGATGCGCATTCTGTTCATGGGGACGCCGGATATTGCGGCGGACTGCCTGAAAGCCCTGTATGAGGCGGGCCACGACATCTGCGGGGTCTACACCCGGCGCGATAAGCCCGTGGGCCGCAAGCAGGTGCTCACCGCACCCCCGGTGAAGGAAGTGGCGCTGGCCCACGGCACCCCCGTCTTTCAGCCCCGCACCCTGCGGGACGGCGGCGAGGACGAGAACATCCGCGCGCTGGCTCCTGAGCTCATCGTCGTGGTGGCCTACGGCTGCATCCTGCCGAGATCGGTGCTGGAAGCGCCGAAATATGGCTGCATCAACCTCCACGTCTCCCTGCTGCCGAAATATCGGGGCAGCGCCCCCGTGCAGTGGGCGGTGCTGAACGGCGACGCCGAGACGGGCGTCTCCATCATGCAGATGGACGAGGGGCTGGACACCGGCGACGTGCTGGCCTGCGAGAAGATCGCCATCGACCCCGAGGAGACCAGCGGCCAGCTGTTCGACCGGGTCACTGCCGTGGGCGCACGGGTGCTCTGTGAGACCCTGCCTGCGATGGAAGCCGGTACGCTGAAAGCAGAGCCTCAGGCCCACGAGAACGCTTCCACCGCCCCCATGCTGAGCAAGGAGATGGCGGAGTTCAAGCTGACCGACAGCGCCGAACACATCCACAACTGGGTGCGGGGCATGAACCCGTGGCCCGGGGCATGGTTCGTGACGGCGGGCGGCAAGAAGGTCAAAGTCATGGAGTGCCGCGTCGCGGAAAGCCACGGCGAAGCCGCTGGCACTGTCCTCGCCACCAAGCCCCTGACCGTGGCCTGCGGTGAGGGCGCTATTCAGCTTTTGCACGTCGTGCCGGAGGGCAAGAAGCCCATGGACGGCACCTCCTTCGCCGCCGGTCTCCGCCTCAAGGCGGGGGACAGCCTGTGAGCGGCCCGAACCCCCGCGCGGCGGCGGTGGCGGCGCTGGTGCGGCAGGAGCAGGACGGTTTTTCGAACCTCATCCTCGACGCAGAGCTGCGCCGCCAGAAGCTGGAAGGCCGCGATAAAGCATTTGCCAGCGCGATATTTTACACCGTGCTGGAACATCAGGGGACGCTGGACTATATCCTGAGCCAGTTTTTGCCCAAAGGGCTTGCCAAGCTCGACCCGCAGGTGCGGGAAATTCTCCGCGCCGCGCTGGCGCAGGCCCGCTATATGCAGGTGCCTGCTTCGGCGGCGGTCAATGAGGCCGTCAAGATGACCCGCACCTTCCGAAAAGCCAGCGCCTCCGGCCTCGTGAACGCCGTGCTGCGCCGGGCCATCGGCTATGACCTCGGCTCTGCCGTCTTCGCCGACGAGGTGGAGCGGCTGATGGTGCTGGGCTCGGCGGGCCGGGACGTGGCAGCGTTCCTCCACGAACACTACCCCGACGAGGCGCTGGACATCCTGACCCACACCGCCGACGGCGGCCTGACCAGCCTCCGGGCCAACCCCCTGAAAGGGACGCCGGAAGCCCTCTGCGAAAAGCTGCTGGCCTCGGGCGCGAAGACCGCCGCCCCGGGCCTCGTGCCGGGCAGCGTCTTAGCCCGCTTCGAGGGCAGCCCGGCGGAGAGCGGGCTTTTCCGGGACGGATATTTCCACGTGGAGGGGCAGGCCAGCCAGCTTGCCGCCCTCTGCGTGGAGGCAAAGCCCGGCGATACCGTCCTCGACCTCTGCGCCGCCCCCGGCGGCAAGAGCCTGCTCCTCATCGAGGAGATGCAGGACGAAGGGCGGCTGGTGAGCTGCGACGTCAGCGAGAACCGCGTCCAGCTGATCCGCAAGGCCGTGGAGCGGATGGGGTTTGCCCACGTGGAGCCCCGCGTCTCCGACGGCACCAGGCCGGATGCCGACCTGCCCATGGCGGACGCTATTTTGGTAGACGCCCCCTGCAGCGGCCTCGGCATCCTCGCCAAGAAGCCGGACATCCGCTACAAGACCCTCGAAAAAGCGCGTCACGATGAATTATTGGCCACCCAGTCGGCCATTCTGGATACAGCCGCCGCCCACCTGAAAGAGGGCGGGCGTCTGGTCTACTCCACCTGCACCATCGACCCTGCCGAGAACGAAGAGCAGGTGCGGGCCTTCGTGGGCCGACACCCGGAGTTCCGGGTGGTGACGCCGGACGTCCGTTTCCCGGCCGGGATGACGGTGGGGGACTGGGGTGCGCTTTCCGTCCCCACCCGCACCGGCATGGACGGCTTTTTCCTCTGCGCGATGCAGAAACGTGATTCCTGACAAAAGGAGATTTTCATGGAGACTAAACGCTGTATATCCTCCCTGACGCTGGAACAGCTGACAGCGGAGCTGAAAGCGATGGGCCAGCCCGGCTTCCGGGCGAAGCAGATTTTCCACTGGGTCCACCAGAAGCTCGTGACCGACTTTTCGGCCATGACCGACCAGCCCAAAGCCCTGCTGGCAAAGCTCGAGGAGGCATTTTACATCGCCGCGCCCATCATCGAGCGGCGGCAGGAGGCCAAGGACGGCACCGTGAAGTACCTGCTGCGGATGGCCGACGGCAACTGCATCGAGACCGTCGTCATGCGCTACCACTACGGCAACACGGTCTGCGTGTCCACTCAGGTGGGCTGCCGGATGGGCTGCCGCTTCTGCGCCTCGACCCAGGCGGGCCGGGTGCGCAACCTCGAGGCGGGCGAGATATGCTCCGAGATTTACACCGCCCAGAAGGACATCGGGGAGCGCATCTCCCACATCGTGCTGATGGGCATCGGGGAGCCGCTGGATAATTTCGACGAAGTCATGCGCTTTCTCGAGAACATCTCGTCCCCCGAGGGCGTGAACATCGGGATGCGGAACATCAGCCTCTCCACCTGCGGCCTCGTGCCGAAGATCGACCAGCTGGCCGAGAAGAAGCTTCAGCTCACCCTCTCCGTCTCCCTCCACGCCCCCAACAACGACATCCGCAGCGGCATGATGCCCGTGAACGACGCCTACCCCGTGGAGGTGCTGATGCAGGCCGTGCGCCGGTATCAGGAGACGACGGGGCGGAGAGTGAGCTTCGAGTACTCCATGGTGCGGGGGGTCAACGACTCCGACGCCTGCGCCAGGCAGCTGGCCGACCTCATCCGGGGGATGGGCGCTCACGTCAACCTCATCCCCATCAACCCGGTGGACGGCAGCCCTTATTCGGCTACCGACGCCGCCAACGTCCGGCGCTTCCAGCAGAAGCTGGAAAGCCTCGGCGTCAACGCCACCGTCCGCCGCCGTCTGGGCAGCGAGATCAGCGCTGCGTGCGGCCAGCTCCGCCGCGACGAGATGAACGGCAAAGTTTGAGAAGGAGAATCCTATGAAACTTGCAGGAAAAACAGACGTCGGCAGCGTCCGCCCCGAGAATCAGGACGACTACCGGGCAGGCGAGCTGAACAGCGACGCGGCCTGGGGCCTCGTGTGCGACGGCATGGGCGGTGCGCGGGGAGGCCGTGAGGCTTCCGTGAGCGCCTGCGACGTCATCGAGCACAGCTTCCACGAGCAGTACGCCCAGTGCCTGCCCGGCGACGAGGAAAAGTTTTTGAAGCGGGCGCTCACGGGCGCCAACCGCTTCGTCTTCCAGAAAGCCTCCCGGGAGGAGGAGCTGGCGGGCATGGGCACCACGGCGGTCTGCGCCCTCGTGCGGGGCGGCAACGCCTTTATCTGCCACGCAGGCGACTCCCGGGCCTACCTCGTCCGGGGCGGCAGACTCACCCAGCTCACCCACGACCACTCCTACGTGCAGGAGCTGGTGGACTGCGGCACCATCACCGCCGAGGAAGCCGAGCATCACCCCCAGAAGAACATCATCACCCGGGCGCTGGGCGTGGACTACCGCCTCGACCCCGAGTTCACCAGCGTGCCGGTGCAGAAGGGCGATATGATCCTGCTCTGCACCGACGGCCTCACCAACGTCCTGCCCAAGGAAAAGATCGAAGAGATCTTCACGAAGGGCGGGTTCTACGACATCCCCGACCGGCTGGTGGACGCCGCCAACGCGGGCGGCGGCCCCGACAACATCACCGCGCTGCTGCTGGGCGTGGAACCGCTGGAGGTGAAGCATGGATAATCTCATCGGCAAGACGCTGGACGGGCTTTACACCATTCAGGAGCTCATCGGCGCAGGCGGCATGGCCAACGTCTACAAGGCCGTGGTCTCTGCCCCCGGCGGGCCTGTGCCGGAAGGCACGGTGGTGGCCGTCAAGGTGCTGCGTCAGGAGCTGATGCATGACGCCGACCTCGTCCGCCGCTTCAAGAACGAGTCCAAGGCCATCTCCCTGCTCAACCACCCCAACATCGTCAAGGTCTACGACGTCTCCGTCAGCGAAAACTTACAGTATATCGTGATGGAGTGCGTGGAGGGCATGACCCTCCGGGAGTACCTCAACGAGCGGGGCGGCAAGATCACCAGCCGGGAGACCGTCCACTTTATCGCCCAGATCCTCCGCGCCCTCGACCACGCCCACCGCAACGGCGTCGTCCACCGGGACATCAAGCCCCAGAACATCATGCTGCTGGACAACGGCCAGCTGCGGATGATGGACTTTGGCATCGCCCGCATCTCCCGGGCCGAGAACCAGATACAGAACGGCAAAAAGGCCATGGGCAGCGTCCACTACATCAGCCCCGAACAGGCGAAGGGGGAGGAGACCGACCCCAAGAGCGACATCTACTCCGTGGGCGTCATGATGTACGAGATGCTCTCGGGCAGGCTGCCCTTCGACGCTGACGACATGGTGGAGGTGGCCCGCAAGCAGATACGGGACACCCCGAAGCCGCTGGCAGAGCTTGCCCCGGACGTGCCGCTGGGCCTCGTGCAAATTACGGAACGCGCCATGGCGAAGCTGCCGGTCAACCGGTATTCCAGCGCCGCAGAGATGCTGGGAGCACTGGACGCCTACGTGCAGGACCCCTCCGTCACGTTCCAGTATCAATATGTAAAAGAAGAACCTGAAAAGGTGGTGAATGACCCCATGCCGCAGAAACGCAGCATCCGCAGACCCCCGGAGAAACCGGCGGCGAATCCCGCCCGCCCCAAGGCCAGGGCGAAAAAGAAGAAGCGCAGCGCCTTTATGCCGGTGCTGCTGGGCATCACGACGGCCTTTGCGCTGGCCTGTGCGGCCCTGTGCTGGACCATCCTGAACGATTCCAGCAACATCATGACCGACCGTTCCGACATCGTGCTGAGCGATTTCAGCGGCATGACGCAGGACGAGGTGAACGCCTCTGAGCAGGTGGCCTCCGGTCAGGTGGTCGTCAACTGGGAAGAGGAGTACAGCAACGACTACGCCGCAGGCTATGTCTACAAGCAGTCGCCGGTGGCGGGCCGCACCGTCCGCGAGGGCCAGAGCGTGACCCTCACCGTCAGCCTCGGCATCCACTACGTCACCGTCCCCGACCTGACCAACTACGTGCAGGCCGACGGCGAACAGCAGCTGAAGGACCTGGGCGTGTCGGTGCTGGTCACTCAGGCCGTGGATGAGTCGGTGGCCGCAGGCTCCATCATCCGCACCGACCCCGCCGCAGGCAGTCAGGTGGCCGCAGGCACCACGGTGGTGATCTACGTCAGCCGCCCGCAGGTGGCCACCACCACCAAAGTCCCCAGCCTCATCGGCATGAACGTGAACGACGCCCGTACCCTGCTGGTGCAGCGGAAACTGGGTCTGGGCAGCCAGACGGAGCAGTACAGCGACCAGCCCGTGGGCAGCATCATCAGCCAGAACCCCGGCGAGGGCGCATCGGCCAAGCTGAACACCCGCGTCAGCGTCGTGGTCAGCGCAGGCCCCGAGCCTGCACCGGAACCCGAAGCACCCAGCGAGAGCACCGCCAGCAGCGACGGCTCCGGCGGCTCCGGCGGCTGGTTGGGCGGCCTCTTCGGGGGCAGCAGCTCTTCCAGCGAGAGCACCGGCGCCAGCTCGTCTTCTTCCACCGGCGGCGGTCTCAGCGACTGGTGGACGTCCTGGCTGGGCTAAAGGAGAAGGTATGACAGGTTATATCACAAAAGGCATCGGCGGATTTTATTACGTTAAGACGTCGGAAGGCATCGTGGAGTGCAAGCCCCGGGGCATCTTCCGCAAGCAGAAGATCACCCCCGTGGCGGGCGACGTGGTGACGCTGGAGACCGAGAACGGCGCGGCGGTCATCGCGGGCATCGCGCCCCGGCGGAACGTCTTCGTCCGCCCGCCCATGGCGAACCTCGACGTGCTGTTCCTCGTGGCAAGCACCACACAGCCCACCCCCAGCACCCTCGTGCTGGATAAGCTCTCGGCCATCGCGGTGGACAAGGGCGTCCAGCCCGTCATCGTCTGCACCAAAAGCGACCTCGCCGAGGCGGAGTTTCTGCGCAGCGCCTACGAAAAATCGACTCTGCCCTTCATCCGCATCGACTACGCCACCGGCGAGGGTCTGGACGACATCAGGCACTGGATCAATGGCCGTCTCTGCGCCTTCTGCGGCAACTCCGGCGTGGGCAAATCCACCCTGCTGAACGCCCTCCTGCCCGACGTGGAGCGTCAGACCGCCGCCATCAGCCAGAAGCTGGGCCGAGGCCGTCACACCACCCGCGAGGTGACTATCTTTGAAGCCTTCGGGGGCCGCATCGCCGACACCCCGGGCTTCGCCAGCCTCGAGGCCAGCCGGGCGGGCTTCATCCCGAAAGAGGGTCTGGAACACGCCTTCCCGGAGTTCGGGCCTTACCTCGGCGCGTGCCAGTTCACCGGCTGCTCCCACCGCTCCGAGAAGGGCTGCGCCGTCCGCGCCGCCCTCGCGGAAGGCAAGCTCTCCCAGACCCGCTACGACAGCTACTGCGCCATGTACGATGAAGTCAAGGATGTGAAGGAGTGGCAGAGGAGGGGATGAACCTCTCCGTCACGGCTTACGCCGTGCCACCTCCCCTATCGAGGGGAGGCCTTGGCAGACCCCGCAAAGTGAACGGTTTCGCCAGAGGCTCCCCTACTAGGGGAGCTGTCGAACGGAGTGAGACTGAGAGGTTGTACGAAGACGGGCCTGCCCTCTGCAGCGAGTCCTGCCCTGTAAACTTTCTGCACAGCGCTTGACTTTTGCGGGGAATCGCATATACTAAAGATGGGATTGTGAGAAGATTCCATTGGTTTCACTAAAAAAGAAAAGCCCCCAAGGAGTTGCCGCTCCCAGGGGGCTTTCCATTTAGTCGGGCTTACGGTCCTTGTCGAGTCTGTCAAGCCACTTGCAGATATAATGTGAAATTATATTTGCCACGGCAGACTCCAAGATTGTGAGAATATGGATCATTGGTTTCACCTCCCTTCCCAAGTGAGATGGGCGGGGATGAACCGCAGAACCAGTATATCATAAACATCGACAAAAAGATACAGAAAAAGACGCTGTGTTATCATACTTCCCAGAAAGAAGGAATCCCATGTCCCGCTGTGTTATCATTTCCGCCTGCCCGGTCAGCGCCTCGCTGGCGTCGGCCCTGCGGCCCGGCGACACCATCATTGCCTGCGACGCGGGCTACCGCAACTGTGCGCCGCTCCACTGCCGCCCCGACATCATCGTGGGCGACTTCGACACCGCGCCCTGCCCGGCGCAGGAGGGCGACGACACCATCATCCTGCCCCACGTCAAGGACGACACCGACACCGAGTACGCGGCAAAGCTGGCCTCCGAGAAGGGCTTCGACGAGGCGCTGCTGCTGGGTGTACTGGGCGGCAGACGCCTCGAGCATACGCTGGCCAACCTCTGCACCGGCCTCGGCCTCGAACAGCGGGGCGTCCGCGCCACGCTTCTGGACGAGCGCAGCCGCATCACCTTCGTGATGCCCGGCGAGACCCGCCGCTACCCGAAGGACGGGTATTTCTACCTCTCGGTCTTCCCGATGGAGGGCAGGGCAGAGGGGGTCTCGGAGCGGGGCTCCTTCTACGAGCTGACCGACGCCGTCCTCACCGCAGGCTACCCCCTCGGCGTCAGCAACGAGTATGCCGATGGCTCCGACTGCATCACCATCTCCACCCAAAAGGGCGCGCTGGTGGTGGTGGAGACGGTGCCGGACGGGCCGATCCTGAGCTGAACCGGAACATTCCGGGCGCGGGACGCCTATAATGGCGTATCAAGCGACGAAAGGTGGTCGGCTCTATGCAGGTGGTCGTTCTCAAAAGCCCCAAGTGCCTGAGAGGCTTGCTCCGGAGGCTGTTCGGCATAAAAAAGGAGAGAGAAGAGTGAAGTGTGATTTCAACCAGGCGGATGCCATGCAGGCCGCAGCAGATGACGATGTGCTGGCCTCTTCGCTGAAGCTGATGGACCGTAACAAGCACGTGTATGAGGAACTTGCAAAATGAAAGCAGCAGGCTTGTAAACTTTCTGTGCAACGCTTGACTTTTGCAGAGAATCGCATATAATAAAAGTAGCAAAAGAAAAAGCAAATACGCCATCGGCGCACCCAAAGGAAAGACCCCCTCCCGGAGCGGCAATCTCCGAAAGGGGGTCCTTTTTAGTGCTTACGGCCCTTCAGCCATCCGTCAAGCCACTTGCAGATGTAGTAGGACGCTACATTCGCTGCGACGGACAGAACAAAAGAAAAAATATACGCCATAAGGCGACACCCCCCTTCTCCCATCCTTGGTAGATTGGGCGGGACGAGCCGCAGGACTATTATATCATATAATTCGCCAAAAAGATACAGGAAACGATGCGGAATGCCAAAGCCTCTCCCAAAGGGAGAGCCTTTTTCAGCCTCAGCCCCAAACCCGCGCGGACGGCTCTACGTATCGCTTCCTGCTTTCCATCTGCCATGGTTAAATTTTACCCCCTTCGGAGCAGCCGCCCCGAGGGGGTTTTCTCTTTTTCTGCGCAGAAATACGCAGAAAGCTTGCGTTGACTGCACAACCTTTCGTGGTTATAATGAAAGCAACAAAACAACCCATGAAAGGAGTTTTTTATGCAGAAAAACATGACCGACCGCACCCCGGGCAGCTACGACGACTTCGTGGCCTACCTCGGCACGGTGCGCACCGAAGAGGAGCTGTTCTCCCGGCTGACCTACTGGTTCGCCGGGCAGGACCGCCCCGAGGACGTCCTCAGCCGCTCCGAGCTGGTGGAGGCGAGGGCGAAGGAGCTGGGCTTCTGGCAGGGCCTGACCTTCCGGATGGAGCGCTGGCTGGCCGACGGCAAGAGCGAGCTGGAAGCGGTGGGCCGGGAGGAGTTCCAGAGCCGCATCGCCGAGGACTACGCCGCCTACCGGGAAAAGGCCGACGCGGCCCGGGCGCGCTTCCGGGACCGCCGCCGCGCCGCGCCCCTCAACTTCACCCCCGACTGCCTCGAGAACGTCCCCATCCAGAACGTGAGCTGGCTGGTGGATGGGCTGCTGCCCATGGGAGAGGTGTCGCTTCTGGGTGCCGACGGCGGCACCGGCAAGGGCATCTGGCAGGCCCAGCTCATTGCGTATGTCACGGCGGGCCGGACCTCCGGCTTCTTCCCCCAGCCGCCGGAGAAGACCGGCAGCGTCCTCCTTTTTTCCGGCGAGGACGACCCCGGCAAGGTGCTCAAAGCTCGCCTGACGGCGGCAGGGGCCGATATGAGCCGGGTGATGGTGGTCACCAGCGACGCCTACTTTGCCCGCACCGGCAGCCCGCTCTGCATCCCGGACACGAACTTTGCAAAGTACGTGGGGAAGGCCGCGCCCGCCCTCGTCATCATCGACCCGCTGCAGAGCTTTCTGCCTGCGGGGGTCGAGATGGCCAGCCGCAACCAGATGCGCAGCGCCCTGCTGCCCCTCAAAGCCCTCTGCGCCAGGCACGGCTGCGCGGCCCTCATCTCGATGCACACCAACAAGCGCGCCAACGTCTCGGGCCGCGCCCGTCTGGCCGACAGCTCCGACATCTGGGACATCGCCCGCAGCGTCCTCATGATGGGCCGCGACAAGAACAGCGAAAAGCTCTACCTCAGCCACGAGAAGAGCAGCTACTCCGCCCCGGCCCGGACGGCCCTGCTCCACATCGAGCAGGCGCAGGTGGAGGGCGTCACGACGGCGGTGGCCGTCTTTGACAGCCGCACCGACAAGAAGGACGCCGACTTCGTGGAGGAGCGCCGCGTCCGCACCGCCCAGACCAAAGAGGATACCGCGCAGGCCATCCTCAACGTGCTGGCCGAGAGCAAGCTGGGGAGTATGCCCAGCACCCAGCTCCGGGCGGAGGTGATGAAGGAGATGGGGTGCAGCGATAGGACATATACTCGAGCATACGGTGAGCTTGTGAAATCGGGTGAGGTAGTGAAACGACAGATAATTCAAAAAGATGGCGGACATAGTTGGTTCAGCTATCTTCCACACTGTGGTGGATTAGATGGCAAAGTGACTATTTAATAATATATCTACGTTATATTTTGCCAGTTTGCCAACTTGGCATTCTGCCCCTTTTGGCAAAGTGGGGTCAGAGTGCCAGCTGATTGGCAGATTGCCACCTTGGCAAAGTGAATTTTTGCACGATGATATGTCACTATTTTCCCACTTTGTCAGATAACTTGCTGGTCTCAGAGCAGCCGTATTTCCCGAAACCTGCGTGAATCGCCCCAAAACCTGCGCGAATGGCCGTTGCAGCTGCGGCGGGAGACGGGTTATAATGGACGTATCAAAAACACCACAGTGAACGGAGGATACGACCATGAAACTGAAAAAGCTCCTTGCCCTCGCCCTTGCGGGCGTGCTGATGCTGGCCCTGCTCACCGGCTGTTCCGGCGGCGGAAACGGAGAGGACAGGCTCGTCGCGGAGGCCGTCGCCGACATCTTCAAGGGAAACTCCCAAAACGTCGAAGTCTCTTACAGCGTCCCCGCGCTGACCCGCACCATCCGGCCCGCGTTCACCCCGGACTGGTTCCTGATGACCCCAGAGGAAATCATCGACGGGCTGAACGAGAACTTCCCCATAGACGCCGGTCAGACGCTGGAAGGCTTCCTGCAAGACAGCCTGAAGGCCTACGCGCAGAGCAATTTCGTGAGCTTTGTTGCTTTCGACTCCACCGGGATGAGCGCCCTTCAGCAGGTAGAGCGGTTCTCCAGCGGTGCGCCGGTGGTCAGGGTGTACTATAAAGATGTGTCGCCCACGGTCAATACCAAGCTGCGTGTCGGCGTCTGCCATAAGACCGTCGCGGGCCGGGAATACTGTCTGGTAGTCGTTGTCCGGGCCCGATGATAGGCTTGTAAACTTTCTGCGCAACGCTTGACTTTTGCGGGGAATGGCATATAATAAAAGCATAAGAGATAAGAGTACTCATGGTGCTCGCCAAAGCAAAAGAAAACCCCCTCACGGAGTTGCCGCTCCGAAAGGGGGTTTCCTTATTTAGTGCTTACGGCCCGTAGACAATCCGTCAAGCCACTTGCAAACACAATGTGAAATTATGTTTACTACGACGGACTGGATAAGAGATAAAAATGGACTCATGGTGCTCACCCCCTTCCCATAAAATGGGCGGGCAAGGCCGCAAAACAAGTATACCATAAACTTCGCCAAAAAGATACAGGAAACACTGCGGCCTGCCAAAGCCTCTCCCTTTGGGAGCAACAACGACGACCGCCTCCATTGCATACCTCCTTCCCACCCCGCATACACTCTCATCAGAGCAAGGACAGGAAAGGAGCATCACCATGGAGCTGAAAGTGTTCCGGGACGTTCTGCCTGCGGCGGGTGCGGACTGCACCGCCAAGGCGGAGCTGCCCCTCGAGACCGAACTACTGATCTCGGACTATCTGCCGCCGGTGCAGCGCATCGTCAAGTGCTTCGCAAAGCCGGTGGTGCTGCAAAAGCAGCTGGCCCCCGGGCGGCTGACGCTGGAAGGATATTTGCGCTGTACCGTGTATTATCAGGGCGAAGAGGGGGCGGGGCTGTGCCAGACCGAGCAGAAGCTGCCCTTCACGAAGGCCCTCGAGCTGCCCTCTTTCGCGGCCACGGCGTGGACAGCCTGCGTCGAGGGCCAGACCGAATACCTCAACTGCCGGGCCGTCAACCCCCGCCGCATCGAGGTGCGGGGGGCCTACGGGCTGGTGGTGAGCGTCCACGCCCAGCTGTCCACCGAGGTCATCACGGCCCTCAGCGAGGGCGGCATCGAGCAGAAGCCGGTCACGCTGGCAGGGGTGCGGCGGGCCGCCACCCTCGAAAAGCTGGTGACCATCGAGGGGGCGCTGACCTTCCCGAAGCCCCCCGCCGCCATCCTCGACATCACCGGCACCGCCGAGGTGCGGGAGCTGAAGCGGATGCAGGGCAAGGCCGTGGCGAAGGGGGTCTTGCACGTCCTCTGCGCATGGCGGGCCGAAGGGGACGCCGCCCTCCGCAGCCAGACCGCCGACCTGCCCTTCAACCAGATATTGGATGCAGACGGCCTCAGCGAGGACTGCCGCTGCCTCTGCGTGCTGGAGCCGGTGGGCTTTGCGGCGGCGGAAGGGGAGACCACCGAGGACGGCGCGGCCTCCACCACCCTCACGGCCACGGCGATGCTGCGGCTGAGCGGCTGGCGTCCCTACCAGCTCCAATGCGTGGCCGATGCCTTCTCCACCCGCTTCGAGACGACCCTCACGCCCCAGACTCTCGCCACCGAGTCGCTGCACTGCGCGCTGGACGAGACGACGGTGTTGCGGGGCTCCGGCCCTCTTCCCGACGCAGGAGCGCATATTTTAGCCTGCTTCGCCTCCTTCGGGCCGGTGAGCCTGACGCGGCAGGAGGGGAGAGCCGTCCTGACGGCCCGGGCCGTGGTGTCGGCCTTTGCGGAAAACACCCTCGGGGAGATGGAGTGCTACGAAAAGGCGCTGGACTACGCCCTGCCTCTCCCCGCCGACCTGCCCGAGGATGCCGACGCCTACCCCGAGTGCTGGCTGAGCGTTCAGGACCTGCAATGCGCCAGCGCAGGCGGCGCGCTGGATGTGTCCCTCACCGTCCGGGCCGAGGGCGCGGTGCTGGCGCGGCAGACGGCCTCTCTCGTGGGGGCGGTGGAGCTGGGCGACCCCCTCGCCCCCGCCGACCCGGAGGTGTCGCTCCGCATCTGCTACGCCCAGCCGGGGGAGGAGCTGTTCGCCATCGCCCGGCGATACCACGTCTCGCCCGGCCAGATGCTGGCCGCCAACGACCTCCCCGACGGCACCGCCCGCCTCGACGAGGCGCGGAGACTGCTGGTGCCGGGGGTGTGAGCGAAGTTGTAAACTTTCTGCACAGCGCTTGACTTTTGCGGGGAATGGCATATGATAAAAGTACAAAAGATAGAAGCAATGTAGCTCATTGCTCTCACCAAAGCGAAAGAAAACCCCCTCCCGGAGCCGCAACTCCGAAAGGGGGTTTTCTTTATTTAGTGCTTACGGCCCTTCAGCCATCCGTCAAGCCACTTGCAACGGCGACGACCGCCGCCAGTGGCGGAAACAGGGAGGAGCTGTTGGGGCCGCGGTCAGCAGGATGCGAGCGGCAGCGAAGCAGACGCTGGGAGCCGCAACCCGGGCTCCTTCTTGTCATATCCATATTGCATCCGCTTTCATCATATAAGGCGGTTCCAGTCTTTTCTCTTCTGCACCACATCGGGAACGCTCCTGTTCACTGGCATGAAGAGACTTTTTCTTCCAAGCTTCTATTCCCTGGGCCGAACGTATTAGTTACGCAGTGCTTTTTCACGCACTTCCGGTGTAACTGCTTTCAGAAGATGATAGAGGTCAATAATATCGGTGATTGCCTGCCGGTCCTGCACCGTCCATGTGTAATCAAACTTGCTATAATCCGTTCCCTCGAAACGCATGATAACGGTATCGGCACTCAAAAGGTTTCGCAACCATTCGACTTCACTGTCTTCCATTTCAAAGGTGGCCCATGCAAACCATTTACCAAGCTCTTTGTCGTATCCATAACCGGAGTTATCATAATCGCAAATGTAAGTGTACTTATAATCTCCACCGCGCAGAATGATGTCATCGATATCCAGCTCGGAAGAGCCCATGTAAGTAAAATCTTCCCAGAAAACAATAGTGTTCCCCTTGTCCCAGATATAAAGGTTGGGGCCAATGCCACACGTCTTGCGCTTATCGATGCTGTCATCATGCGGGGTTGTAATCGCCCAGCAGTCTTCTACTGCATCGTAGTTGACATTGCACTTTGCAAGTGCATCCTGAATACCAAGAATCTGCTGTGCTTCTGCCAGCACACCAAAATTGGTGACAGCAGCTTTTCCTGCATCATCCAACTGGTTATAGGCATCCAAAGCGGCCACGATTGCCGCGCGTCTGCTGCGCGTGACAGTACCGATCTGGCTGATCAGCGCTTCTACCTGCTCCGGCGTTACAGCACTATTCTGCTGCGCGAGCACCGCAAAAGGAACGTCCCCGGCGGGGCTGGCGGCCAGCGCAGGCAATGCAGTACCTGCCATCAGAGCGGCCACAAGGCTGCCTGCCACAATAACTTTGCATTTTTCTGTAATTCTCATTTGATTTGCCTCTTTCCTCTTGATTTCAGCTTATAGCTGTTGTAACACAAAATTATAGATACAACAAAGGTGTCAATGGGCGGGCACCGGGTGCAAAATAAGTATACCATAAACTTCGGCAAAAAGATACAGGAAGCGATGCCACGAGCCGGCCTTTCCTACAAAGGAAAGGCTCTGTCTTAGTACAACCTCTCAGGCGCTGCGCGCCAGCTCCCCTAGTAGGGGAGCCTCTGGCGAAACCGTTCACTTTGCGGGGACTGCCAAGGCCTCTCCTACAAGGAGAGGTGGCATCGCGTTAGCGATGACGGAGAGGTTGTACAAAGGGAAGCCTGCCCTCTGTGCTGGTGCCGGGGGTGTAGAAGTACGACTTATGACGAAAATATGAATAAAAACTCGAAAAAGCCCTACCGTTCCCGGTTCCGGTCTGCTATAATTTTCTATGCTTGTTACAAAAACCTGAAGTGAAGTAAAGGAGCCAGGAATATGATAAAAAGCGCTGAACTGGAAAATTCGGCATATGAGTTTGAGGCGAAAATGCCGCTGCGCCACGCTGTCCCGCTGGGATTGCAGCACGTGTTCGCCATGTTCGTGGGCAACCTCACCCCGCTGCTCATCATCACCAGCGCCTGCGGCCTCGCGGGCGGTGAGTTCGCAGACCTGCAGGTGAGCCTGCTGCAGAACGCCATGTTCGTGGCGGGCATCGTCACGCTGGTGCAGCTGTACGGCCTCGGCCCTGTGGGCGGCAAAGTGCCGATCATCATGGGTACCAGCTCGGGCTTTCTGGGCGTGTTCAACAGCGTGGCTGCCACCATGGGCGGCGACGTCACGGCCTACGGCGCCATGATGGGCGCATCCATTCTGGGCGGCCTCTTCGAGAGCGTGCTGGGCGTCTTTCTGAAGCCCCTGCGCAAGCTGTTCCCGCCGGTGGTCACCGGCACGGTCGTGCTGTCCATCGGTCTGTCCCTCATCTCCGTGGGCGTCAACTCCTTCGGCGGCGGCAACGCAGCCAAGGACTTCGGCTCGGTGGAGAACCTGCTGCTGGCCGTCTTCGTGCTGGTGGTCATCCTCTTCTTCAAGCACTGGACCAAGGGCTTCCTCAGCTCTTCCTCTATCCTCGTGGGCATCATCGCGGGCTATCTGGCAGCCATCGTCATGGGCTTCGTCCTGCCCACCACCGGCGTCACCGCCGACGGCGTGGAGTTCACCAAAGCATGGGTGCTGAACTGGAACAAGGTCGCTGAGGCCAGCTGGTTCGCCATCCCGAAGCTGGTGCCGGTCAAGATCGTCTTCGACCTCCGCGCCATCCTGCCCGTCATGATCATGTTCATCGTCACCGCCGTGGAGACGGTGGGCGACATCTCCGGCGTCATGGAGGGCGGCATGAGCCGCGAGGCCACCGATAAGGAGCTGAGCGGCGGCATCATCTGCGACGGCCTCGGCTCCACCGTCGCCGCCTGCTTCGGCGTCCTGCCCAACACCTCCTTCAGCCAGAACGTGGGCCTCGTGGCCATGACCAAGGTGGTCAACCGGGGCGCACTGGCCACCGGCGCCATCTTCCTGATGCTCTGCGGCCTCATCCCCAAGCTGGGCGCACTCATCTCCATCATGCCGCAGGCCGTTCTGGGCGGCGCTGCCGTCATGATGTTCTCCTCCATCGTGGTGTCGGGCATCCAGCTCATCACCAAGGAGAAGATGACTCCCCGCACCCTGACCATCGTCTCTGTGGCGCTGGGCGTGGGCTACGGCATGGGTGCAAACGCCAAGATCCTTGCCAACACCCCCCAGTTCGTCCAGCTCATCTGCGGTGAGAGCGGCATCGTGCCTGCTGCCTTCGTGGCCATCCTGCTCAACTGCCTGCTGCCCCGCGACGAGAAGTAAGCGTTGAACCACTGCGGCCTCCCTGTCTTTGCAGGGAGGTCTTTTTGTGCTATAATTTCCCCAGTCTTATCAGAGGGAAGGAGGACTCTATGGAACTGCAAACTGCCGCCCGCTATCGTCTTCTGGACGAGCTGCGGGGACTCGACCTCATCAGCATGATGCTCTACCACGGGATGTGGGACGTGGTGTTCCTCTTCGGCGTGGCCCAGAAGTGGTACACCGGACGCCCGGGCTTTGTGTGGCAGCAGAGCATCTGCTGGGTCTTCATCCTGCTTTCGGGCTTCTGCCTGCCGCTGGGGCATCATCCGTTCCGGCGGGGAGCCGTCGTCTTCGGGGCAGGGGCGCTGGTCACAGCCGTCACCCTGCTCTTCCTGCCCGAGGACGTGGTGTGGTTCGGGGTGCTGACTCTGCTGGGCTCGTCCATGCTCCTCACCGCCGCGCTGGACCCGCTGCTGCGCCGCGTCCCGCCCGCCGTGGGCGTGGCCGTCAGCGCCCTGCTGTTCTGGGGAACCTACCCGACGATGAACGGCTTCTGGAACCTGCCGGGAGGGCGTCTGGCCCTGCCGCAGGCCCTCTACGCCAGCTACACCACGGCCTATCTGGGCTTCATGCCGAAGAGCTTTTTCTCCACCGACTATTTCCCGCTGCTGCCCTGGCTGTTTCTGTTCTGGGCGGGGTACTTCCTCCACCACCTCGTGGGCCGCGGACGCCTCGCGCCGCTGCGCAGGTCGGTCTGCCCGCCGCTGGGCTGGATGGGCCGTCACTCGCTGGTGCTCTATCTGCTCCATCAGCCGGTCATCCTGGGGGTGCTGACGGTGGCGTTCCGGCTGGTGAGAGCGGGGTAAAACTTCTGGAAAAGTTAGCCTCTGTGACCGCTTGACAAAGCAGCGGCGCTGTGGTATCCTATGGACGGTTAGAGAAATCTAACTAAAGAGATGCGTCTGAGCCTGCTTCCGACGCATTTTTATGGAACAAAAAGTTAGAAATAGCTAACCAAATAAATCAAAAGTGAGGCTGAACATTATGAGCAAAGTAGCAATCGTATTCTGGAGCGCGACCGGCAACACCGAGACCATGGCAAACTGCATCGCGGAGGGTGCAGGCGCTGCCGCCGCCATCGTCCCCTGCGCCGAGATGGACGCAGCAAAGCTGGGCGGGTATGACGTGGTGGCCTTCGGCTGCCCGGCCATGGGCGCTGAGCAGCTGGAGGAGAGCGAGTTCGAGCCGATGTTCGCGGGCCTCGAAGGCTCTCTGAACGGCAAGAAGGTGGCTCTGTTCGGCTCCTACGGCTGGGGCGACGGCCAGTGGATGCGCGACTGGTGCGAGCGCGCCAAAGAGGACGGCGCACAGCTGTTCAGCGACGAGGGCCTCATCTGCAACGAAACGCCCGACGACGACGTTCAGGCTGCCTGCCGCAAGCTGGGCGCTGATCTGGCCAACTGGTAAAAAATAACACCGGCCCATCCTGCATCATCCCGCGTCTTTGGGGCAACCTAGGGACAAAGAGGTGATGAATGAATGGAAAACACAGGTGTCCGCTGTGATGTCTGCGAGTGCCGCCACAACGTGGGGAGCTGCAAGTGTGACTTGCCCGAGATCACGGTGACGGAGCGCTGCACCTGCTCTTCTCAGCAGGTGGACATCCCGCACTATTGCCAGAGCTACGAGAAGAAGTAAGTTCTGCGCAACAAAAAGACCTCTGTCCGGCAGCCTTGCCGGGCAGGGGTCTTTTGCTGTTAGAAGCTGTTTTCATAGACGGTGTGCAATGCTTATGAAAACGGCTTCTCTAGTGGAGGCTGACGCCGAAGGTGGGCAGGCTGCGCAGCAGGGTGCCGACGTTGTGCATCTCGTAGATGCCGAAGCCCAGAGCGCTGGCGGCTACGAGGTTGTCGGCCCGGTCGTCGATGAAGATGCACTCATCGGCCCGGAGATGGTACTTGTCCAGCAGGGCCTGATAGATGCGGGGGTCGGGCTTGTTGATCTTCACTTCGCAGGAGGCCACGCCGCCGTCGAAGAGGCCCTCGAAGTCCCGGTGCATCAGCAGGTCCAGCACGTCCTCGGGGATGTTGCTCAGGTAGTAGACGCAGTAGCCGCGCTGCTTGAGCTGCGCCACCAGCGTCTGCATCCGGCGGCGGGGACGGAGCATACTCATCCAGTCGTCCAGCACGCCCTCCACCTCGAAGCCCCGGCCCACGGCCTTGGCCCGCTCGAGCATCCGCTCGTTGGCCTCCCGGCGGGTGATGCGGCCCGCATCCAGCAGCCGCCATTCTCTGCTGCCGAAGGTCAGGTCGTAGACCTCCTCTTCCAGCCCCCGGTTCCCGAACAGGTCGATGAGGTACTTGTGGGGGTCGAAATCCACCATGACGCCGCCGAAGTCGAACACGATATTTTTATACATCGATGATACCTCTTTAAAAAAAGTTGGGATCGCACTGCGCCCAGTATAGCACATCCGGGGCAGTATTTTCCAGCCCTTTTGCATCGTCCGGCCCGCACCGGCATAGGATGGGACTGTAAGGGGGCGGGGGAGATGACCTTTCGGGAGCTGTGCAGCAAGGAAGTCGTCCAGCTGAAGGACGGGGCCTGCCTTGGCCGGGTGGACGATGTGGAGCTGGACGCCGACACGGCCCGCATCGGGAGTTTGCTTCTGCTGGGGCGGCCCCGGCTCTTCGGGCTGCTGGGCCGGGACGAGACCCTGACCATCCCGTGGGCCGACATCGAGCGCATCGGTCTGGACGCCATCCTCGTGCGGACGGACATCCCCGCCCCGCCGCCCTCCCACGGGGGACTGCTGGATAAATTGCATCAGTGGCTGAACGGATGAAAGATTTTCACCCGTTTTTTGCCCGTCAGGGCTGGATTTTGGAGGCGGGATGATTATAATAGAGGACTGGGGCGGAGTCCGCCGCCTCAAATAATAAGAAAAACGCAGAAGTGAAAGGAACTTCTTTATGACACACCATCCGAGTGCTGCGTCCCTCCGGCTGCACGGGGCGCGGCTGCTGTTTCCGCCTGTGGCCACCCTTCTGTTTCTGGTGCTCACCGAGTACATCGCCCGCGGCGCCCTGAGCGGAGATACCTTTGTGCAGTACATCTTTCCCCACGCAGAAGCCTACCTGCTGGCGTGGGGGCTGCTCTTCCTCGTCTGGATGGCGGTGGACTGGCTCACCCGCTTCGCCCCGCTGGCCACCCTCCTGTCGGCCCTGCTGGGCTGTCTGCCCGCCACGGTGGACTTTTACATCCTGCAGCTCCGGGGCGAGCCCTTCCTCCCGTGGGACTTGATGCAGGTGTCCGAGGCCGCCGGCGTGGCCTCCGCGGCGGGCATCCACGTCCAGAAGAGCATGGTCGTCTCCGGCGTCGTGGTGCTGGCTCTGACCGTCGGCTCCTTCTTCCTCTACCGGGGGCGTCAGAAGCTGCCGTGGGTGCAGCGTCTGGCGGGCTTCGCGGCCAGCACAGCGGCCACCTGCGCCCTCATCTTCGGGGTGTTTTTGCAGCCTGCCGTCACCCAGTCGCTGGGCATCCTGCCCGACGCATGGATGCAGGACCGCTACTACCGCTATTACGGCGTCATCACCAGCTTCCTCACCAACCTGACGAATCTGGAGATCGACAAGCCTGAGGCTTACTCGGAGGAGGCCATCAACGCCATCCTCGACAACGTGGAGGCAGGAGAGAAGTACACCACCAGCCCGGTCTACCCCGGCTCCTATGCCGCCCAGACCCCGGCAGACGAACAGGTGAAGCAGCCCACCATCCTCTACGTGATGGACGAGTCCTACTGGGACGTCTCGGAGCTGGAACAGTACGGCTTCCAGTTCGACACCGACGTCTCGGCCAACCTCCACGCTCTGCAGCAGACCAGCGCCTATGGCCGGGTCTACAGCCCCAGCTTCGGCGGCGGCACCTGTGACGTGGAGTTCGAGGCCCTGACGGGCTACTCGGTGTCCTATCTGCCCAGCGGCAGCAAGCCCTACCAGCAGCACGTGACGAAACCCATGTTCGCCCTGCCCAGCTACCTCAAGACCGAAGGGTATCAGACGGCGGCGGTCCACTGCTTCTGGGCCAGATACTGGAGCCGCGACACGGCCTACCCCAACCTCGGCCTCGACGACTTCATCAGCCTCGAGAAGATGCACGGCGTCCAGAAGGTGCGCCGCCACTACTGGACCACCGGCCTCGTCACCGACGATTCCATGGCAGACCAGATCATCGGCCAGTACGAGACCATGAAGGCCCAGTCCGACGCCCCCGTCTTCCTCCACGCCGTCACCATGCAGAACCATACCAATTATAATAAGGATAACTACCCCGACGACCAGCGGGTGAAAGTCACCGAAGCCCCGGCGGGCCTCAAGGCCAGCACCGTGGGTGCGCTGGAAGACTTTGCCACCGGCATCCGGGATGCCGACGCCATGCTGGGCAGGCTGACGGACTACTTCTCGCAGGTGGACGAGCCGGTCATCCTCGTGTTCTGGGGCGACCACTACAACCCCATCGATTCCAATTACGACATCTACACCCGCAGCGGCTATGCCAGCGGCTCCAGCGCCGACCCCCGCCTCCATCAGACCACCCTGCTGATGTGGTCGAACTACTCCGACCGCGCGGTAGACCTCGGCACCATCGCCGCCTACGACATCTCGCCGGTGATGATGGAGCTGTTCGGCCTGCGTCAGCCCGCCTACTTCCAGTTCCTTGGTCGTCAGCTCCGGGCCGCCTACCGGGCCAACACCCGCGGCACCATCCTGGAGAAGGACGGCACCGCCTCGAACGAGCTGACCCCCTTGCAGCAGAAGTGGAGCGATGAGCACTGGCTGCTCCAGTACGACCTCATGTTCGGCAAAGGCTATGCCCTGAGCCGGATGGGCCTCGAGAGCATCGCCGAGGGCGCAGATTGACGAAAAACTACGATTCTTTTTAGAAAAAAGCACGAAAACCCCTTGCAACGGCCAGAGGTTTGTGCTATTATTACTTAGCATTACACACGCATCACTATGCCCTTTTGTGCTCTGACGAGTGGAGGGCAGTCCGCAGGCATCCGATATGTCAGTGGATCACGGTGTGCGGAGGCAAAACAAATTTTGGAGGTAATTTTACTATGGCAGTCGTTTCTATGAAGCAGCTTCTCGAGGCAGGCGTTCACTTTGGTCACCAGACCCGCCGCTGGAACCCCAAGATGGCGAAGTATATCTTCACCGAGCGCAACGGCATCTATATCA
>ENA-OYXR01000318-OYXR01000318.1-human-gut-metagenome-genome-assembly--contig:-NODE-318-length-24068-cov-8.199892_pt1 | contig 24068 bp, 20 predicted proteins | sample MGYA00243241_ERZ653431 | MGnify/ENA primary metagenome ERZ653431 (study PRJEB26926, sample SAMN06165182) | human gut metagenome | biome: ENVO:00009003; feature: ENVO:2100002; material: ENVO:00002003... | reverse complement strand
CGAGATGTCTTAGGGTCTCGTGGGCTCGGAGATGTGTATAAGAGACAGGTACTTGTGCTCCGAATCAAAACTAAAACTGATATTTTTATAACCGCATATCGTAATACTGTATTTTTGGTTATCATCAGTATATGCCTTAAGCCATAACCCGCCGTCCCTTTCTTCGTTATCCGATGACAACTCGGCTTTAGAGAAAATATCAAGTATTTTCTCTGAATCTTCTTTATTAAAATTGACTTCATTTTCATCAGGTTTTAGCCAAGAAATACTTGCAATTTTATCAAAATATACATCATTATTAACCTTGTTACTCTGACAGCCGACAAGTAAAATAAGAGTTGAAATTAAAAAAATCAGAAATTTTTTCATACACTCACCTCACAATATGTTAATTTTATTATAAGGTATAAATTAATTCATTGTCAATATAAATTAATATAATAAATGTTTGTTTCAAAAATTGTGCATTACATAAACAAATCTTATTTCATATTGACAAATCAAACATAAGGATTATAATATAATTAACAGTTGTCTTCGGGGCGGAGTGAAATTCTCCACCGGTGGTAAAAGTCCACGAACAAGCAATTTGCTTGCCGAGTCTGTGAAATTCAGACACCGACGGTATAGTCCGGATGAAAGAAGAAACGCAAACAATCAACATTGCCTTTGGCTTTGTTGAACCTTTTGTGCAGAAAATTTCCCCGTTACGGCAGTAGCGGGGATTTTTATTTTCTCGGGACATCTGAATTTATTTCTAAGGAGTGTGTTCTATGAGAACAGCACAAAACAGTCAAAAAATTATGACAACCAAAATCACCGTAACGGCACTTTTAACTGCCGTTGCCATTGCACTTCAGTACATTGAAGTTCCTATTCCGCTTGTACCGTCATTCTTAAAGCTTGATTTTTCGGATCTGCCCGAACTCATCGGCGCATTTGTGTTGGGCCCGCAGTACGGCATAATTATTTGCTTGCTTAAAAATCTTATTCATTTACCTGTATCAAGTTCAATGTTTGTCGGCGAATTTTCAAACTTTATACTCGGTGCTATTTTTGTATTTGTTGCAGGCATTATTTATCAGTATAACAAAACTAAAAAAGGCGCTTTAATCGGTTGCGTAGCAGGTGCATTTGCAATGGCTGTATTAAGCGTAGTTACAAACTACTTTATAGTTTATCCTGTTTATGCCGAGTTATGGGCAGGCGGTGATATGAATGTAATTGTAAATATGTACAAATTACTTCTTCCGTCTTCAGACACATTGCTCAAATCTTTAATCATCTTTAATGTGCCTTTTACCTTATTTAAAGGTATAGTTGATGCAGTTATAGCTATGATTATTTACAAGCCACTTTCAAATATGATTGTTCGTATGAATACGGCTTTTACAAAAAAGCGTAATTCAAAAGCTGAAAAGGCTTGACTTTTTTCGACATAGTGATATAATGTACTTCGTAAGCATTTTTGCTTAACAGAGTAGAAATTTGTGCGTAAAGTGTTTTGTGGACGGGGAGTTGCCACAAAAACGAAAGGGTATCCTGCGGTACAAGTTTCGCATCCCGCTGTTACTTTGGGACTGATAGCGGGCAGAATTTCTGTCCGCTTTTATTTTTCTCCTAAAGCAACACCGAAAAAATCTTTAGGAGGAAAATATATGTCAATTTCTAAAAAGTTCTATAATTCTTTTACAGAACTAAAGTCAGTTAAGTCACTAGCCATGATTGCAATGTTGCTTGCTCTTAGAATCATCCTCGGATTCATCGGCAACAGCACCTTGCCTTTCTTTGGCAACAATGTAAAATTAAGCGGTGCATTTTTGCCGATAGCAATTACAGGCTCGATGTTTGGCCCTGTACCTGCTATGATTGTCGGTATGCTTGGTGATGTTCTTTCATTCATTATGAATCCGACAGGCGGTGCTTACTTCCCCGGTTTTACAATTAACGGTATTCTCACAGGCCTTATTTACGGTTTATTTCTCTATAAGAATGAAGTAACTGTTCCAAAGGTAGTCATTGCTTGGGTTATCAACTGCATTGCTGTTGAAATCTTCCTTATCGCATATTGGCTCTTCTTCTTGTATGGCACTTCTTCGGGCAAGTCATATTTCATTTACCTTTCAGCAAGACTTATCAGTCAGGCTGTTAAATGTATTCCTGAAATTTTACTTATTCTTGCCTGCGGTAAGATAATGTCACGAGTAAAACTCCCACAAAAAGCTAACTGATAACAAAATCGGCTGTTGCAAAATTTGCAGCAGCCGTTATTTTTTGTTTTATTCTAAATGTTTTAGCACACTTTCGGTCTGGCAACAAAGTAAAGCAAAAGCTAAACTTTCAGTCCAAAAGTAAAAGGTTGTGGGTGTGAGCAATGCCCACAAATGCTTTAACTATAACAAATTCTTGATAGCCAAGCGGCTTGATGTTTAGGATTGACCACAAAATCTCATCAATATTTCAATAACCGTTTAGCTGTCAGAGTTTGTTAATTGGCATAATCGTACATATCTTCGTCATACAATTTTATATTTTTTGCATAGCATAGTATTAAGGCTATCTTAAAACAGACATTGATTAAACCTATAATAAAGCTAAACATAAAAACACCAAAAGAGCCGACAATGTCAATTACAAGCAATAGAATTAATATTCCATATTTCATCTTACTGGGTTTCATGTACGCACTCCAAGCTAAATATAGACAAACAAAAAACATTGCTAAAATCAGAATGGTTATTAAAACACTTAATGCACTTATTTCAAAACCAAAAATAGTCAATAAAAAAAGTGGAAAATAAAAAATTGACATAAATAAGCAATATGTATATTCTGCAAATGCAAAATCAGAATTTAAAAAACAACCACATACAATAATCATAGTTCCAAAAATTAACACACTCGTCATTATCGGAGCCAATATTTCTGTAATATGTTTATTTTTCACTTTACATTCCTCCTTTCATTGAAATAAAAGTTGTAGAATATATTTTGTGATCAACCCTTTATTAAACCTCAAACACCTCAAGGTCATTCGGAATATACAGGTTTCCGCTGAAATACTCTCTGCCCTCGTTATAGTACAGAGTTTTTCTGTTTTGCAAATTCTTATCCTCCGTATGATACAAAACAAGGTTTTTAATTTTCAATTCTTCCGCAAGTTTGCAGGCGTCTGCAACGGTGGAATGGTTTTTCTCATACGGCTTAAAAATATCCGCCTGCGAATACAGGCAAAAAGCCTCGTGTAAAAGCCATTCACTGCCATAGACATATTCTTTTTCGCAGTCGTGGAACGGCTCGTCACCGCAACAGGTAAGTTTTTTACCGTCGCCGTAATGCATGGTAAAACCAAACTGCTTTGTCTTAATTGACCTAACATCAAAAAACCGCACTCTGTGCCCTATTATATCAAGCTCTTCTCCGTCCTCAACGGTTACAAGATGAAGTTTATCTCCTATTAAATCAAGCTCACGCTTAAGTAAAAGCAGATTTGCAATTTCTCCGATGATTTTTATTACTTCGTCATGACCGTAAATATATGCCTCACCCTCGTATGTATTGCGGTTAATATGCTGGCAAATCATTCTTACAAACCACATTATACCAAATAAATGGTCCATATGCTTGTGAGTAATAAAAATATGTCTTATGCTTTTCCAGTTGATTCCCGCTGACTTTAGCTGTTTAAAAATCGTATTTCCGCCACCGCCGTCAACCATAAAATTCTGCCCGTTATCCGAAAGCACAAAGCAAGTATTGTAACAGTCGGTTACGCTTGCACACCCTGTGCCGAGTATTGTCAGTTTCAAAATATCACCCTGTAAAATAATACCATATTTCCCGTTAATTGTCTATTTAGCAGTCGACCGCAATATAATCGTTAAGGTGAATTGAATAAATTATACATTCTTTTACCTTATAGTCGGTAAACTCCTCTACCGCAAGTTTGTAAAGATTTAACTGCTTAGCATAAAGCTCTTTCAATCTGCTTATATCACGAACACGGTCAGTTTTATAATCAACCACAACAAGTTCGTTATCCTCTTTAAAAATAAGGTCAACAGCACCCTGCATTACCACTCTTGTGTCGGCAGAATCGCCCTCAAGCGTGCTGTCGAGCATACCTGCTTTGATATTTACGGTAAAGCGTTCTTCTCGCATAATTAACGGCGAAGCTGTAATTCGCTTTGCAAGACTGCCGTCAAGGAATTTTTGAACTTCCTCTTTATTAATGGCGTCAAACTGCTCTTGCGTCAAAATATTTTCTGATAAAAGTCGGTCAAGTTCTGCCTGCAAATTATTTTTAGCATCTTTAAAATTGCAAAACTGCAAAAATTTATGATGAGCCGTACCTTTTTCAACAGCCGATGTATTCCCCTTAGACATAAATGCAGGTTTAAGGAAAATTTTATCAAAGCTGTCGCCCTCATTATGGGCAAGTTCAGAGGCACTTACTTTTTGAGGAATTTTTAGAACAGCTTGATTTCTGTATACAAAACCTGTTCTCTCTTTTAATAAATCTATTACGAAATTATCGTATGTTTCGTTATCGGAATTATTTTTTACATCATTACTTCGTTCATCTGTTTCACTTACAAAATCAGACGGGCTTATAAAATTAATCTGCCACGGCAATTCTTCCGATGCCGTGCCCATTAAATCAGATTCACCTATTTGCAATTTCATTCTCAATTCGTTATGCAGCGGATGAACAAGCGCACACATACTCACCCAATCGCTTATTGACCTTGCTTTCATAACCGCATACGGGTCAATTACACCGCCTGCAAGTTTTGAATTTAATTTTACAAGATAATCTTTCGGGTCTTTTTGCGATGATATTACAATCAGCTTTTCTTTTGCACGGGTTAGAGCAACATAAAGAACACGCATCTCCTCGGCAATTTCGTTTTCCGATATTTCCACTCCCACCGCCATTCTCGGCAATGTATTGTATCTGCAAAATCCGTCAACTCTCCTTATGCCAAGACCTGCCTTACTGTCAATAAGCACATCTGCGCTCAAATCGGTTTTATTAAACTTTTTTGATGAACAGGCAATAAAGCAGACAGGATACTCAAGACCTTTGGATTTATGAATACTGATTACTTTTACTGTGTTTTCGGTTTCACCGTTTGCACCCGATGACGATTCAAGGTCGGCACCGTTTTCAATCAGCTTATCCATATATGTTATAAATGCCGACAATCCCCTGTAACCGCCCGACTCAAAGCCACGGGCATATTCCCTTAAAAGATTAAGATTTTTTATGCCTTTTGAACCGTCAATTGCGGAAATGACTGCAGAAAAAGAAGTAAGCTCATAAATTCTGCCCAACAGTTCATCAACGGAACAGGTGCAGGAATATGTTTTGAGCAAATTAAGTTCCCTTAAAAACTCGGCTGTGCGACCGTCGTTTTTAGCGTAAGCGGCAACTGCCGAATACAAATTAGTATGCCTGTTGTTGCCTTTGATTTTTGCGAGTTCGTCAACGGTAAAGCTGTAAACAGGACTGCACATTACAGAAAGCAAAGGAATATCAAGCGACGGATTGTCTATGCAGCGCAAAAAGTTAAGCATAACCTTTATTTCGTTCGCATCAAAAAAGCTCTCTTTTATCTCTGAACTTGCAGGCACACCAAGGCTGTTTAAAATATTTACAAAGGCAGTCGCCGTATTCTTTGTACTTCTCAAAAGAATTGCACAATCACCGTATTCAAGAGGCTTTTTATCTTTGCCTACGGTAAATCCCTCTGCCCTCATTTTAAGAATTTTGTTTGCTATAAATACAGCCTCATTCTCTACGCTTTCGTCCGAACTTTCATATTGAATATAGTCAACTTCAAAATTACAGCCGTAACTCGGAGGATATGCCGCACCGACATTCAGATATTCGTCAGTACCGTAATCCATTTTTGCCGAAGTTTTCGTCATAAGATTTTTAAAGATAAAATTGACTGCCGAACAAACCTCTTTGCGGCTTCTGAAATTCATATCAAGAATTATAGCCGCAGGGAAAATCTCGTTTTCTCGGTCATATTTATTGTATTTATCCTTGCGGTCAATAAAAATTTCGGGCTTTGCCTGTCTGAATCCGTAAATGCTCTGTTTTACATCGCCGACAACAAACATATTGTTTTCGTCCGTACTTACGCATTTAAAGATAAGGTCCTGAACATCGTTTACATCCTGAAATTCATCGACCATAATCTGGTCAAAACGCTTTGAAATTTCCTTTGCCTGCTCGGTTTTTGTATATCCGTCACCGCAAGGCTCGGCAAGTAATTTTACGGTCAAAAGCTCTACATCCGAAAAGGAAAGAATATTCTTTGCATACTTCATTTCAGAAAATTTGCTTAAATACGCTTTCACTACCTCAAAAAGCTCGGCAACTGTTTTGCTTAAATAACCAATCTCGTTTTTTATTTCTTCACTGCTCCACATAAAGATATTGCAAATACTTTCAACCGATTTCTTGACATCATCACGGGAATTTGCTATCGAAATTTTTATCGGGTCATCCTTATATCCTTTAGGAGTTTTAAGTCTGCCTTTCACAAAAGTTTCGGCAAATCTTTTTATTTCATCCCACGAACCGTCCTCAAAACGCTCCGACAATTTTTCAAAATATGCTTTATCGTCAAGCAGCAGCGGCAAATTTGCATCTCGGAGTTTTTCGTCCCCATCAAGCAATTTAATTGAATTAATCGTAATCAAAAGCGAGTGGTCAACCATAGACCTTGCATATTTAATTAATATTTTGCCAAAAAGCGATTGTTCAACGGGAATTTCGGGACTGTACTTTAACAACATATCGTCAAGCCACTTTTCGCCGAACGGTTGGGTTGCAAGAAAATCAGAAATTTTCAGCACCGCCGCTCTTAAATTATCGTCACCGTTTTTATTCGCAAAAGCATCAACAAGCGCCGTAAAATCGGGGGTATTTTCTCTGTAAAAATCTTCAAGTACACTTTCAAGCGCCTCACTGCCGATTACTTTTATTTCGTTTTCATCGGCAAGGCGAAAATCCTTTTGCACGCCGAGAATATGAAAATACTCTCTTACCACAGAACCGCAAAAGCTGTCTATTGTACATATGCTTGTATTGTACATAAGCTGTCGCTGGCGCAAAAGCAGAGAATTGTACGGGTCATTTTCAAGGAGCGAATTAATGGCTTTGGCAAGTCTTTCTTTCATCTCGCTTGCCGCTGCTCTCGTAAAAGTTACAATAAGCAATCGGTCAACATCTATGGGATTTTCTCTGCGTGTTATCATTCTTATAATTCTTTCGATAAGTACGGTAGTTTTGCCCGAACCCGCAGCCGCAGATACAAGCACACTGCCGCCTTGAGCATTTATCGCATCGGTCTGCGCATCAGTAAAAGCAGCCATTACTCCTCACCCCCGTTTTCCTGTTCTTCTTCAAGTATTCTGCATACCTCGTCGTTTTTAAGTGAAAAACTGTTTCTGCAGTCACTCATATGATATGCACAAATACTGTCATACGGACAATATTCGCAGGAATCTTTACCGCCTTTAAGCGGAGAAGCCTCTACATTGCCCGAATAAAGGGTTGTACCCATTTTTGCAACCGTCATATCAAGTTTTTTGAAAATCATACCCAATTCTTCAAGACTCGCAAGACTTCCGCCCGCTGTAAGCGTTCCATTTTTGGTATTGAATGAAATATAAGCGGCATCCGAATTATCAATAACATCAAGAGAATTTAACAGCATACCGTTCATTTTAAGTCCCTTGGAAACCTGCTCGTTTATCTGCTCGTCACTTATGGTATTATCGGCAGAAATCGGCTTTACGGTGGCAGGCATATAGAGTATTCCTGCAGGAGTAACCTTACCGTATCGCTCTTCACCGCCAAGCGTAATGGCGTAAAGATAGATAAGCATTTGCAAATTAAGTCCGTACAAAATATCAGACAGTTTAAATTCCTTTGAACCTGTTTTATAGTCAATAATTCTGATATAATTTTCCTCGCCTTTTTTCAGAATATCTACCCTGTCAACACTGCCTCTCAACAATATTTTCTGTCCCGTAGGCAAAACGACTTCGTACCCCGGAATATCTCCGTCTATTTTAAGTTCACAATCCACGGGTTCAAACCCGCTGTTCTTAAGTTCTTCTATGATATGCAAAACAAGAAAATGTACATTTTCTCTTATCTTATTGAACCTGTACATAAAGCGGGGAGTATTTTTTTGTGAACCGCCGAAATGTTTATTGACATAATCATCAAGAATGCTGTCACATTCCTTGTTTATCTCATCTTCACTCATATTTGAAAATTCGTTTTTAGAGTATTTGCTGAAAAATACTTCCATAATATAATGAATAAAAGTACCGTATTCAAGGGGATTTATCTCCGCTTTTCTGCGTTCACGAACATTCAGACCGTAATTGCAAAAATATGAAAATCTGCATAAACTGAATTTTTCAACCTGCGAGGCGGATATGTTTAAATCATTGCCAAACAAAAGACCTACATTGCTTTTATCGTCAAATACAAAAGGCTTTGCTTTGCTTGCGTTTGCAACGGCACTGTACTTATCTTTAAATATTTCGTTATCGGAAAAATATTTTTTTAACGCTCTTTCTTCATTACTGTCACTGTTAAAATTTCTTGCACACTCCTCAAACGCAGGCAATATAGCCCATGTGCTGTCCGCAACCGAGCAATACTCTTCTTCTCTGTGCAATAAAATATTCGGAAAAACAGCGATTATTTCATTTATAATTGAAGATTGCATATATGTGCCGCCCGTAAGGTCGGTTTTATAGAATGAAACAAAAAGTTTTTGCGACGGCGCTGTTGCGGATTTGTAAGCCATATAATTTTCAAAATCTGCAAGTTCGGCAGGTTCATCTCCGAAAGGAAGATTATTGGCAATAAGCGTTTTTAATTCGTATGCAGAAAAAAGTCCCGATGCGGAAGGTACTGCCGGAAATACTCCGTCAATACAACCTATAAGGAAAACGGCTTTTTCATTATTAAGTCTTACACGGGTTGCCGTACCCACCGATACACTGTCAACCGTACGGGGAATATCTGCGATTTGCAGTGCCGACAATCTTAGCGACAACAACTCAAAATACCTTTTCAAAGATATTTTTAAATCACCTGCAACCGCAACGGTTTGGTCAAGAGTGCCCATAAGCAAATTCCACAGTCTGATTTGCTCTTTTGCCTGTGCAATTTCACCGTCGGCTTTCAGCTTGTCAAACATTTGAGAAACAGCGTTTGTCACCTCAAGTTGTTCAAGCAAATTATATAACTTTTCGGTAATTTCTCTACCTGTTTTATCCTTGATGTCCTCTCTGAATTTTTCAAGCGGTTCAACAAGATTTTTTCTTACTTTTTCAGCCATTTCAAGCTGTTCTGTTTGAGTTTTTCTCATTTTTTCGGAAAAACCGTCGGGATTATTTTCAAACGGCTTTTTAAAAGCCGCTCCGTTAATATTCCACACATAAACATAGTTTTCAAAGGCTGATATTTCTTCATCGGAATTATTGCTGAGTCCTGTTTTTAAAATTGCAAGTAAATCATCTTTTTGCCAACCATTTAAAACAGCATTGAAAATCGAGCATACATATCGAATAACGGGCTTAATATAAATATCGTAGCTCATATCCATAAAATACGGAATTTCGTATTTGTCAAACACAGTATTCAAAACACCCGCATATGGTGCAATATCTCTGCAAATTACGGCAATGTCGGAATACAAATACCCTTGCTCGATAATGAGTTTTTTAATCTGTTTTGCAACAAACTCACATTCTCCGTACACGGTATCGGCAGAAAAAGCAGTTATTGCATTTGTTTTTAACTCATATTTATTATTTTTGTTTTGATAAAAATTCTTTTCAAGAATTTTTAGTTCTTCACTCTCATTTCTGAAATTTTCTTCAAGTTTTATCGGCGATTTTATATCAATATTTTCTGCCTTTGCAATAGCTTTCAAACTTTTATATGTATCATTTGTGGTGCTGAAAAGGCTTTGTTGTTCATCTTCAAAAGGATTTAATGTAAGTGCAACAAAAACGCTTTCACACTGCATAAATAACAGTCTTAACACCTCAAGCTGTTGTTTTGAAAATCCGCTGAAAGAATCTACAGCAAGTGTAAAACCGTCAAAAATATTTTTCTCTTTTAAAATTTCCGCTGCTCTTGTAAGATTATCAAGTGGGTCTATGTAACTTTGTTCAACAATAGCGTCAAAAGTGTCTATTATTAACGCAGTTTCCCTTAGTTTGGTTTTCAATGTTTTATCATCAACCAAAACCGATACATTTCTTAACATCTCGGTAGAAATCTTCGCCTTTTTACATTCCTTAAGCGCAGAAAGCATTGCCTCAATCACACTCTTTTTACCGCTGCTGTTTGCAAACATTTCAAGGCTTGTGTCAAGCTGTTCGAGTGCAAGGCTCATAATTACCGCTCTTGTGCTGTCATCTATAACATTTTTCTGTTCAAAATTAATCGTATCAAAAACATATCTGCAAAAGCGTGAAAAACCGAATACTTTTACATTCTGGCACTTTTTTGCGCCGAGCCTGTCGAGAAACACTTTTTCTGTTTCAAAAGAACTCTGATCGGGAATAAGCATAATTATGCGATTTTCTCCCGATTCCGCAAGTTTTGTAAGCGTATTATACAGGTATTCCGTTTTGCCTGTACCGCTTTTTCCGAGTACAAATCTAAGCAAATCTATCCCCCGTTTCAGGTGTAGTAAATAAATTATACTACTATGATACCATAACAGGTGTGTCATTTAAAGGATATTACTCAAAAAAAGAAACTATTTTTTCAAATATCTCCACAACCTTAAACTTATATTGATAATCATTTCCTTTAACGATTTCCTGCTGATTTTCCGAAAAAGTTTTTTCCACCTTTTCATCCGTATCGACCGCAGATGATATACAAATTGACGGATACATTACACACCACCAATTATGCCCTTTACCGTCACCCACAGTAATTCTCAATGCATCATATATACCCGCAGGCATTGTATAATTATCATAATATCTTGTATTAAAATACATTTTTACAACTTGAGCGTTTACCTTATAATCATATCCGTTTTCATAAACAACATTTTGTGCAACAGTTTGCAAAGTTTTTAAATTTTCCCTTGCAATGTTCTCTGCCTCATCACTGTCTGCGGCTTTATCAAAAAGCATATCGGTATATTCAAGCAAAGCGTCACGCACTTTCAGCTTTAATGCCTGATCCTCCGCACTGTCGGAATTTGCAAGAATATGCAGTCTGAACACTTCTTCGGAAATCTGTTCGCACTCTGCCTGAAACGGTATTACAGAGTAAATGACGGTAAGTACAAATGCAATACAAAGTGATTTTATAAGTAATTTCATAAAAATAACCTGCCCTCTCTTTTTAAGGAGTATGGACAGGTTACTTTTAAAATATTCATCTGAATTATAAATTATTTTCTTCTCTGATTTCTTTTGTTGCTTTTACAAGATTTTTCAGACTTTGTACAGTTTCTTCATTACCTCTTGTTTTTAAACCGCAATCGGGATTAATCCACAATTTATTATAAGATACCTTGGAAAGCATTTTATTTATCGCCGATTTAATCTCCTCAACTGTAGGGATTCTCGGCGAATGTATGTCATATACACCCGGGCCAACCTCTGTACGGAATTTCTTTGCTTTGAGTACATCAAGAAGTGTAAGGTCAGAACGGCTTGCCTCGAAAGTAATAACATCGGCATCCATATTGTCAATGTCCTCAATAATATCGGCAAATTCGCTGTAACACATATGAGTATGAATTTGAGTTTCAGATTTTACGCCGCTGTGTACAAGACGGAATGCTTTAATAGCCCAGTCAAGATATTCCTTGTTCCAATCGCATTTACGCAACGGTAATTTTTCTCTTAAAGCAGCTTCGTCAATCTGAATAATCTTAATTCCGCTTGCCTCAAGATCCAAAACTTCCTCACGAATTGCAAGAGCTATCTGGTATGCACTTTCTTTTAAAGAAATATCCTCTCTTGGGAAAGACCAGTTTAATATTGTAACAGGGCCTGTAAGCATACCCTTAACAGGCTTTTCTGTAAGACTTTGAGCATAAGTTGACCATTTAACAGTCATTGGTTTTGCTCTTGAAATATCACCCCATACAACAGGAGGTTTAACACATCTTGTACCGTATGACTGTACCCAGGCTTTCTCGGTAAAAATATATCCGTCAAGGCATTCACCGAAATACTCTACCATATCATTTCTTTCAAATTCACCGTGAACAAGTACATCAAGACCAATGTTTTCCTGAAGCTCAATACACTCCGCAATTTTTGACTTCATAAACTTTTCATAATCGGTTTCGGAAATATTTGCTTTTTTGTATGACGCTCTTGTCTGACGAACATCGGAAGTCTGCGGGAAGGAACCTATGGTTGTTGTAGGTAAAAGCGGTAATTTAAACTCTTCTTTCTGTATTTTTTCACGCTCCGAAAATACAGGCAATCTTATAAAATCTTTTTCCGATAAAGTGTTTACCTTTTCTTTTACATTTGTATTGCAGCCGCTTCTTTCTTCGGAAAACAGTTTGATGTTTGCTGTATATTCAGGTAAATTGCAATAATCCTCGGTTTCGATAATTTTTTTGATTTCATTTAATTCAACCAGCTTTTCGCTTGCATATGAAAAATGTTTTTTATATGTATCCGAAAGCTTAACTTCATTTTTAAGTGTATACGGAATATGAAGTAACGAACACGAAGTATTGATTACAGTATTAATTGATTTATTCTGTAAACTCTTTAATAACTCCACTGTCTTTTCATAGTTATTTCTCCAAATGTTTTTACCGTTTACCACACCTGCAAAAAGCACTTTGTCACACGGAAAACCGTTTTTCTCAATAAGTTCGTGTGTTTTTTTACCCTCAATAAAATCAAGACCTATTCCATCAAAATCAAGAGCGCATATTTCTTTGTAGCAATCTCTTACATCGCCAAAATAAGTTTGCAAGCGGATTTTAAGACCGTTTTTATTCTCAAGAATCTTGGTGTACAATGAATTAAAGAACTCTATGTCCTCTCTGCTCATATCTTTTACAAGACAAGGTTCGTCAAGCTGTAGCCATTCTGCGCCGAGAGTTACAAACTTACCGATAATCTGAATGTATGCGTCTGTAATGTTGCCGAAAAAGTTTTCTTTGGTCTTTGTGCCGATATATCTTGCAAGCTCAAGGAAAGTATACGGACCGATTATTACAGGAGTGGTTTTTACTCCGTTATCCAATGCCTCGGTAAAAAGTTCAAAAGGTTTGTTATCGGATAATTTCAAAACCGTATTATCGTCAATTTCAGGTACCATATAATGATAGTTTGTATTAAACCATTTCTTCATTGCAAGAGCTTTAACATCTCCCTTTTCTCCCTGATAACCTCTTGCAGCCGCAAAATATTCGTCAAGCGGAGATAAACCGAGGTTTTTGTATCTGTCGGGAACAACATTCAAAAGAAAAGCCGTGTCGAGCATTCCGTCATAAAAAGAAAAATCGTTTGAGGGAATAAAATCAAGCCCGCTGTTCTTTTGTTCTGTAAGGTTTTCTGTTCTTAACTTTTTTGCTGTTTCGAAAAGCTCTGACTGTGCAATTTCATTTCTAAAATATTTTTCACTCGCAAATTTAAGTTCACGAAGTTTACCTATTCTCGGATAACCGATTATCGAAGTTTTCATATTTATTTACAAATCCTTTCAAAGAAGTCTGTAAATATTATACAGCTAAAGTAAAAAAAGTGTTAATACTAAAAAAATAGCGTTAGATATAGTTTTAAACTATATTTAACACTGCTTTTATAAATTATACGATTAACTTAATTTTCTGTTTTATAATCCATATACTTGCATTTTTAACAAAAAAGGCTATAATACATATTGGAAAAATTTTTAGGAGAAATAGATTATGAAAAAGTTAAGAGGACAGATTTCGGAATCACGCCGACTTGCAATATTGCTTGCGGTATCGGGCGGATTTATGGACGCCTATACTTACACTTTTCGCGGTGAAGTATTTGCAAATGCGCAGACGGGCAACATAATTTTGCTTGCAATCAATTTATCGGAAGGAAATTTTGAGAAAATGTTGCAGTACCTTTTTCCTGTAATTGCCTTTGCGTTCGGAATAATTATTGCGGAGATAGTGCACCGCTTTTGCACGATTGACAATATCCTGCATTGGCGACAATACACCGTCTTGCTTGAATGTATTATTTTATTCTCTGTAGGATTTATATCCCAAGAATACAATATGATTGCGAACTCGCTTGTTTCGTTCGCCTGCGGTATACAGGTTGAAAGTTTCAGAAAAGTAAAAGGCAATGCTTCGGCAACCACAATGTGCATCGGCAACCTGCGTTCAGGTACACAAAATTTATTTAATTTTATTTTTAATAAAGATAAAGAATGTCTTAGAAAATCGCTTATATACTACGGAGTTATATTCTTCTTTGCTTTCGGAGCGGTTATTGAAAATGTTATAATCGGATTTTGGAAACAATATACAATCTGGTGCAGCTGCATATTGCTTTTTGTAGGTTTTCTTCTTATGTTTTTGCAAGCCGAAGAAGAGGATAAGCAGACTTGTAAATTAAAATAGATTTTTGGGTTGTATTTGAAATGTTGGGATAACATTAATAAATTATGGCTTAGCAGAGTGTCGGTCGGGGATTGAAATTTAGCTAACGCTAAATTATCCTCCCAAAAGCAAAAAAGTTTACTCAATTTTTTCAAAAATTGCGGGTTTGGGCAGCGCCCATAAAAATCTTCCGATATAACAATTTATCAGGCGCAAACAGCCACGCTGTTTGCGTGCTAAAACTAAGTTTGTTAAAACAGGCGACAGCCTTTTATAAAAGAAATGATTAACTTTTCATTATATATCGAATGGCTTTCTTGTTGCTATCGCATTTAAGGGCTTTTGCCGTTGTGTTCAAGCCGCCGAACTGCAAGCTGTTTGGCTATCGTTAGATTGCGTAAACGGAAAGTGTTTGTGGGCTTTGCCCACAAACACAACCTTTGAAAAGGTTGACCAAACTTTTATAATCGTGACTGATAATTTAATCTTGCTCAAATTTTATTGCCCGATTAATATTCTGTAAAATTTTCTTTCGGTTATATTTTTTATTGCAAAATCATACTAATATTTGTAACCAAATATGCTTACTGAAAAGTCAGCCATACGCTGACATTGCGACAAACAGAAATCAGTAGCGCAATAAAATTAACGGAGGCTGTAAAATGTCAGAATATTTACCCGAAGGAAAACTCATTTTAACACAGGATAATATCAACACGCTCCACAGCTTTTCTTTATTAAGTGACGCAAAAAAGGAAGGAAAAATTCTTGAGGCAAGGGCCTGCGTTTGTGATGCAGAACATAATCTTATTGTTGACCTCGGCATAATGAAAGGAATTATCCCCCGTGAAGAAGGTGCAATCGGTATTCGTGAAGGTACGGTGCGTGATATTGCGGTAATTTCAAGAGTAAACCGCCCTGTATGTTTTATCATCACCGACTTTGCCGTTGATGAAAACGGAGAACGCTTTGCAGTTCTTTCAAGAGAAAAGGCACAACAACGCTGTATGAAAAATTACATTTCTCACCTTGTCTGCGGCGATGTAATTGATGCTCGTATCACCCACCTCGAAAACTTCGGTGCATTTGCGGATATTGGGTGCGGAATTGTGGCTCTTATGCCGATTGATACAATTTCCGTATCACGAATAGAACATCCACGGGAAAGATTCACGGTCGGAATGGACATCAGAGCTGTAATAAAATCCATCGAAAACGGCAGAATAAGCCTAAGCCATAAGGAACTTCTCGGCACTTGGAAAGAAAACGCAAACAGCTTTTGTGCAGGCGAAACCGTTGCGGGAATTGTACGCAGTGTAGAAAACTACGGTGCGTTTGTAGAACTTGCCCCTAACCTTGCAGGACTTGCAGAAAGTAAGGACGGCGTAAAAGCAGGTCAGCAGGCAAGCGTTTACATAAAAAGCATCATTCCCGAAAAAATGAAAATTAAAATCATCATCATTGACACTTTTGATTACAAATACAATCCGCAAAAACCTAAGTATTACTGCAACGGCAATCATATCGACAGATTCTTATATTCCCCCGAGGGTTGCAGTAAACTTGTGGAAACGGTATTTAATTGAATTTATAACCATATCACAGCAGACTGTCAGTTTGGCAGTCTGTTTTTGCATAATTTATAAAACATTCGTTTGACTTTTTAGCCTTGAAATGCTAATATATTAGTATAAATTGAATAAGGAAGTGTAAAAATGCAAACGGCACTTGATATTATTATAATTGTTTTGCTTGTTATTGCAGTTGTTATGCTCGGCATTGTTATCCTTAATCAGCTAAAAAAAGCATCTGACAACAGCAACAGTGAAGAATTTAAAAGACTTGAGCAAACTATCCGTAACGAACAATCGGCATTGCGACAGGAGCTTTCTTCATCAACTCAAATGTCAGTAAAAAATCTCGGTGATATGATTGCCGCAAGTCAGAATGCATACGCAATCAGCCAGAGTAAGAGCCTTGCTCAACTTGAGGAAAGATTAAAAACATTTTCGCTGACCAACGAACAACAGCTTGATAATATAAGGCACTCTGTTGAAAACCGACTTAATTATATTCAAGAAGATAATAATAAAAAACTTGAAGAAATGCGAAAAACCGTTGATGAGCGTTTACAGCAATCCATAGAAGAAAAAATGAACCGCTCATTTTCACTTGTCAATGAGCGACTTGAGCAGGTTTATAAAGGTCTTGGAGAAATGCAAAGCCTTGCCGTCGGTGTGGGCGACCTCAAAAAAGTCCTTTCAAATGTGAAAACACGAGGTATTCTCGGAGAAATTCAATTATCCGCAATTTTAAGCGAAATTCTCTCGCCCGAGCAGTACGAAGAAAATGTCGCCACAAAAAAAGGTTCAAAAAATGTAGTTGAATTTGCAGTCAAACTTCCCTCCGACGATGATAAATTTATTTATCTGCCTATTGACTCTAAATTCCCGGGTGATACCTATGCGGCTTTGCGTGACGCCATTGACGAGGGCGACAAAATAAAAATTGACCTTGCCGCAAAAGCGCTTATCACAAGAATAAAAAGTGAAGCAAAGGATATTCACGATAAATACATAGATCCCCCCTACACCACCGAATTTGCAATTATGTTTTTGCCTTTCGAGGGATTGTACAGTGAAGCAGTAAACCGAGGTCTTGTTGAAATTTTACAGCGTGATTACAAGGTAAACATCGCAGGCCCGAGCACTATGGCGGCATTACTCAATTCATTGCAAATGGGCTTTAAAACTCTTGCCGTGCAAAAAAGAAGTGCCGAAGTATGGGAAATTTTAGGCGCAGTAAAGCAGGAATTTGACAAATTCGGAGATGTGCTTGAGGCAACTCAACAAAGACTTGATCAAGCAAATAAGGAACTTGACAAACTCGTAGGTGTGCGTACAAGACAAATTCAGCGAAAGCTCAAAGATGTACAGACTCCTGCCAAAGAATTATCCGAAAAAATATTTGATGCCTAAAAATAAAGCGTACACCAAAACGGTGTACGCTTTTTCAGCATAAAATGACATTTTTACTTGAAAACAATTGCAAAGTATAGTAATATATAATTATCAGAATTGGAATGGTAATTGCAATGAATATTAATGAAGTTTATCTAAGAATAATTGAAACTGAAAATGACAGCGATGTTGTAAAGCTTGCGAAAAAGGAAGTTATGGTAATTCCGATTTTAATAAATGCAATGCTTGACGAAAATAATTGTCGTGCGCAAAATATACTTATCGACCTTAGCGAACAAACACCTCTCTTGGTGTATCCGTATTTTCAATACATAATACAGGCACTTGACAGATATGATAATTTTACAGCTTGGAACACATGGAGAATTATAGCTAATCTTTTAATTGTTGATTATCTTGAGATGTGGGAAGAAATTAAAGATAAATACTTTGCGGCCTTTAACAGCGAAAACATAGCAGAAATTCTTGTAGTTGTTTCAACCGCAAAATTCATTATAAAATACAAACCTAAGGATAAAGAAAAGATTACAACGCTTGCAAGTGAATGTGTAAATAATGAATTTAAAATTTGCAACGAACCTGCCCCACATTTAAATACAGTTGCAAAACAGGCAGTTGACGAATTTTTCAACAATTTGTAATAGCAATGTTAATAACTTGTCGGGAATTATAAAATAATAATTATGATTTAGCATACTTTCGCCTAAATAATTATAATTGCTTTGCGAAGTATTTTTGCTAAACTGTAATTTAAGCATTATCCCAACATTTAACCAAAACCTAATAAAAAACAAGAAAGCTGTACCTGAATACTCAAGTACAGCTTAATTTTATGCAAAACTTATTAAGTAAAATTACTTAATAAGGCTAACGCCGTCCATTTCTGCAGGCTGCTCTAAGCCCATAATCTGGAGCATAGTAGGAGCAATATCAGCAAGTCTGCCACCCTCACGAAGCTGGCAATCATAGCCTACTACACAGAAAGGAACAGGATTTGTTGTATGAGCTGTAAACGGTGAACCGTCAGCGTCTACCATCTTATCTGCATTACCGTGGTCGGCTGTGATAAGAGCAACACCGCCCATTTTCTTGATAGCCTCAACAACTCTGCCTACGCAAGTGTCAACAGCCTCAACAGCCTTTACAGCTGCCTCGAATACTCCTGTATGACCAACCATATCACAGTTAGCGTAGTTTAAGATAATCATATCATACTTACCGCTCTCAATAGCAGGAACAAGCTTATCTGTAACTTCATAAGCACTCATCTCAGGCTGTAAATCATATGTTGCAACAGCAGGTGACTTAACAAGGATTCTGTCCTCGCCCTCATACTGCTTTTCAACACCGCCGTTGAAGAAGAATGTTACATGAGCGTACTTCTCTGTTTCGGCAATTCTAAGCTGTGTCATACCCTTGTTTGAAACATACTCGCCAAGTGTATTCTTAAGTGTCTGCGGCTTAAATGCAACATCAACATTTGGCATTGTAGCGTCATACTGTGTCATACATACAAAGTTTACAGGGAAAAATCCGTTCTTTCTCTCAAATCCCTTAAATTCAGGATCAACAAAAGTTCTTGTAATCTCTCTTGCTCTGTCAGGACGGAAGTTAAAGAAGATAACGCTGTCGTTTGGCTTAACCTGTGCGCCGCCGTCAACTACAACAGGAACTACAAACTCGTCTGTAACGCCGTTTTCATATGACTTTTCAATAGCACAGCATGGGCAATCGGCTTTTTCACCTTCGCCGTAAACCATAGCGGCATATGTCTTTTCAACTCTGTCCCAGTTATTATCACGGTCCATAGCATAGTATCTGCCTGAAACAGTAGCTACCTTACCCACACCGATTTCTTTCATCTTGTCGAGGAGCTCGTTCATAAATTCAGCGGCACTTGATGGCGGAACATCTCTGCCGTCGAGGAATGCGTGAACATATACATTCTCAAGGCCTTTCTTCTTAGCAAGCTCAAGAATACCGTAAAGGTGTGTATTGTGGCTGTGAACGCCGCCGCTTGAAAGAAGACCCATAAGGTGAAGTGCTGTACCGTTCTCAATAGCCTTATCCATTGCATTTACAATAGCCTCGTTCTCTTTGAGCTTATCTTCATTAATAGTTTTTGTAATTCTTGTAAGCTCCTGATATACGATTCTGCCTGCGCCCATATTTGTATGGCCAACCTCTGAGTTACCCATCTGACCGTCAGGAAGACCTACATCCATACCCGACGCACCAATCTGTGTTACTGGGTTTTCTGCAAAAAGTTTATCAATATTTGGCTTATTTGCTGCTTTAATAGCATTACCTTTCTCCGGTGCAATACCAAAACCGTCGAGAATCATAAGAATTAATGGTTTTTTCATAACATAAATCCTTTCTAAACATTACGGACGACACAGGGAACACTGACTGCAAATTTATTACAGTTATTTCCTTTTGCCGTCCGTACCCAAAAATTTAATTACTTGCTTGCTGCCTTTACAATAGCTGCAAATTTCTCAGCAACGAGTGAAGCACCGCCGATAAGACCGCCGTCAACATTTGTCTTTGAGAGGAGTTCGTCAGCATTGCCGTCATTCATTGAACCGCCGTACTGAATTGTAACAGCGTCAGCGTCAGCCTGTGTGTAAAGCTTAGCAATTGTAGCACGAATAAATGCGCAAACTTCTTCAGCCTGGTCAGCTGTAGCAGTCTTGCCTGTACCGATAGCCCATACAGGCTCGTAAGCAATAACGATGTTCTTAAGCTCGTCAGCTGTAACATTGAAGAGGTCAAGTTTAATCTGTCTTGCGATAACTTCCTCTGTAATGTCGCACTCACGCTCCCAAAGAAGTTCGCCGACACATACGATTGGCTTTAAGCCTGCAGCAAGAGCAGCCTTTGTTCTCTTGTTTACAGTTTCGTCTGTTTCGCCGAAATACTGTCTTCTCTCGCTGTGACCGAGAACTACATACTCAACACCCATTTCCTTGAGCATAAGAGCAGAAATTTCGCCTGTGAAAGCGCCGCTCTCTGCCCAGTGGCAGTTTTCGGCACCGATTTTTACATTTGAGCCCTTTGTTGTTTCAAGAGCTACGCTTAAATCTACGAAAGGAACGCAAGCGATTACTTCGCAGTCAGCATCCTTTACAGCAGGAACAACAGCCTCAAGAAGTGTCTTAGCCTCTGAAGGTGTCTTATTCATTTTCCAGTTACCGGCAATAATTGCCTTTCTCTTTGTCTTGTCCATTGTAATATTCCTTTCCGATAAATAATTTATAAGAAATTAAAAATTGTTGTCTGTTATTGTTGATAAATAACATTAGCCTGCATGGCCATAAGTGTTTTATCAACTCTCTCCTTAAGCAATTGTTTAGGAAGTGCCCCAACAAAGCCCTTTGTACCCATTTCGCCGACATATACACCCGGAAGAATGGCAAATTTTATCCAAGCCTCAAGCACATAGCTGCCATCGTTATTAACAGAAAGTTTTAAAAACTGCGGAGCGGTAAGAAGGCCTACACCTTTTTTCCAATACTGTTCCCCGTTTTTCTGAACAAACTCAAAATTCTCTCTGTACATAAACTTGCCAAATGCGTCAAAAACCGCATTAGAGTTAAAAGGAGAAGTAAATTTAATTATTGTTCTCGACATATTTATTATATCCTAAATATTGTGTAAACCATTAAGGGCGGAAAAACTCCGCCCCTATTGATTTTATAGATTAATTTTTGTCAGCGATAACTGCGATACCTGGGAGAACCTTGCCCTCGAGGTACTCAAGAGATGCGCCGCCGCCTGTTGAGATGTGGCTCATCTTGTCAGCAAAACCAAGCTGAATAACAGCTGCAGCAGAGTCGCCGCCGCCGATGATTGTTGTAGCGTCTGTTTCTGCAAGAGCCTTAGCAACAGCAATTGTGCCCTTTGCAAGTGTTGGGTTCTCAAATACGCCCATAGGTCCGTTCCAAACAACTGTCTTAGCTGTCTTAACTGCATCTGCAAAGAGAGCCTGTGTCTTTGTACCGATATCAAGACCTTCCATATCAGCAGGGATAGCAGAAGAATCTACAACCTCAACCTCGATTGGAGCGTCGATTGGATCAGGGAATGTCTTAGAAACTGTTGTATCTACAGGGAGAAGGAGCTTTTTGCCGAGCTTTTCAGCCTTAGCCATCATTTCCTTACAGTAGTCAATCTTTGTATCATCAACGAGTGAAAGACCAACTTCCTTACCCTGAGCCTTTAAGAATGTGTAAGCCATACCGCCGCCGATGATAAGTGTATCGCACTTATCAAGGAGATTAGAAATAACATTAAGCTTGTCAGCAACCTTTGCGCCGCCGAGAATAGCAACGAAAGGACGAACAGGAGTTTCAACTGCATTACCGAGGTAGTTGATTTCCTTCTGCATGAGGTAACCAACTGCTGTATCCTTGATGTGGTCTGTAACACCTACTGTTGAGCAGTGTGCACGGTGAGCTGAACCGAAAGCGTCCATTACAAATACATCTGCAAGAGATGCAAGCTCTGATGAGAATGGCTCAAGGTTCTTGGTTTCTTCTTTTCTGAATCTTGTATTCTGAAGAAGAACAACATCGCCGTCCTTCATTTCTGCAACTGCCTTTTTAGCGTTCTCGCCTACAACCTCATCGTCGTCAGCAAAGATAACTTCCTTGCCGAGGAGCTCGGAAAGTCTTACTGCAACAGGAGCAAGTGAGAATTTAGCCTCTGGGCCGTTCTTCGGCTTGCCGAGGTGTGAGCAAAGAATAACCTTACCGCCGTCTGCGATAAGCTTTTTAATTGTAGGAAGAGCTGCTGTAATTCTGTTATCATTTGTAATAACGCCGTCTTTGAGCGGAACATTAAAGTCAACTCGAACGAGAACTCTTTTACCTTTTACATTGATGTCATCAACTGTAACCTTATTAAGATTCATTATTGAACAATCCTTTCTAATAGAAGAATAATGTAAAAATATAGCATTTTTACAGTCAATTATATTATATATCAAAACATTGGTTTTATCAATATAAATCTAAAAAATTTCGAGCAATTCCAAAAAATTTTTCGTATAATAATTGAATTTACGGATTTTTTATGCACAAAATATTTATGAGATTTACTTTAAAACATCGCTCCATTTGTGGTTATGCAGTTCGCCTATACTCTGCAGCTGCGGATAATTCCACTGTCTTAGCACTTCATATGTTGCAATGGCAACTGAATTTGAAAGATTCAGACTTCTTGCCTCGTCAATCATAGGTATTCTGACCGTGCTTTCGGGATACTGCATCAAAAGTTCTTCGGGCAGTCCCTTGGTTTCCTTTACGAAAATAATATAGCAGTTATCGGGATACTCGGCATCTGAATGAATATGAGTACCCTTTGTTGAAAAGAGAAAATACCTGCCTCCCTTTGTTTTTTCGAGAAAATCGTTTAAATCATCGTAATATGTAATATCAAGCAAGTGCCAATAATCAAGACCCGCTCTCTTTAGCTTTTTGTCATCAATATAAAAACCGAGAGGACGGACAAGGTGCAGACTTGCTCCCGTTGCGGCGCAGGTTCTTGCAATATTGCCTGTATTCTGCGGAATTTCAGGCTCTACCAGCACAATATTAAGCTTTGCCAAATCTTATCACTCCAAAAATTCAAAATTCTGTTTTATTCTATTTTAAATCGTAAACAATAATAATGCAAGAACAATCTTGCTCAAATAATAAATACAATTTTTACAGGAGGAAAGACTTATGTACCATTCACCGATAACAGACATTATGAAAGGTGTTGCCTTAGGTATGATGGCAGGCATAGCTGTTGGCTGCTGCGGAAGAAAAATGTATGACGAAAATCCAAAGCTTAAAAGAAAAGCCAGCAAAGCAATCCACACAATGGAATCCATGCTCGACACCGCACACTATATGTTCAGATAAAAAATCGGCAGTATCATTTTTAAGTGATGCTGCCGATTTTCAGTGTTGAATAAATTATGGTTCAGTAAACTTTCTTTATTTTTTGGCGGATAATTTAGCGTTAGCTAAAATTTCAATGTCCGTTCAAAACCTAAACTAAATCATAATTTAGTACCGCATAACAAGCATAAAACCGCTTATTATGCGGTGCTTTTTATAAGTATTTTAAAATCACATTCCATTCCCGTAAAAGTTTGTCGAGTGTAAATGCCGCATTTGCAGGACTTGTTGACGGAAGTTTTATTGCCTCAATTTGTGTAAACGGATAAATATGCTTTTTATACAGTTTATCGGCGGTCGAACCGTTTGTAAAAATTTGCGATATATTTGCCGTCTGTAAAATCGGCTCAATATCATTCGGCACAACATTCTTTATTGAGCTGTCGCTTGAACCTGTAATTGTGCAGGACTTTATAACATCCCACAAAGCTATGCCGTTACTTCTGTCTCTTATACACATCTCCGAGCCCACGAGACCCTAAGACCTCTCGTATGCC
>ENA-OYXR01000282-OYXR01000282.1-human-gut-metagenome-genome-assembly--contig:-NODE-282-length-25564-cov-11.697009_pt1 | contig 25564 bp, 22 predicted proteins | sample MGYA00243241_ERZ653431 | MGnify/ENA primary metagenome ERZ653431 (study PRJEB26926, sample SAMN06165182) | human gut metagenome | biome: ENVO:00009003; feature: ENVO:2100002; material: ENVO:00002003... | reverse complement strand
CAACCTAAAGGAGATGAACGAGACTTTCAATTATCTCCGGGCAAACGGCATTTACAACCTTGAAGATACCTCCCCGGTGGTGATTCGCTCAATTTATGAGGCAGTCGAAAAGATGGGCTTTAAGTCCGGCAACATCTTGGAGCCGTCCATGGGCGTCGGCAACTTTTTCGGGATGCTGCCGGACACCATGGCAGATGCGGAACGCAAGAATCATCTGCAAGACCTTCAGACACAGCGGAACAAGGCAGAAAAAGACCTGTTGGCACTGAAAACCGAGGTTTTAGCTTGCATCAAAGGTGAAAGCGTGTTACCGAGAGAAACCCTTGCCGAAATGATTACAGCGCAGGAAGAGAAACTCACGGAGCTGGAAAACCTTTGCGAAGCGGCCAGTGAAGAACTGGAGAAAACGGCTGAGCTGATGGATAAAGTGTCGCGGCTGTATGATGAACTGATTTCTTATGCTGACCTGTACGACAGTGCAAATTTTGAAGCGAAGAAGATGATCGTCAACCAGCTCATCCGCAGGGTAGACGTATATCGCGGATACCAGATCAACATCTCGTTCAACTTCGACCTTACTCCGTACATCGAGGGGGAGTGATACGTCCGCCTGCAAAACAGTCGGGCATCGAACAAGTATTTTCAAAAACAACGAAACAGCAAGAATTGGGGGTTGCCGTCCATGCGCCTGCAAAATCAGACTTTTGACTGATTTTTTCCGTAGCCTCCAAGAAATCAAAAAGAAAAGCACCATACTTCAAACGAAGTACAGTGCTTTTTTGGTGGAGAATACCGGGATCGAACCGGTGACCTCTTGCATGCCATGCAAGCGCTCTCCCAGCTGAGCTAATCCCCCATAAAATCCAAGAAGCGAACCTCTTGGATGGAGTTTTTTGTTGGGAATTTGATTGTCGCAGGACTATCTGACTGGGGGTGTGTTTTGATACCAACCGGGCTCCCAGCTGAGCTAATCCCCCATAGCTGGCGTGTCATTCCTGACGACGCATATTATTATACCAGCCAAAAGGAGAGTTGTCAATAACTTTTTTATTTTTTGTGAGCGACGCTGCGGCGGGTGCTGCGCTTGTAGTAGAACAGGTACTGCTGTACGATGCCAGCCTGCTGACCATAGGAAGGAAAAGGGTCGCGGCCGCCGAATTCCTCATCAATGAGTCGCTGTATCCAAACATCAATGGGAGCCATCGCGGTACGGCCATAGCCAAAGAGGCAGACGCAGTTTGCTACCTTTTTGCCGACGCCGTCCAGCTCGAGGAGGCGGGAAAAGAGAGCGTCGTCGGGCAGCGCTGCCAGAGCACCGAGGTCGAGTGTGCCGCTGGAAGCCTGTGCGGCAGCGTTCTGGATGTAACGGGTGCGGTAGCCCAGACCACAGCCCATCAGCTGCGCTCCAGAGAGGCCGCAGAGCTGCTGCGGGGTGGGGAAGAGGAAGACTTCATCGCCTTCGGCACTGAGCGGTTCGCCGCAGCACCGGGCAAGGCGTTCTACGGCGGTGCGGATGGCCGGAATGCTCTTGCGCTGGGAGATAAGAAAGGTGATGAGCATTTCCCATGGGTCCTGATGCAGGATTCGGATGCCCTGCCCAAATTCGAGCGATTTGTCCAGATAGCTGCTCTGTCCCGCCAAGCTGCACCGCAGCGCGGCATAGTTCCGGCCCAAATCAAAGTAGTTGGCCCAGCACTCCCAATCTGAGCCATACCATGCAGCGTCGTATTGCCCAGCGCCCAGCGGAGTCAGATAAAGGAGTGCGCCGCCGGAAAGAAAACGGTAGCGCCCGTCGGCCAGTTTCTGCGGCCGGAAGCACTGGCCGCTTTCGATGATTTTGTCGAGGTCAAAGTCGTCCTGGATGGTGACGAGCTGATGGGTAAGGGGAACGGTATGCATGGAAAACTCCTTTTTGGAAAAATTGTGGCGATGCCCGATTCGAGGTGGAAACTGATTTCTATCCGTACCCTTTGCGGGGAGGGCAACCTTGATGCTGAAAAGACCGGCGTGGTTGTGACAATTTCTATCTGCGCCCTCGGTGAAGAGGACGTCTTGGTTACGCCTTTGAGAACCGCGATATGATTATTATGTTATTCTATCCACACCCCTCAAATAGGAGCGACTTCAAGTCGAAGAATGCACCGGGGAACACAAACTGATTTCAACCAACGTCTTTAAGAGACGGAATTGTAGGTCAAAATACTCAGTTCCTTAGAGAGCGCATGGCAACAACTTAATAAGAGTTTACCATATTTTTGTGTCGATTTCTACCTGCGCCCTCCGCGAGGAGGGCGACTGCGTGATGGCGTTTTCCAGTGGGGTTATGCGGTATTTCTATCCACGCCCTCCGCGAGGAAGGCGACGTGAGAACATCCAGTGCGAAGCCAAACTTCTTGCCATTTCTATCCACGCCCTCCGCGAGGAGGGCGACGTCAGTCCTCCTTTTTGGGGTGCAGCAGGTTCTTATTTCTATCCACGCCCTCCGCGAGGAGGGCGACCGGCAGCGGAATCGCTGGCAGCACTGACCGACGTATTTCTATCCACGCCCTCCGCGAGGAGGGCGACCACCCGTATTCCTCCTGGGAGCGGGGCAGCAACGAATTTCTATCCACGCCCTCTGCGAGGAGGGCGACCATACCCCGTCCGCACCTGCTTTGCTGGCATCATGATTTCTATCCACGCCCTCCGCGAGGAGGGCGACGGCGTGAGCGAGGAGGGCTGAGAGATGACTGACAAATTTCTATCCACGCCCTCCGCGAGGAGGGCGACGACGTGCTGCCGGTGTGGTGCCGCCTGTGGGGCTTATTTCTATCCACGCCCTCCGCGAGGAGGGCGACGTTCTGCGGCGGGTCTGGAGGGTCAGGCTGGCCGATTTCTATCCACGCCCTCCGCGAGGAGGGCGACGAGTGCCGCGAACACGCCGGCCGCAACCAGTGCATTTCTATCCACGCCCTCCGCGAGGAGGGCGACCAGCGACAGCCCTGCATCGTGGCAAAGCTGCTGTATTTCTATCCACGCCCTCCGCGAGGAGGGCGACCTTCTGGAGGTTTCGCAATGGGCTATGTGACGAAATTTCTATCCACGCCCTCCGCGAGGAGGGCGACGTGTTTTTCTTGACGAAGATCAGTCCGATATTCTGATTTCTATCCACGCCCTCCGCGAGGAGGGCGACTCCAACCGGATTTTGCTTGCTGGCTCCTTGTCGGATTTCTATCCACGCCCTCCGCGAGGAGGGCGACGATGCCGTCCAGAGCAGAGCTATAAGCTTCAGCAATAATTTCTATCCACGCCCTCCGCGAGGAGGGCGACTGGCCGGTGCGGTCCTTGCCCTCACGCCACTGCTTATTTCTATCCACGCCCTCCGCGAGGAGGGCGACATGGTTGCTGCCTCATTCGACCGGAACTCAATCATTTCTATCCACGCCCTCCGCGAGGAGGGCGACGGCGGCGGTTCATCGGCTTGTCCAGCTTAGACCAATTTCTATCCACGCCCTCCGCGAGGAGGGCGACGCGCTGGTTCAGTGAGGGGGATGGCTGTGAATCTATTTCTATCCACGCCCTCCGCGAGGAGGGCGACGTCGATTGCTTCCGCTAAACCCTCTGCCATAGCAATTTCTATCCACGCCCTCCGCGAGGAGGGCGACGACGCATCGGAGCCGCTCATGTCCAGCATGACCCGATTTCTATCCACGCCCTCCGCGAGGAGGGCGACCCGGCGGTACATCAGGCGGAGGGCTTGTTGCCGAGATTTCTATCCACGCCCTCCGCGAGGAGGGCGACTAGAAGCGGTAACGGCAAGCGTAGCATCCTTTTTATTTCTATCCACGCCCTCCGCGAGGAGGGCGACAAGGTGGCTGTGCATACGAGCTATGCCATCTCTGGATTTCTATCCACGCCCTCCGCGAGGAGGGCGACTCCACTGCTGGGATAATGTGCAGGCGGCCAACGAATTTCTATCCACGCCCTCCGCGAGGAGGGCGACGACTGATGCCTACAAAGAGAGCGGGACGTATCTATTTCTATCCACGCCCTCCGCGAGGAGGGCGACCAATTAAGTGTAAAGGAGTGTTTCAGATGACAGTTATTTCTATCCACGCCCTCCGCGAGGAGGGCGACTGATGCTCCGCGAACACGACAAAAACCGTGAGCCGATTTCTATCCACGCCCTCCGCGAGGAGGGCGACTTTACCTCCTGACGGTGCCGCCCACGAGCATCAAGATTTCTATCCACGCCCTCCGCGAGGAGGGCGACCAGGGAGATCAGCTCGCTGACCCGGTTGTGCAGGATTTCTATCCACGCCCTCCGCGAGGAGGGCGACGTTCCGGGGCAGCACACTGGGAATTCCCGCACAGAATTTCTATCCACGCCCTCCGCGAGGAGGGCGACATGGTCGGGCCGAGGTAGATCGTTTTCTTCATACATTTCTATCCACGCCCTCCGCGAGGAGGGCGACAAGAGGATCTGGTCGAGGCGGGCAGAATCTCGCAAATTTCTATCCACGCCCTCCGCGAGGAGGGCGACGAGCAAAACTTCCTCCGTGTCCGGCCCTTGGATATTTCTATCCACGCCCTCCGCGAGGAGGGCGACGAGGTAGCAACTAATGGCTATTAACGGTATTCCCATTTCTATCCACGCCCTCCGCGAGGAGGGCGACCAGATGGCCCCAAAACTGGCATGATGGCAAAATATTTCTATCCACGCCCTCCGCGAGGAGGGCGACCGTTGCCACCCAGATGGATATGCTGGGCAATGTGATTTCTATCCACGCCCTCCGCGAGGAGGGCGACTGCTGCGTCGTGCTGCACTCCCAGCACGGTGCAATTTCTATCCACGCCCTCCGCGAGGAGGGCGACGAACCGTCCCCGGCATCACCGGCGACGTGGACCTATTTCTATCCACGCCCTCCGCGAGGAGGGCGACCTGATAGTCCGGTTATCTGTGGAATCATCAATTATATTTCTATCCACGCCCTCCGCGAGGAGGGCGACCACTTCGTCCACCACCTACACCATCACCCAGCTGATTTCTATCCACGCCCTCCGCGAGGAGGGCGACCCATCTTCGCAAGGCCCGCTATTATGTTTGTGACATTTCTATCCACGCCCTCCGCGAGGAGGGCGACCACATATGACGTCATATGTCAATGCTTTTCACAAATTTCTATCCACGCCCTCCGCGAGGAGGGCGACCTTTGCGTGGGCAAGAGCGGCGAAGAAGCGGGAAAGATTTCTATCCACGCCCTCCGCGAGGAGGGCGACTTCTGGGCGTTGTCCACGTCTTCGCCAAGATCGGTATTTCTATCCACGCCCTCCGCGAGGAGGGCGACGTCCTGAGCCATTGCCCACTCGCAGATCTGGCTATTTCTATCCACGCCCTCCGCGAGGAGGGCGACACGCGAGCCGCCGCCACAGGCAGCACCGAGCCAATTTCTATCCACGCCCTCCGCGAGGAGGGCGACAGGGTGGGGTCGATGGCCTCAGTAATGGCCGTCTTATTTCTATCCACGCCCTCCGCGAGGAGGGCGACCACGTCGCCCAGCCCGGCCAGCTTGCAAATCTGCTATTTCTATCCACGCCCTCCGCGAGGAGGGCGACGCTTACCGGGGTGATGGTATGATGCTGGCATCCAATTTCTATCCACGCCCTCCGCGAGGAGGGCGACCAGCAGGTGGCGGTTACCTGCTCCACGTTCATGGTATTTCTATCCACGCCCTCCGCGAGGAGGGCGACTCCCCCATACTGACGGGAGTCGGGATGCCAGTATGATTTCTATCCACGCCCTCCGCGAGGAGGGCGACGCCACTGGGGCTTATTGCAGAGCAAAAGCGGATGATTTCTATCCACGCCCTCCGCGAGGAGGGCGACCTTGCTGCGGTCATTCGGGTTGTCCGGGTCTGCACAATTTCTATCCACGCCCTCCGCGAGGAGGGCGACAATACGTTCTTTGCATCCTGCACCAGCAAATCCTTATTTCTATCCACGCCCTCCGCGAGGAGGGCGACGGGATTTTTACGTTCAGGGAGTTGATCTTACCGAATTTCTATCCACGCCCTCCGCGAGGAGGGCGACGAGGATGACTGAACTTAAAGACAGCCGCTTCACGATTTCTATCCACGCCCTCCGCGAGGAGGGCGACCAAAGCAATCGCCTGCTGCTATCGGCTTCAAGATATTTCTATCCACGCCCTCCGCGAGGAGGGCGACCATCTTCCACGAGGACGCAGACACCGCCCTCATGATTTCTATCCACGCCCTCCGCGAGGAGGGCGACCTTTTCTCCCAGCAGGGTTTCGCAGTGGTAGGGATTTCTATCCACGCCCTCCGCGAGGAGGGCGACCCGTGCTTTGTGGCGCAGCCCCTGTTCCAGCAGATTTCTATCCACGCCCTCCGCGAGGAGGGCGACCCGGGACGCCCTCGCAACGGCCATGATCGAGGACATTTCTATCCACGCCCTCCGCGAGGAGGGCGACAGGAGAGCTGAATTATGAAGCTGCTGGATCTGTTATTTCTATCCACGCCCTCCGCGAGGAGGGCGACCGCTTGTTGTATGCGATGATCTCCGCCGTGGACTTATTTCTATCCACGCCCTCCGCGAGGAGGGCGACCATCGCCCAGCGGCTCCCACGTTCCACCCGGAACATTTCTATCCACGCCCTCCGCGAGGAGGGCGACTCCACGTCATCTGGCTGTGCCTCCGGGAGTTCAAATTTCTATCCACGCCCTCCGCGAGGAGGGCGACCGCCCAGCGTGATGCTGATGGTCGGAGAGAAAGTAATTTCTATCCACGCCCTCCGCGAGGAGGGCGACTTGATGCCGTTGGCGTTGGTGGCCTTGGCCAGCTTATTTCTATCCACGCCCTCCGCGAGGAGGGCGACTCCAGACCTCCGACCGGCGTGTTCTTACGCCGGAATTTCTATCCACGCCCTCCGCGAGGAGGGCGACGTCCACAAAGGGCATCCCCGCCGCAGCCTTTCGATTTCTATCCACGCCCTCCGCGAGGAGGGCGACAGCATTCCGGGACTCGTCGACCATCACTAAAAGCATTTCTATCCACGCCCTCCGCGAGGAGGGCGACGAGCAAGGGCATGGACGCGACAACGCCGGATTTGATTTCTATCCACGCCCTCCGCGAGGAGGGCGACAACGCAGCGGTGTACATGTACAAAAGCACCGAGCTATTTCTATCCACGCCCTCCGCGAGGAGGGCGACACGGTGGCGTCCATGCTAAAGCGCGGTGCCAGCAATTTCTATCCACGCCCTCCGCGAGGAGGGCGACGCGTTGCCGAGGGGCATATCATGCAGGGAAACAAATTTCTATCCACGCCCTCCGCGAGGAGGGCGACCCTTGCCAGCCTGACCATTGCGCAGGCAATCTTGGATTTCTATCCACGCCCTCCGCGAGGAGGGCGACTACATCGGCAAGCCCTATTGAGGGCAAAAAACAATTTCTATCCACGCCCTCCGCGAGGAGGGCGACGATAGCGTCAATCTCCTTGTACTCCTGCCAAAGAATTTCTATCCACGCCCTCCGCGAGGAGGGCGACGTCCTGCCCGGCGGGCTTGACCTGATCGCGGGTATTTCTATCCACGCCCTCCGCGAGGAGGGCGACTAGATCATGTGCTTGCAGGGGGTGTGCCCTTTCTTATTTCTATCCACGCCCTCCGCGAGGAGGGCGACCCCGGAACGTCAAGAACGAAAAGACCGGGAAATGGATTTCTATCCACGCCCTCCGCGAGGAGGGCGACGTTGGCCATTGCGTGGACGTAACTCTGCATCAACTCATTTCTATCCACGCCCTCCGCGAGGAGGGCGACCGCGCCGGTGTCGGTCAGGTAGCTATGGAATCCCAATTTCTATCCACGCCCTCCGCGAGGAGGGCGACCGTCGGACAACTCCACGTCAATGCCAGCATAAATATTTCTATCCACGCCCTCCGCGAGGAGGGCGACATTGGATCGTGCAACTTGTGTTCGACTTTACCAAATTTCTATCCACGCCCTCCGCGAGGAGGGCGACCAAGACTGCTGCCAGCTCCACCAACGGCAATGTATTTCTATCCACGCCCTCCGCGAGGAGGGCGACTTCATGCGGTTTGTTGTCCATATTCAACCAGTCCCATTTCTATCCACGCCCTCCGCGAGGAGGGCGACATTTTTGGCTTCCCTGATACAAAGTAATGGATGCATTTCTATCCACGCCCTCCGCGAGGAGGGCGACCAAAGATTTTATTGTTGTGCAGCAGGGCAACCCATTTCTATCCACGCCCTCCGCGAGGAGGGCGACATACCTTATTATAATAGGGCGGCTGTGCTGAGCTATTTCTATCCACGCCCTCCGCGAGGAGGGCGACGTATTGCTTTGTTTTTACTTCAACAAGTCTGTCAAATTTCTATCCACGCCCTCCGCGAGGAGGGCGACGTCATTGCGGCAGTGATCGCAGGCTTTGTTGCATCTATTTCTATCCACGCCCTCCGCGAGGAGGGCGACACGAGTGCTACTGGCAGATTGACCGTGCATTCGAGATTTCTATCCACGCCCTCCGCGAGGAGGGCGACATCCTCGTCCTGCAAACCGACCGTGTACAGGTCGATTTCTATCCACGCCCTCCGCGAGGAGGGCGACAGCAAAAACAGAGACAAAATCTCTATTTTCAAACAAATTATACAACATTCTGCACGAATTTAGAAGAGCCTTGATTTACAACGGGTCAAAGAGCTATCCTAATCATGCAAAATGACACAAAAATCCGGTGCGAAGGTGCCGGAAAAATGCTGAGAATTCGCCCTTCGCACCGGGGCGGGAAACTCAGAACAACAGCAGGCCGTCCTGCTCGAAGGGCGGATGAACGCCGATATGCTCCACCTTGCTCTTATAGTTGTTGCCCAGCTGGTAGAAGCGCAGACTGTCCAGCGCAGGGTCGATGAGAGACGTCAGCTCCGCCTTGAGAACGGCATACTGCGCGGCATCCAGCAGACACTCGAACACGGAGTTCTGCACCCGCTGGCCGTGGTCCACACAGCGCTTGGCGACTTTGCGCAGACGTTTGCGACCGGCAGGAGTTTCGGTATTGACGTCGTAGGTGATAAGGACCAGCATACACATCCCTCACTTCCAGAAAAATGGCGGGTAAAGCTCCATATCGCCCCGCAGGGTGCGGGCCAGAAGCAGAGCCTGCACATAAGGCACGAGGCCCCACGGAAGCTTTTCGTTCAGGAACGGGTGGGTGATGGTCTCCTGCTTGCGGGTCTGCCACCCGCCCAGAAAGGCGCGGCGGCCCTCATCGGTGAGAAGGACGGCCCCGTTCTCCTGCTTCTGGAAATGTTTCGGCGTCATGATTTTCTGGTTGATGCAGGAGAGCACGAAGCGGTCGGCATAAACTGCACGCAGCTCTTCCATGAGGTCGAGGGCGAGGCTCTTGCGCCCGGGCCGGGCGCGGTGGAGAAAGCCGACGTAGGGGTCGAGGCCCACACTCTGAAGAGCCGCCGTGCAGTCGGAGGCCAGAAGCGAATAAGCGAAAGAGAGCAGGGCATTGGTGTTGTCCAGCGGCGGGCGGCGGCTTCGGCCAGCGAAAGAAAAATCATCGTGCTGCTGCAGGATGAGTGAATTAAAGCAGTCGAAATACCGCTGTGCCGCCTCGCCCTCCAGACCGCGAAGCTGGTCGAGGTCGTCACACTGTTCGATGAGGGGCAGCGCCGCCGCCAGCTGGGCGCTGGTGCGCTTGAGCTGTTCCACCGGCACCCGCTGGGGGTGGTCGCGGGTGGCCCGTTCCAGCACCCAGCGGGCGTTATAGACTTTGCCCAGGATGAAATTGCGCGCATAGAGACAGCTCTCTGCCTCGCTGTCTGCGATGCGGTACTGGGTCTGCCGCAGCAGGACGTTGCCCCGCTCTTCGCCTACGGCCCGGGCCAGAAAGCGGCCCTGCGGGCTGAAAAAGCTCAAATCGACCCCGAGGCTGGCGCATTTACCCATCAGGGCAGGGCTTGCGCCGGGATAGCTGAAGCAGACGATGCCTTCCAGCGTGTGGAGCGGGACCCGGCCAATTTCAGCCTTGTTGCAGAGCAGGACGATGTTCTCCCCCTCGAGGGAAAGGTAGGCGTCCTTGTTGAGGACGTAGAGCGTGTTCAAAAACTTTCTCATGGCGCGGCCTCCTGCATCTCGTCCAGATGGGCGCGGAGATAGGCTTTCGGGTCGGCACGCTGATACAGCACGGGGAGGCAGAGCTCTTTGAGGGAGCAGGCGTTGCAGTGGGGGCCGGGCTTCGACTTGGGGGTATAGCCCCGGGCAAAATAGGCGTGCATCTCGTCGGCCATCTTCTGGGTGGTCTGGCGCAGTTCTTCGGTCAGCGGCACGATCTCCCGCCGCCGCGTTTCCTCGTAGAAGAGCGCACCCTCCGGGATGCTGCACACCAGCATCTCTTCCAGCGCCATGGCCTGTGCGCAGAGCTGCAGCCGGTCAGCGTCGCTGGCCTTGGCGCGGCCATGCTTGTACTCGACAGGCATGGGCTTCCAGAGCCCTTCCGCGTTTTGCAGGGGGATGCCCTCCGGGTCGGCCCGGAACTCGACGACATCGCAGTTTCCGCTCAGGCCCAGCCGACGGCTGACCACCTGCATCCCTCGGGTGATGAGCAGGCCGCCGCGCCGTTCGGTCTGGTTTGCGTCATGGCAGCGGGCGTGGTCGAGCTGGCCTTCGACGGTGCGGCGGTTCTCCGCCCACTGCTGTTCCAGATGGATGAGCGCCCACTGGCGGCGGCAGAAGCAGAAGTGCTGGATGCCCGACAGGGGCAGCCAGTCGTCCGGGCCGCCCATCAGGACAGCCTCTCGCAGGTGACTCCTTCCGGCAGAGTGTCTGCCACCGTGACGGTGTAGTCGCGGTAGCTGCGGGCGGCGTCCACATCGGGCTTGCGCTGGACGGCGACGGAGTCGAAGAGCTTATAGGCCGGGGCATTGCCCAGCTCAGAATCGTGCTTGAACACGATGAGCTCCCGCACGGCCATCTTGCCCCGGGCAGCGCTGTGGTCGTTCTCGAACATATTCAGAATGGCAGTCCACAGAAGTTTCAAATCATCCTCGGAGAAGCCGGTGGTCTTCCGGGCGAGGTTGGCCGAGACATAGCCCTCGGCGCGGTAGAGGGCGTAAGGCACGATGTGCTTGCGGCCCATCTCAGTACCCTTCTTCTCGGCATCGGCCTCGGTAGTGATGGCCACGCGGGTGATGGTGACTTCCTGCGGGACGATGGGGTCTACCGAGCGGGCAAAGCTCAGCTGGACGGGGCCGCGCACCTGACCGCAGTTCAGCGCACCCTTGACGAAGGTGGTCATGACAGCACCGAAGGTGCGGATGTCGAAGTAGTTCTCACACATATAGTCCCGCAGCTTGGCATCGATGTCGGGGTCGGCTTTTTTGGCAGCTTTCAGGTCGGGGTCGATGCCCAGCGTGCTGATGGCCTCGGCATCGCTGCGGTTGAGGGGAACGCCGTCCTTGATGTAGATACGATAGCCTTTTTCGTCCTCTTTCAGGGTCTCGACATAGTTGCGGATCTTCCGCTTGAGGCAGACATCGGTCACCAGACCGTAGCCCGTCTCGGGGTCGATACGGGGCATATTGCCTGCATCGGGGTCGCCGTTGGGGTTGCCGTTCTCGACGTCGAACAGGATGACGAAATCATAGCGGTTCTTGATGGGCTCAGACATGGTTTATTCCTCCTCATTCTTTTTGGCGTAGCGTTTCTGGGTCTGGTGGTAGTAGCCGATCTCAAAGGCACCCTGCTCCGGCAGGCTGAGCCGCGCCGGGAAGCCTGTCTCGGGCAGCTGGGCCATCAGCTCGGTGAGCTGTTTGCTGAAATGCACCTCGTTGGGGGTGCTCATCTTCTGCAGATGCTTCTGAGCCAGCTTGACCAGCGTAGGGAAGGCCGTTGCCGGGGTGGCACAGGCCGAGTTGAAGTACCGGTCTTTGATGGTGGCGTTGATGCCGGGATTGGCGACGCTCTGGATCGTCTCCAGTACAGAGAAGAGACGCCCCAGAACATAGGGGACATTGCTGCTTTCGTTCAGGCTCACGGTAAATACCTCCTTGTTGAGCTCGGTGGGGTAGTTGCGGAGATAGTAGGCTTTCAGGATAGCGGCGCGGCCCCGGGTGACTTCCCGTTCGGCCCGGATGCGGAGGGTCACGCCGTTGAGCAGAGTGGCGGGGTACGGCCCGCCGGTGAGGATGGCCCGGAGCAGATCGCCCACCAGCTGGGGCGATGGATTTTTGTCCCGGGATTTCTGGTTGACCGTCTCCTGCGCCAGCGCCCAGACCGACAGGTTTTCCCGCTTGTCGAAGGCGGGGCGGGTAATGCTGAGCCGGTCGGCGTGGTCCTGCAGATTTTTGGCAAACTGTCCGAAGCTGTTGCGCAGGAAGAACCGGACGGAGAGCCGGGCCGCGTTGGGTGAGATGCCCAGCACATAGAAGTTCTGGTTCGGGTCCAGCTTGTCATCGAGGAAGGAGACGGGGCGTCCCTGAGAAAGGGCTTTTAGTGCGGCGGCAAGGTCGCTTTCCGAGACGCCGCGCGCCTCGGCACCGCCGCAGAAAAACATCAGCATGGCGTTTGAGTAGGCGGGAGCGGCGTTTTCGGCCCAGCAGACGATGGTGGTGTCGCCGATGCGCTGGCAGCAGTTCCGGTCAGCCAGCAGCAGATTGAGGGCCGTGGTGTAGGCGAAGGCCGCGTACTCGCTGACGGGGGCGTTGGTACCCTGCTCATGGCCATAGGAGCAGAAAGCGGGCGCGTTGAAGGAGACCAGCGCCGCACCGGCGGCCTGTGCGCCCATCACACCTTTGATGGCGGGGTGGATGCGGGCGATGCCGGCTTCTTTGCCGGTGATGAGGCAGCGGGCCGTCTCGGCGTCTGCATCGGAGGTGTCAAAGGCGGACTGCCATGCAGTCCGGATGGCGTCATCTGTGGTGGCCAGCCAGTGAGCGCCGTCGGGGGATTCGTAGCCGAACACAAGGTTCGCGTTGTTGTTCAGGTCGGCCCACTGCTCTGCCAGCAGTGGGTGGGTGGGGGCTGTATCCGGCTCCCAGCTGTCAAAAAAGGCGAGGATGGCTTTGGCGGCAGGGGAGTCCACACCGTCGAGCACCTTGTGGTGGAGGGCGGCACAGGCTTCGAAGCACTGGCGGGAACGCTCGGGCTTGCCCTTTTCGTCTGCGCCCAGCAGATAGGACGTATTGTCGCACAAAAAGTTCGCGGCGACGCCGGAGGCGCGTTTGACCCGGTGGGGGACAGGAAGCTCACGGGGGGCGATGACGGTCTTTTTGCCCTTGGGGACTTCCTGCCGCAGGTCGTTGAGGGCGAGGAGCTGGCCGTCGGGGCCGAGGCGCAGTTCATAGCTGACTTTGAACTTACTGTCCCAGCCGGGGGCCTCCACCTTGCCCTGCTTCAAGAGCTGTTCATAATAGGCGGTGAGTGCTTGGAGTATCATGTAAACACCTCCACGTCCCGGCATTCCATCACGCCGTCCACCAGTTTTGCGCGGAAGAACTGGCTGCGGATGTTGGCCGAATCAGAGTAATCGAGGCTGTGGAGCATGAAGCCGAGGTCCTGCGTGACCTTCAGCGCCGGAATGCTGCCGCCCGGCCACTCCCGGAAGTTAGCCGGGAACTCCCGGCACCCGAAACAGGGCTGGTGATAGCACTGACCTTTGCGCAGGCGTCGGCGCAGGATGTCCTGAAACTTGCCGGGATTGTCGCTGGGGGCGGCCTTGTCCGTCAAATCGAAGTGGCACTCGATGACGTAGTGGACGTCCTGCAGGACCATCGCGGCCCGCTGCTGGATGTCCTCCGAGGTGTAGAGCACCGGCGGCGTGCCGCCTTTGGCCGCACTGAGGGCGGCGGAGGACAGCAGGGTGGACTTGACCTCGTTGCGCCGGATGTTGGTGAACCGGATGGGCCGCTGGGTGTATTCCTCGGTGGAAGCTTCATCCTCGGGGTCAAGGTCGAAGGGCTTGAGCAGATAGATGCGGTCAACCGTATAACGCAGCCCGGGGTGCCAGTAGATGGCTTCCACAAGGCCCCGCGCAGCGGATGGAGTGATCATGTCGTAGCTCACACGCTCGGTCTTCATTTCCGGACGAGTGAAACAGGCATAGTCGCCCCACACCTCAATGAGCATGGACATCAGCATCGCCTCCTTTCCGGGTGAAGTTGAATTTTCAGACTAAGATGAATGTTAGCCATTGCAACCACCTCTTCACTGTTTTACTTCATTTATTTGATAATCGGATATGTCTCTATATCCTTTCTGAGCTTAGTATATTCTTTTTCGAAAGCGCTGTCAAGGAGTTGTGAGGAATTATCTGGAAAATGTTGAAAAAAAGTTCGTTTTTCCGTATACTGTTGGTGTCGTTGGAGGTTTGGATGCCTCTGATGAGGATTGAAATATTTAATTGATGTCGGAGATGTCAAGGGGAAGCGGCAAAGCGGCGTATGCTTTGCCGCTTCTCTCTTTTTAGAAGTAAAGGCCGATGCCCGTCTCCACATCCATGGCAAGGCCGGTCTTTTCACTGTAGCAGCTGGTGTCGGTGAGGATGGCGGAACCATCGGGCCGCAGTTCCAACGCCCCGGCGGCGTCAAGCTTGTCGAACTGATCCTTATAGCAGGAGACACTGTAAACGCCCAGCTTCCGCAGCAGCGTCCGGGTAACATGACCGCTGCGCAGCTGTTCACAGAGGGCTGCGCCCTCGCCGACGGGCAGATAGACCGTGCGGGCAGCGTTCTCGATGAGGCGGAATTCCTCCGCCACCTGTGCAAAGGGGAACTGGCAGCCCCGGATGCCCCGGAGAAAGGCATCCAGAATGCCGTGCTTGTCCACGGCGTCGGGGCCGCGCAGGTCGGAAAGCTCGTTGAAGTAGAGCTGAATGGCCCGGGGTGTGTCCAGTGTGTCCTGATGCCGGGCGGTGTAGTCCAGCGCGCTGACGTTCTGCCTGAGCATCTGGGGCGTGGAACACTCGTCCAGCCGGAACCGGTAGACGATGCTTTCCTCTGCGCCCCGCCGCCCCTCGCGGTTGCAGCGCCCGGCAGTCTGTAAGAGCGAGTCAAGACCGCACTGCTCGCGGTAAGCGACGGGAAAATCCACGTCCACGCCCGCCTCGATGAGAGAGGTGGACACCACCCGGCAGGGCAGACCCTCTTTCAGTCGCTGGCGGATGTCGTCCAGCTGACGGCGGCGGTCGGCGGCGCAGAGCAGGGTGGTCAGGCAGTAGCTGCCCTCGGTGGGCAGAGCAGCGTAGAGCTGCTGGGCCGTCTTGCGGCGGTTGACCACGCAGAGCATCTGCGGGTGCCGGGCCAGCCGGGCGGCGAACTCCTCCTGCGGCAGGGTGCCGAGGTCTTGCAGTGTGGTGCGCCGGAGCACTTCGTAGAGGCGGGCCGCGTCGGGCGTGATCTCCTGCGGGTGGAGCTCAGGCGCAAAGCGCCGGAACAGCGGCTCAAGGGCAGGCTGGGTGGCCGTGCAGAGGACAGCCGTGGAGTGGTAATGCTGGATGAGCTGGGCGATGGCACTGACGCAGGGGGCAAGGTAGTCGCCCGGGAGGGTCTGCGCCTCGTCGAAGATGATGACGCTGTCGGCAATGTTGTGGAGCTTGCGGCAGCGGCTGCTGCGGTTGGCGTAGAGCGACTCGAAGAACTGCACCGCCGTCGTCACCACGACGGGGGCATCCCAGTTTTCGCTGGCCAGCATCTGGCGGTACTGGGCGGGGGTCAGGTCGTCCTGCTCAACAGTCTTGTACTCGGCGTTGGAGAAGTCGGCCAGAACATTTTCTGTACCCAGCAGGCCCGAGAAGACGGCGGCGGTCTGGTCGATGATGGACATATAAGGGATGACGTAGATGACCCGCTTCATCTTCTGGGCGGCGGCGTGCTCCAGCGCAAAGGCGAGGGAGGCAAAGGTCTTGCCGCCGCCGGTGGGTACGGTGAGGGTGTAGAGCCCCTGTGGGCCGTGCGCGCCTTTCTCGAGGCAGGTACGGAGGACGGTGTTGCGCTGGACGCTGACGGGCGAGGGCGATTCGGCACTGAGATAGCGCTGCGCCTGTGCCGAGACGATGTCCCGCAGTGCGGCGATGTCCGTGCCGCTGCCCCGGGGTGCGGCCTTGCCGTCCATGAAGGTCTTGGTGTCGATGAAGTCGGCGTCCACGAGGCAGGAGTAGAGCATCCGGGTAAAGAACGCGAGGCTCAGCGGGTCGGCGCAGGCCCACGCGGGCGGCGTCGAGGCGGGGAGCGTTACTTCCTGCCAGCCGTCGTAGGGGGCTACCGGCTTCTTGCTCCGGCCAAACAGGGTGGCGTCGCCCGGGTCATCGGCGGGGCTCCCGCCGTCGGGCAGGCCGCTGTGGTGTCCGGCCACGGCAAAGGCAGTGTGGAGATGTTGGCGAACCCAGGCCTCCTGCGCCCCGGCGGTGGAGTGGTCCACCTTGGGGCCGCCTTTGAGCCGCAGCTGGAAGGCGTCGCTGTATTTGCCGACGTCGTGGAGCCACGCGGCAAATTCGGCCTCGCTCTGCGCCCCGAAGGGGGCTGCGAAGGAACCGGCCAGTCTGGCGGTGCCGGCGAGATGGTCGTAGATGGTCTGGGTGCGGGTGCCGTCCTCGCTGATGTGGGCAAGACGTGTGGAGTGCTCCATAAAATGACCTCCTGACTCTGGTTTGCAATAAGGATACGCTTTTCAAAAAGCGGCTGTCAACAAAACGCGCTTTTCGACGAAAAATTCTGGGACTTTGCACAAAAAGCAGACGGAAAAATCTGCAATGTGCCAAAGAAGAAGGAAACGAGTTTTTTCTTTTTTTTATAATAATACAAATAATGTCCAATAAACTGGACTTTTACTGATTTTTCAGGCAAAAATGAAAAGAGAACTGCGTTTTCAGTACTGCGGGAGGAAGACCGCCCATCAGCAAAGAAAAAATGAAGATGTTGTGTACAACAACACCGCATGAAGATGGAATTAAGGCAGGGTTAAGAAAGCCGCAAGAAAAGTGCTGAGTTATTCCATCTGGGAATGGACTTTCGGAAAAATCAAGGCGAATATCCCCCTTTTCATTTGCTGAAATCTGTTGTATTATGAATAACAGATATGGAATCAGAGAAAAAAGCGCCGCGATGAAGCGCAAACAGGAATGATAAAAAAATAAAGGGCAATAGGGGGAGAGCTACGATGGACGAAAAAGATTACGAGCTGCTGCACGCGCTGGACGAGACGCGCAACATCACCCACGCAGCGGACAAACTGTACATGACCCAGTCGGCACTTTCCAAGCGCATCAAGGCGCTGGAACAGGAGCTGGGGGTGGAGATCGTCCTGCGCTCACGGCAGGGCATCCGCTTCACGCCGGCAGGTGAACAGGTGCTGCTCCACAGCGCCGCCGCCGCCCGCGAGATGGAAAAGATGCGCCGCCAGCTGGCTTCCATCCAGGGCGAAGCCTGCGGCACCCTGCGAGCAGGCATCTCGGTGAACTTCTCCTACTACCGCCTGCCCGAGGTGCTGACCGAGTACCACAAAGCATACCCGAAGGTACGCCTCGACATCGCTACCGGCCACAGCCGGAACATCTACCAGCAGATGCTGGATTCTTCGCTGGACGTGGCAGTGCTGCGGGGCGAGTATCCGTGGGACGGTACCCAGTTCCTGCTCTCGCAGGAGAATATCTGCTTCATCTGCAGCGAGGAGAACAAGGACAGGCCCATCTCCGATTACCTTTATATCGACCACAGCAGCGACGCCACCATCAGCGCCCAGATGGCCCGCTGGCGCTACGAGAATGGCGTGACCAACGATGCGGGTAATTTTGTGGTGGATAACATCATGGTCTGCCGCGAGATGGTGGAGCGGGGCCTTGGCTGGGCGCTGATGCCGGAAGTGGCGCTGGATAACTTCAAAGGATATGTCAAGCCCTGCACCTTCGAGAACGGCGAGCCCTTCGTCCGGCGCACCTATATTTTCTGCCAGAGAGATGCAGCCGCCCTGCCGCAGGTGCAGCTCTTTATGGACATGCTCAAAAAGCACCGCTGAGAGGAGAAAAACATGGAAACGACTGTTTCGCTGGTCCAGATGCTGGATGCACGGGAGCGCCGGGTGCGGCATCAGCAGGAGCTGCTGGCCCAGTACCACAAGCCGCTCATCTGCTTTACCATGAATATCTGCGGCCCGATAAAGGATTCGCCCCTCATCCGGCGGGGCTTTGCGCGGGGGCGTCAGCTGCTGCGCCAGCAGTTTCTGCGGGCAAAGCTGACGCCGCTGTATCAGGACGCCATCCGGGAAGTGACCGGCTGCGAGGCGTTCTATGTGCTGGACGCCGACCCGCGGACCATCAAGAAATTTACCACCGACATCGAGGACGCCACCCCGCTGGGGCGGCTGTTCGACATGGACGTCATCCGTCCGGACGGCCTCAAAGTGGACAGAGAAGAGCTAAACCTCGAAGGCCGCCGCTGTCTCATCTGCGGCGGGCCTGCTAAGGTGTGCAGCAGCCGCCGCATCCATACCGTGGCCGAACTGCAGGAAAAGACGACGGAGATCTTGACCGAGGCCCGGGACGCGCAGGACATTGCCGACGCGGCCCGTCTGGCCGTCCGCGCCCTGCTCTACGAAGTGACCACCACCCCGAAGCCCGGCCTTGTGGACCGGCGTAACAGCGGAAGCCATAAAGACATGGACGTCTTCACCTTCATGGACAGCGCCGCGGCGCTCTACCCCTATTTTGAAGCCTGCGCCCAGACGGGCCGCGAGACGGCGGAACAGCCCGCGCCCGAGACATTCGCGGCCCTGCGGCCTCTGGGTTGTGAGGCCGAGGGCGAGATGCTGGACGCCACCGGCGGCGTCAACACCCACAAGGGCGCGGTCTTTTCGGTGGGCATCGTCTGCGCGGCGCTGGGACGCCTCGACCGCTCCCTCTGGGCCGAAGCAGCCCGCGTTTTGGCGGAAGTATCCGCAATGACGGCGGGCCTGACCGAGAAGGATTTTGCGGGCGTCACTGCCGAGAACGTCGCCACCGTGGGCCAGAAGCTTTATATTCAGTACGGTATCACCGGTGTGCGGGGGCAGGTGGAAGCTGGACTTCCCGCAGTGCTGAATGTCGGCCTGCCGGTGCTGGAAGAGGGCCTTGCCAAGGGTTACGACTTCGACCGCGTCGGCGGCGGCGCACTGCTGGCCATCCTGGCCAACAGCACCGATACCAACATCATTGCCCGCTCGAGCCGGGAGCGTCAGCTGGCCCTCACCGAAGAGCTGAAAGCCCTTCTCGCCCAGACACCTTACCCGGATAAAGATGCCCTTGCGGCACTGGATGACCGGTTCATTGCGGAAAATCTCTCGCCCGGCGGTAGTGCCGACCTGCTGGCGCTGACCTGGCTGCTCCATTTTGCAACTACTGAGGGGAATATCAATGAGTGAATATACCATTTCGCAGGTCTATCCGACCGATAAAACCGTTCTGGCCCAAATCGACACACTGCTGGGTCAGGAGGGCATCCGCCGCGACGGCAATCTGGACTACATCTGCGCCATGTTCGACGAGGAATATAACGTCATCGGCACCGGCAGCTGCTTCGGCAATACCCTGCGGTGCTTCGCCGTCAGCAGTGCCCATCAGGGCGAGGGTCTGCTGAACCAGATCATCACCCACCTCATCGAGGTGCAGTGCGCGCGGGGGAATATGCACCTGTTTCTCTACACCAAGGTAAAAAGCTCCAAGTTTTTCGGCGACCTCGGCTTCTACGAGATCGCCCGGGTGGAGGATACCCTTGTCTTCATGGAGAACCGCCGCGACGGCTTCGGGGCTTATCTGCGCGATCTGGAAAAGACCAGGACCGAGGGCAAAAGTGCGGCCCTCGTCATGAACGCGAACCCTTTTACCCTCGGTCATCAGTATCTTGTGGAAAAAGCCGCTGCCGCCTGCGACACGCTCCACCTGTTCGTGGTCAGTGAGGACGCCAGCCTCGTGCCTTTTGCCGTGCGCAGGAAGCTGGTGGAGGCGGGCGTGGCCCATCTGCCGAATGTGGTGCTCCACGACAGCGGCCCCTACATCATCTCGAATGCCACCTTCCCCAGTTACTTCCTGAAGGATGAGGCAGCTGTCATCGACGGCCACGCCCGGCTGGACCTCGCCGTCTTTACGAAAATCGCGGCGGCGCTGAACATCACTGCCCGCTATGTGGGCGAGGAGCCTACCAGTCAGGTGACGGGGCTTTACAACCAGATTATGTGCGAGCAGCTGCCCAAAGCGGGTATCGAGTGTGTCGTTGTACCCCGCAAAGAAGCAAACGGCAAGGCCATCAGTGCTTCCACCGTCCGCCAGTGCCTGCAGAGCGGCGACTGGGATACCCTCGAGACGCTGCTGCCCAAGACCAGCCTCGACTATTTCCGCAGTCCGGAGGCAGAGCCGGTGCTGGCACGCATCCGCAATGCGGGCAATGTCGTGCATTACTGAGAAAAACTTCCTCTCTCTTTGTGGTCATGACAACAGAAATAGGACGAAGCATCTGTTATAATAGGCCCATCAAGAAAAGGAGAGTGTGGATATGATACGTAAAATCATTCATATAGACGAAGAAAAATGCAATGGCTGTGGTGCCTGTGTCACTGCCTGCCATGAGGGTGCCATCGGCCTCGTGAACGGAAAGGCCAAGCTCATGCGCGACGACTACTGCGACGGCTTCGGCGACTGCCTGCCCGGCTGCCCCACCGGTGCCATCACCTTCGAGGAGCGGGAGGCCGCTGCCTACGATGAGCAGGCTGTGCTGGAAAACAAACAGAAAAAGGCTGCTGCCGCTGCCGAAAAGCCCGTCTTCCACGGCTGCCCGGGCAGCGCTATGCGCCAGTTTGACCGCCAGCAGGCCGCACCGGCTGCAGCTCCTGCCGCCGCCCAGCCCTCGCAGCTGGCCCAGTGGCCCTGCCAGATCAAGCTCGTGCCGGTGAATGCACCCTATTTTGACGGTGCCAAGCTGCTTATCGCCGCCGACTGCACCGCCTACGCCTACGCGAACATCCATCAGGAGTTCATGCGCGGCCATGTTACCCTCATCGGCTGCCCCAAGCTGGATGCCGTGGACTACAGCAAGAAGCTGACTGAGATCATCCGCAATAACGACATCAAGAGCGTTACCGTCCTGCGGATGGAGGTGCCTTGCTGCGGAGGTCTCGAACACGCCGCCGTCACTGCCCTCAAGAACAGCGGCAAGTTCATCCCCTGGAATGTCGTCACCTTCTCGGTGGATGGCCGTATCCTCGACCGGTAAATAATCGCAAACAAAAAAGCAGACGCTGCACAAAGCGTCTGCTTTTTTGTATCATTCAGTTTGTAGTCTGGGCGGCAGACTGTATCATCTTCCAGACAGACTCGACGCTCTGGCGTATCTGAGCCAGCGTGGCGATGTCCTCGTCACTCATCCGGGAAGCCGGGGGAGAGAGCACCGTCTTGGCAGAAGTCACCGTGCCGGTGAGCTGGATGTGGACGTTGTGGTCCGGGATGGTCAGCAGCACATGGATGGGCGTGGTCTTCGAGAAGAGAGCGTCCGTCGAAAAGCCAAGCACGAGGGTCGTGCCGTCGGCTGCGACGGGGAACTGATAGTAGCGGTAGCCGTCCCGTGCGGCAGAAGGAGAGGCTTTTTTCAGCCCCTTGAGCGAGAGGGTGAAGCCGGAAAGCTCCTGAAGCTCGACCTTGTTCGTCTCGACGCCCAGCACGGCGGAAGCCTGCGTCTGGGAGATGTAGTCTCCGAGGCTCCACTCGGGCAGAAGAACGCTTGCGATGGAGAGTTTATCGGTGACAGCCTGACGCAGAACGGTGTAGAGCTGCCCGATGTCGAAGAGCGTCTCTTCCGAGTCGATATAGACCCGGGTGAAGGGAGACGTCTTGACGGAGTCGTCTTCGTTGAGCTGGTAGAAAGAGAGCTGCAGCTTTCCGGGCGCATACTGGCCGCTGATACTGCCGCTGGAAGCGTTCACCCGCTCGAGGATGTTCAGCAGCGGCGGCTTATCCGGGCTGTTGGGCGCTATCTCATACCGGAAGGTGAAGGATGCACCGGTTTGCAGAGCCGAGATTTTGCTGTGCAGCTGGAAAAAGACCACGCCCACAGCGACCACTACGGCCACCAGCACGACCGCTAAAGCAACAAAAAGCGGATTGACACGTTTTTTTGGAGATGCCATCTGCAAGACCTCCTGTCATAGACTCTATGATTATAGCATACGAGCAGGTGGACGAAATGTCAAGCCGGAACTTGACGTTATCAGACGGGCAGCGTATACTGTCTGATACATCTTATATAAGGTAAAAGGAGGCAGAGATGAAAATAGCGATACTTGGTACCAGCGGCAGCGGGAAATCCACGCTGGCAAAGCGCCTGGGGGAGAGATACGGCCTGCCGGTGCTCCATATGGATACCGTGCATTTCCTGCCCGGCTGGGTGGAGCGGCCCTTCGCCGAGGAAGAAGCCATTGTCCGGCAATTTCTCGACGAGAACGCAGGCGGCTGGGTCATCGACGGCAATTATAGCAAGACCTGCTATGCCCGTCGGCTGAAAGAAGCGGATAAAATCATCGTGCTCTGGTTTTCACCGCTGGTCTGCCTTTGGCGGGCGATACGGCGCTGGCAGCAGAACAAAGGCCGTGTGAGGGAGTCGTCTGCGCCCGGGTGCGAAGAGAAGATAGATGCCGAATTCGTCCGCTGGATCCTCCACGATGGGCGCACGAAGCAAAAGTGGGCGCAGTTGGAGAGGATCAGGGAAAAGTACCCGGAGAAATATGTATTGATTCGGAACCAGCGGGAGCTGGATGGGTTCTTGAAGGAACTTTGAACTGGTTCTCGCGCCGGTGGCGCGGGGGCAGAGCGCTTTTGCATTGGGGCTAAGTTCTCTTTTGCGCGCCAAAAGAGAACCAGAAAAGCGCCCGCTACTTTCGAAGCGCGGGAGGCACGAATCAAGGGCTGCTCGCCCTTGATAATCCCGAAGGAGTTGTCGAAACGGAAAAAAGCTAGTCGCTGCGCTTAACGCTTTTTTCTCGTTTCTCCGATTTGCTGCTTCGCAGCGGGTGTTACCTCTCTGCTGACAGTAACGTCCAGCAGAAATGTGAAATCTTCGGCGGAGCCGTAAATGGGAGAAGCACAAAAAAATGCGTTTAGCGAAGCGGCTAGCATTTTTGGGCTTCGACTTCTTCTTTGGAATTGTTAAGGGCGAGCAGCCCTTAACTCGTTGCGGGGAGAGTGGAGTCCAGAGGTAGGGAGGGGGGACTCGAAACACCCCTCCCTGCCTCTGGCCCGCGCGGAGCGCAAAGCCATTTGACCGAAAGAATAAAATCCGCCCCGCGCCGGCGCGCGCAGCCGCCACACCATTTTACGTCTTCACCCAAAATAAACGGAGGGACGAAAAGTGCTTTAGTTGCCTAAATTGCAACCTGATTGCAATTTAGGCGCAGGGAAGAGTATACACGGATTCTGCGTGAAATGCAAGACCAAAATGCAATCTTTTTGCATTTTTCTCAAAAGAATGACTCTTAAAAACTTTTTTGGAAGAAATTCGATTAAACCTATTGACAATGTGGGTATGAGGGAATATAATGCAGACAACAAAACCACACGCCTTGTAGGTAAGTGGGAATTTCGGAAAGGAGGGTACTCAAATGACGCTGATTTGGAAAAGTCTTCTGCACGCCAACTTCCGCTGTGGGCGAATGTACAGCGTCCGGGCCGAGAAACAAACTCTGAGCCATAGCTGTACGGTGCCCTCTATGCCGCGAATGTGCGAGCGAATGTGACGCCCGAGACAGACAAAAGGCTCTGAGCTGAGAACGATTTCTTTGCCCGGCAGACGAAAGGTGAAACTCCCCACGCTGCCGGGCATTTTTATGAGTAAAAATAATACTTTGAGTACATATAGAGAGGAAAAATACTATGTCTAACTATAAATTTGAGACCCTGCAGCTTCACGTTGGCCAGGAGCAGGCCGATCCCGCTACCGATTCCCGTGCTGTGCCTATCTACCAGACCACTTCCTATGTCTTCCGCAACAGCCAGCACGCCGCTGACCGCTTTGGTCTGGCCGACGCCGGCAACATCTATGGCCGTCTGACCAACTCCACCCAGGATGTGTTCGAGAAGCGCATTGCCGCTCTGGAAGGCGGCGTGGCTGCTCTGGCTACTGCTTCCGGTGCAGCTGCCATCACCTACACCATCGAGGCACTGGCTCAGGCCGGCGACCACATCGTAGCTCAGAAGACCATCTACGGCGGCAGTTACAATCTGCTGGAGCACACCCTGACCCAGTTCGGCGTCACCACCACCTTCGTGGACGCTCACGATCTGGAAGAGGTCGAGAACGCTATCCAGCCCAACACCAAGGCTGTCTACCTCGAGACTCTGGGCAACCCCAACAGTGATATTCCTGATATTGATGCCATCGCAGCCATCGCTCACAAGCATGGCCTGCCGCTGGTCATTGATAACACCTTCGGCACCCCGTACCTGATCCGTCCCATCGAGCATGGCGCTGACATCGTCGTCCACTCCGCTACCAAGTTCATCGGCGGCCACGGCACCACGCTGGGCGGCATCATCGTGGATAGCGGCGAGTTCGACTGGAAGGCCAGCGGCAAGTACGGCAACATCGCCGCCCCCAACCCCAGCTACCACGGCGTGTCCTTCGCTGACGCAGCCGGCCCCGCCGCTTTCGTCACCTACATCCGCGCCATCCTGCTGCGTGATACCGGCGCTACCATCTCTCCGTTCAACGCCTTCCTGCTGCTGCAGGGTACCGAGACCCTGAGCCTGCGCATTGAGCGCCATGTGGAGAACACCAAGAAGGTCGTCGAGTTTCTGGCCAACCATCCTCAGGTCGAGAAGGTCAACCATCCCTCTCTGCCGGATCACCCCGACCACGCCCTGTATGAGAAGTACTTCCCCAACGGCGGTGCTTCCATCTTCACCTTCAACATCAAGGGCGGCCGTGAGGAAGCATTCAAGTTCATCGACAACCTGAAGGTCTTCTCTCTGCTGGCAAACGTTGCTGATGTGAAGAGTCTGGTCATCCACCCGGCTTCCACCACCCACAGCCAGCTGAACGACGAAGAGCTGGCCGAGCAGCAGATCTATCAGAACACCATCCGCCTGTCCATCGGCACTGAGCACATCGACGATATCATTGCTGATCTGGAAGCAGGTTTCGCAGCCGTCCGCGGCGAGTAAATCTTATCCCCTTAAAACCTCCGACAGAATGTGTATGCCTTGTTTTTTCTCCTGATCTCTTCTAAAAATTCCTTATATCCTAGACACAGCAAAAGGGTCCCGGAATTTTCTCCGGGACCCTTTTGTTGTGTGCGGCAAAATGCCGTCAGCCTTTCACGCCGCCCAAAGCAACACCGCGGACGATGAACTTGGAAAGCAGCAGGTACACGATGATGACGGGCAGAATGGCGATAGCCACCATCATGTAAACCTTGCCCATATCAAACTTGAGGAAGTCTGCACTGCGCAGCTGTGCAATCAGGATGGGCAGGGTCTTTTTGTCGGCGCTGTCCAGCACCAGAGCGGGAATGAAGTAGTTGTTCCAGCTGGCCACG
>ENA-OYXR01000246-OYXR01000246.1-human-gut-metagenome-genome-assembly--contig:-NODE-246-length-27655-cov-38.334964_pt1 | contig 27655 bp, 10 predicted proteins | sample MGYA00243241_ERZ653431 | MGnify/ENA primary metagenome ERZ653431 (study PRJEB26926, sample SAMN06165182) | human gut metagenome | biome: ENVO:00009003; feature: ENVO:2100002; material: ENVO:00002003... | reverse complement strand
ACTTAAAGATGATATTATTAGAACTATATGTTCTTTAAATAGTGATATATCTAATAAAGATAGAAATTTATTAATTGAATTATTAAAATCTATTGTTGATTATACTAATAATACTGAACTTGAACAAGATGTTAAAGTTATAACACAAAAACATAACGAATTAGCTGAAACAGTTAATGAACTTAAAACTAAAGTTGAAATATATTCTAATAAGATTAATGAACTTGAAGAAAGAGTTTATCAATTAGAAAACGCAAGTCAATCTTAACATGGCTAGTCTTAATCAATTAGTTAGTGAATTTGCTCATGCTGTTGGCAATCCTAATAGTATTCCTCTTAGACGTAATCTTCGATATGCTATTCTTCATGGTCGTAATGAACTAATTCGTAAAAGTTATGAAAATCATAAATATGTTGATAAAGGTTTGCAACAACGTATTCGTGTTTCTATTATTAATGTTCCTGATGGTGACTTATATAATAGTCAAACTCTTGGACTTCCTGCAATTAAACGTACTAAACAAGAAGTTCCAAAGCCAGTTAGACTTATTAATAACTTACCTTTCCAATCAATTAGAACTACCGGACATTCTGGGATAGAAATACCATTTGCAAAAGAAGCTAGTGCTAAGTTTTATCATTATCTTGCAGGCATGTGTAATCTTCCTGTTTATGATTATATTAATGGTTATATTTATTTCTTTAGTAATAATAAAGATTGGTTTCAAAATATAGGTTCTATTATTATTGAATCTCCATTTGAAATTCCTTATCTTATTCCTACCGAAACTGTTGAAAAAGCTAAAGATGTAAATTATGACCCTATTGATGATGAAGCTAAATACGATGATGATGAATTTCTTATTCCTGAAGATATGATTGGAGCTCTTAAAGAGATTGTATTTAAACGTAATCTTGTTGAAGTTCCTCGTCAAACAAATGAAACTCCTATTGATAATTTTGTAACTAGATAAATTATGATTAAAGATATAGATATTAGTCATTACTATAAAAAGTTTATTGAAACTTCTAATGACGATATGGCAAAATATAATAAAGAACTTGAACTTATAAATAAGATGAAAGCTGATTGCCGTTCTTATATTAAAAGTAAAAATCAAGTTATTAAAGATGATTTAAAAATTAATCTTAATGAATATGGGTTTCAATTTCTTAATGATAATGTTGAATTAATTAATAAGTTAGAGCAATTAATTAATAATCGACTTAGTTATACAGTTGGAGAAAGACGTATTGTTCTTCTCCAACTTTTGCGTTATTGTAACTTAGCTAAAAAAGCAAATGATTATATTGTTGCTCTTAAACTTGCTACAAGACGTTCTGAATTAAGTCTTTCTGATTATAAAAAGTACATTCATAGGTATTATAGTTATGGTGTTCATAAATGTGTTCTTGAAGGTTATGCTTATCATTTTAAATATGAAATTGGTGATTTAGTTATTAATTTCTGGAGATATAGAGATAAACCTAGAGATACTTATGTTGATTGGAACGCTACTAGACTTAAGAAACAAGAAATTATTGATGCTGGTCTTAAACCTTATGATAAAGAAGAAGCAGAAATATATAAAATTCGTGGACTTAAATATGATGGTATTCCTTATGTAGTTTATAAAACTAATAAAGAGTTTTATGAAATACAACTTATTAATAATGGAACTCATAGTTATAGTGCTATTAAATTTAAGTATGCTAATTATATTAATAGAGAACTTAGAGGTAAAGATGCTAAACAACTTAACTCTGAATGTAAAACTATTGATGATATTTTTAATCTTAAATTAGGATTAAGAAGTAAACTTCTTGTTTATCTTGAACGAGAACCTAATGCTCCATTTAAATATATTAGAAATGTTAATCAACAAAAGTATGAACGTGGAGCACATAATAATGGTAATAAAACTAGATATAGTGATAAATAAAGTAATGTAGTTGAACGTTCCGCTTCGCTCCACTCAACTCCCCGTGGAGGATGGAGATACATCTTGAACTAATTCTAGCTAATACTAATCATACTCATCCTCCACGGGGAGTATCCATTAATGATTTTACTAATCTTTTTAATGCTGAACTTATTAATATTGCTATTATATGTATATATATAAGATAGGGTTAACATTTATTAATCGCTGATACTCAATAAGTTAGAAGAAAAAATAAAAAAAAGTTACGCCACCCATGGCGTGTTTAACACTTATTTTAACTAAAATATCGCCACCGGAGGTCGAATTTTCGTTATATTGATAAAGATACTAATCATTAAACAAATAAAGGTATGCCTGAATTTAATTTTAAAAGTCCTGTTGTTACTCGTAAAGTTCGTGAAACGGAAATTATTCTTGAAGAAGTAATTCCTAGTCCATTTTTTGTTGAAAAAGAACTTAAAGATATTAATATTGTTGAAGCTGAAGCTTCTAGAATAAAAATTATTCAAAGTTTTTATGAACGTAGAGGATATGCTCAAATAAGTACTGATTTACTAAATTATATTACTAATAATGCAAAAAGTGTAGTTATTGTTAAACTTATTTGTTATATTGCTAAAACTATTAAGTTTAATTCTAATAAAATTATACTTAAAGAAAATGATGAAACTAAGAAGATTTGTTCATTTATTCATCTTCATAGATATATTAAAGAACTTGAGATGAATAATATAATTCGTAGAACTACTAAACAATCTGTTTATGTTGTTAATCATGAAATGATATTTAAAGGTAGTTATTCTGATTTTATTAAAGTTTATCTTGACATATATAAAGAAATTGGCATTATGCTTGATGCTGATGGTAGAGTTATTCTTGATAAATCTATAAATTATGGCAAACAATAAAACTATTACAATAGAACATATTATTGCTAAACTTGATAATGATTTCAATCCTGATGGAAGTGATTGGATTCCTAGAGTTCCTGCTTGGTGTGTTGATGCTATGAATGAACTTAAAGTTCTTCGTAAAGTTGATAAGAAAATGAAACTAACCGTCATTAATAAGATAGCTAAAAGTAAATGTTGTCTTATTGATGACGGTCTTAAAGTATATGATAGTAATGGTTGTGAAGTACCTAGGGCTGATACTAGTAAATATAGATGTGGTGATACTGAATCTGCTCCATCCTCTACGGGGGGTCAAGCGGAGGACGAAAGTCCGGAGCGTGCTACTAATAAAGACTATCTTGGTATGCCCGATGATTGTTGTCCTAATGGTTCTAGAACTAGAGAAGTTATTGATACTGGTAAAGTAGGATGTAATCCTGTTGTTTATACAGTTCATAATAATACTGAATGTCCAAGATGTCAGCATGAAGTTCATTCTCGTTGTCAGACCCCCCGTGGAGGATATGATAAATCAAATCATAATTATATTCTTATTGGAGGTAATACTATTGAACTTAATTTTAATGATACTTGTATAACAGTTGTTTATAAAGATATTGAAACTCAATATAGTGATAATTATCATTGTGAAATTCCTGTTATACCTGCTAATGGTAAATTAATTCAAGGTCTTACTTATTATTGTATGGCTCGTATGCTTATGAGAGGATATAAACATCCTGTGTTTAATCTTTCTGCTAGTCAATATGGAACTAATCCTTTCTATCTATGGGAAAGTATGAAGAAAGATATTAAGACTAGTATTCTATTAGATGAACAAAGTGATGATGATAGTGGTTGGAATGAGTTCTTTTATAACTTTACTTTTCCTAAATAATTATGAATATACAAAAGAAACTTAGTCTTAATAAACATCCGGGTGATTGTGTACCTTATTCATTAGTTGCTGCTAAAAATGTTAAAGTGAGTAATGATGATAGGATGATTGTTAATGAAGAAGGGCTTGAAGATTGTAAAGTAATTGCCAATTCTATTCATGAAGATGGTATTAATAATTTTAAAATAGTTGGTGCTATTCCAACTAGTACTGAACTTATTTTATTTATTGTTAATACTGATTCTAATGAGTCTTATATTTATAGATATAATGAACAAGCTGATAATTGTTATAGAGTAAATAGTAATTGGAAGTATAATGGTGGAAAGATTAAAGGAACATATACTTATAATGTTAAAAATCATCTTATTATAGCTATTGCTGAAAGTAATACTTCTATTGATGTTCCTCTTAAAACTATTAATATTGATTTAGATTCTGACCGTCCTGATTCTGAAATGTCTGTTATTCCACAAATAACTTTACCTACTATTAGTGGTTTAAATTATGTTAGTGGTGGAGCTTATAAAGGATTTTATTTTATATTTATTAGATATAAGATAGATAAAACTAATTATACTAAATGGTATAGTATTGGATTTCCTATTTTTAATGATGTTATAATTCCACAAGTTATTAATAAAGTTTGTTTTAGAAAAACTAATGTTTATGAACCGAAAGATGAACCAAACGGTTATTGTTATGGTAATACCGATTCATTTAGTGATTCTAAAGATATATGTAATCAAACTTTTGAAATAAATATTAGTGGAGGTCGTTCTGGTCTTTATCAACTTGGTTTTATTGTATGTAAAAAAGATAGTACTCAAGCGTTTAGAACAGATGATTTAAATAATAATATTTTTAAATTTAGTAGAGATGTTCTTGTTGAATATAATGTTGCTGATTTAACTACTGACTATTATAATTATTATAATGTTGGTAATATCATTAATTATAAGAATAGAATATATATTGCTAATTATAATGAAAAAACTGATAACGATGATAGAACTTTAAATAATGGTAAAACATTAGAAGAGGCTGTTAAAGATATTACTATTAAACTTCGTAATAAAGCTGTTAATGCTTATTATAATGATTATACTACTGTCAATGCAATTAGTGAAAAAGGTCCTTATTTTAAAATGGCTAGCCTTCAAATTACTGGTACTGCTGATTGGCAAATTAAAGATATTAATAAAGTATTCAATAATAATCAATATCCTTTTCGTACTTTTAGAACTTTATTTAATGATACAGTTATACAAGGTATTGCAGCACATGAATATTTAAAGATTAATTATAATGCTAAAATAAAAGTAGGTAGTAGAGGTAGTCATAATCTTAAAGAATATCTTGCTTGTCATTGTTTTATTATTCCTACAAGTTATAAATATGAAAATAATCAATCTGTTTATACTTTACCTAGTACAGTTAAAATAGCTTGTTATGTTTATAATGGAACTGGATTTACAGAAGATACTGTATTTACTAGTGGACAAGTATTATTTGGTGATACTATATTTGATATTGATAATTGTAAAATGAGAATTACTCATTCTATTATTGAGCCTAGTTATGATTTTAATGAACGTAAAAAGAATGATACTCTTATTCCCGGAGAAGTATATAACTTTTTTATTCATTTTGTTGATAAATATGGTGATGCTAGTAGAGGATATAAATTGTCAAATAAAGATAAGTATATAAATAATATTGTTAATGATGGTTCTCATTGTACTATAATTACTTTTAATTGGAATAATCAAGGTAATGATAATATTCCATATTGGGCAGTTATTAGTGGAGATATTCCAATATCTACTATTAGTTCTAATGTTAAAAGATATATTGCTAATCATAAAATTGTAGTTTATACTGCTGAACCAATAAATAATCCTACTACTAATATATTACTTAATAGCTCTGGTGAACTTGAAGCTACTAATAAAGATGAACTATATACTCTTATATCTAATTACTTTATTGATTATCAAGATAAAGATAAATATAATGATTTATATGTTTATCAAGTTATAAATAGTGGTAGTTATACTCCTTGTAGTAATCAAGTAATAGGCGCTATTGGTGTTGATAATGAAGCTAAATTTGGTTATTACGAAAATATTAATGGTGATGAACTATTTAGAATACCTGATTTAATATTTGATGCTGAAGCTATTGGTGGTGAACATACTAGAGATTTTGTGTATAATATGAATAATACTTTTAATAAGTTTTATATTCGTGCTAATATTGATACTACTTTATGGAATCAAATTAAAGAATTAGGTTATGTTGGATGGTTTATTAGTTATGAAAAAGTTGAACCTATTACTAGATATACTGGATTATTAACTAGAAAAGATTATTGTAATATAGCTAGTAATGTTACTTGGCAAAATGATAGTTGGGGTACAAAACCGGGTTTTATAGCTAATAATTTTACTAGTGATAAATGTTATCTATATAGTGGTCGATTTGATATTGATGATAGCATTAAATATGATTTTAATATTATTCGTATTGATGGTAAATGTAAATTTGAACCTTATAAAGAAAAACATGATGTAGTTGATATGGTAGTTAATACTACTTATCCTTATAGTTACAATATGCCAGTTATAGGTGTAATTAATAGAAATGAATATAAACCTATTAATAATTATAAACTAGTAGTTGCTGATAGTGTTACTGATAGTAGAGCTGGAAAAGGAACTGCTCTTGAAATGGACGATTATAAGGAATTACTACTTGATGCTGAAACTATGTTTCTCGCAACAGTTCTTAATTGTACTAAAAATATTTATACTAGCAAAGAAAAAGAACTTGTAAGACTTAATGACGTTTGTTATAATGGTGGAACTTATTCTATTGAACATGGATATAATGGTAGAATGACTTATGATGGTGTTCTTATTTATAATGATAATGGAGTTATAATGAACGAAGGCAATTATAAATTATATACTCCTACTAATAATCAATATTATTATAGTGGTGATGAACCATGTTGGTTTGATATTCCATTTAATGTTTATATTCAATTTCCTCTTTATAATGATAAGTTCTTTGAAAGTAAACGTTTTAATAATGAACCTAGTAAGATAGCTTTTAGTATTAAAGAAGATACTGATAAGAAAAGTGTTGCTTTTGGTACATTTGTAGAACCTAAGAATAGTGTTGATTTATTTAAAGACCCTATTGGAAATGTTGACCAATATGTTCCTAAATTGTTAACTCAATATCGTAATGATATTATTAATATTACTCGTTTTGATAAAACTATAAGACGTAGTAATGTTATTCAAGATGAAAGTGAAGTTAATGCTTGGAGAATATTTCCTATTGAAGGTTATAAAAATATTACTGAAAATAAAGGAAGTATAACTAATTTAGTTGGAATTGGATATTATCTTTTAGTTCATACTCAACATAGTATGTTTATGTTTGATATAAGTGCTGCACTTAAAACTAGAGATGAAAATGTTCAATTATATCAGCCTGATGCTTTTGAAGTTGATTATAAAGAAGTCTTTACTAGTGATAAAGGTTATGGTGGACTGCAAGATGATTTAGCATATATAGTTGGAGAATTTGGTTATATTTTTTATAATGATGATTTTCATAAACTTTATCAATTTGATGATGGTCAACTTAAAATAATGGATGAAGATATTAAATTATGGCTAGATAAATATCATCCTAATAAAGTTAGATTTGCTCATGATAAATTTAATAATCGTATTCTAATTAAATTTGATTATACTTATAATAATATTAATCCTAATACTAAAGAATCTATTATAGAATCACATAATGAAGTTATTAGTTTTAATTATAAAGTAGGTAGTTTTATTAGTTTACATGATTATTATTTTAATAATGCTTGGTCTACTAAAACTAAATGTTACTTTCAAACTAAACATAACGATGATAGACTTAACTGCCCTCTTCATGTATTTACTAATGAATATAATTATGGTAGATTTAATACTCACATGGGTGATGATAGTAGAAGTCTATATCTAGTATCTAAACAAGAAGTTGGCGATGAACCTATATTAGTTCATAATAGTTATATTGATATTATAGTTAATGAATCTTATGAACTTATTAAATTTCTTGAATTTATTAAATATAAAGTACGTAAGATATATATTCCTATTTATAGTGATAATATTAATAATCCTGTTGATTTAAGAGAACATCCTTATGCTGGAGATATACTTCGTATATTTAATGAAGATAATGATACTGATGATATAGATATTAATATTGATAAACTTAATGAATTTAATAAGTATAAAAAACCTTGGTATGAACTTACTCAATATAACTTTAATTATTTCCGTAATGCTATTAAAGAACATCCTAATACAGTAAGTGATAAACTTCGTAGAGTATATGGTAATTATTTTGTAGTTCGTTTTATATTTAATAATTCAGATAATAAGCGCATTGAATTTGAAAGTCTTGAATGTGCTCAAACTCAATTTAGAAAATTATGATACAGTATAGAGATAGACAAAGACAAAAAGCTTTTATTGGTGCTATTATTGGTGCAGCTGCTAGTATTGCTGGTGGTATAATTAAAGGCAATAAACAAAAGAAAGCTCAAGAAAAAGCCCAAGCTGAAGCTCAAGCTGCACAAGACCATAAAGATGCTTTACAAAATGCTCAAGCTTTAACTAGTGCTTATGCTAATCAAGATTATGTTGGTCAATATAATGATAAGCTTACTCTTAAATGTGGTGGTAGAGTTCGACGTAAAGCTGGCTTCGGTACTGAGTTTGCTCAAGCTCTTCCTGGACTAGGTAATCTTGCTAGTTCTATTACAGGAGTTCAAGGACTTGGTGAATTAGGTACTGCAATAGGTCAAGGTATTTCTGCTAATCAACAAATTAATGAAAATAAACGTATTGCTCAAGAAGCTGAACAGCGTAAACAACTTCAAGCTGGTCAACAGCAACTTAATATTACTTCTGATAAAATGACTAATCCAATGACTATGTATCAGCGTTCTAGTTTTATTAATAAATATAAATGTGGTGGACGTAGAAAAGCATGGATTGGTGCTGCTATTGGTGCTGCTGGAAGTTTAATTGGTGGTATGTTTGGCAGTAAAGGACAACAACCAATTCAAGTTAAACAAGCTGACCAAGCTAGTTATAGTGCTCCTAAAACTGGTCTTGAACGTCCCGAATGGATTACTAATGGTACTGTTCAACAACCTGTTATGCCTCAATCAGTATATCGAGATAGGCTAAATGTATATCGCTGTGGCGGTCATAGACGCTAGTCTTTTGCTCTCTGTTGAATTATTATATATAGGTATGAACTATTAATCGACTGATAGGCTATCGTTCAGCAGAGAGCCTTAAAATCAATCAAATTACAATTTCTCATTATATTATATAAAATGCCTAGAAAAGATAAAATTATTCATATAAGTAATTTACCTAGTACATTTAGAGGTAATGTTACTCGTAATGGAAGATTTATTCAAAATGGTATTCCTCCACTTGGTGGAGCTTATGATAAAGTTGCTAAATCTACTGGTTTAATAAGACTTGGTAATGAATTTCTCTATAATGGTGTAAATAATTTAGTATCTAAAGATAATAGAGAAAAATTAATGAATAATACTGCTGGTAGACTTATTAATTATGTTAAAGATTTTAATAAAGAATCTTTTTCTAGTGATGATGAACTTGGACCAACATTTCTATTTAATATTATTCAAACCCCTAGAAGTAATGGAAAAAAGCTTCCTCAAAAGCAATATGCTGTTGGTGGTAAAATACCAAATGTAGTTGCTGGTGGTATTGCTCAACCTCTTGGTAATAATTTCTTTTATATGAATGGAAGAAAACATAGTCAAGGTGGTATTGATATTGGGCCTAGTGATAAAACTGGTATTGAAGTAGAAGATGGTGAAGTAGTTGAAACTAATGGTAATGAACTTAAAGTTTATTCTGCACAACCTATTATTAATGGTGTTAGTCCTGCTAAATTAGTTATGGGTGGAGCTAATCCTAATAAAGTATTTAAAGCTCAAGAAGATTTTAAAGATAAAAATCGTATTAACGATGATGGAAGTAAATATCAAAATGGCGGTATAAAGAAAAATAATTATAATAAAAATGATAATACTACTGTTCCTAAAGGAAAAACTATTACAACATCTAGTGGAAATAAATCTAAAGAAATAATAATAGGTGTTCCTGGAGAAAATGCTGAATGGATGATTGGACATCATGGCAGTTATAAAGGGCCTTATAAGTTTAATGATATAGAACAAGGTAGTGGTTTATTTGTACCTTTTGATGAAAATAATATAGCCAATATATCTACAAATGGATTAAGAGCATATAAACCTAGTATATTTAATAATAGATATATTCCAATTGAATTAGATAAAAAACGTATGGGCGGTTTAAGTAGAGATAAAGATTATGGTTCTAAAAAGAAACCTTATCCTAGTGTAGCTAAAAAAGACTTTGCTGGTGGACATAGAAGTTATCCTATTCCTACAAAAGCAGATGCTGTTGATGCTTTAAGACTAGCTGGACTTCACGGTAGAAGTGATGTTAAAGCTAAAGTTTATAATAAATATCCAGAACTTAGAAAGAAAGGTAATGTTGGATTAGTTGTTAGTATTAGCGGTAATGTTAAGAATGGATTAATTCATTCTCCATCCTCTACGGGGGGTCTACGCGATAAATTTGCTGTTGGTGGAAAACGGATTAATCGTCGTGGAAGAACTTGGGAATATGATGAACAAAATGGATATTATGTTCCTATAACTAATAGAACTATTAATAGAACTTCTGCTTATCCTATTAATAAATCTGCTAGAGGAGAAACTATTATTGGAAGTGATTATACTTTTAGAAATGGAAGATGGTCTAAAAATAGTATTACAAATAATAATGCAAATACTAATACTAATAAATCTAATATTGATAATGGTAATCGTCGTCCTCAATATTATGCAGAACGTAGACTTCCTTTATTTGAAGATGGTGCTGGTATTACTAGTGGTTTAGTTAGAGCTGGTTGGAGTCATGGAAATAACAAAGGTGTTAGTATGAATAATACTAATATTCCAAGTTTATCTAAAACTAAATCTAACGGGAAGACTCCCCGTGGAGGACGAAGTAAATCAAGTCAATCAACTCAATCTATTCCTACTAAAACACCTCCTATTGCTGTTTATAATCGTAATCTACCTAAAGTAGAAGCTAGTATTCCTACTACTTTACCTGTTTCTACTAATATTCCTGTTAAAGGAACTACATCTTCTGATGGTAAAGGTCAAGGTAAATTTAAAAATCTTACTACTGCTGATTGGATTGGACTAGGTAGTAATGTAGCTGGTAGTTTAGCTAGCTATTTTGCTAGTAGAAGAGCTATTAATAAAATGAGAGGCCCAGGTCAACCTACTCTTATTAGTGCTAATAAACTTAAAACTAAATATAATATTAATCCTCAACTTGATAGAATTAGAGAAGATAAATTCGAAGCTTATCGTGATATTGATTCTAATACTGCTAGTAGTCGTGTTAGTTTAGCTCGTAAACAACGAGTTCGTAATACTGCTGGTCAAGCTGCTAATGAACTTTATGGTAATAAAGAAAATATAGAAACTAATCTTATTAATCAAGATAGACGTAATCAACAAAGTGTTCGTCAATTTAATGCTCAACAATACAATCAATATATAGATAGAAAAACAGCATTTGATAATGGTATTAGAGAAGCTAAAGTAACTAATATTAATAATTTATTTAGTGGAATTAATGCTGGTATTCAAGATATGATTAGTAGATATGAAAATCGTAAAGCTTTAAATAATACTATTGGTGCTATGAGGGCATCTGCTCCTAATGTAGATGATAGAATTATGCGGGATGCTGGAGTTGATTATGATGAATTTATTATTCGTAAACGTAGAAAACTTGGAGGAAAACAATCATGCCGATAAACTTTTATACTCCTACTTTTAGACAACAAGTTAATCCTATTGACTTAAATGTCTTAGCTAGAACTTATAATACTCTTGAACAAGGTCATCAACAAGCTATTCAAACTAAATCTCAAATTGATGCTCAACTTGCTCAATTAGATTTAAATGAAGCTGAAGATGCTTGGCGTCAAGAACAACTTAATAAAGTTCGTAATGCTCTTACCGAAAATATGCAATATGGTAATGCTTATTCTAGTCTTGATGATATAGTTGGAACTTATGGAGATATAACTTCAAGTCCGGGAATGATTGGTCGTTTACGTGCTCAACAAGATTATAAAGCTTATATGAATAATCTTGATAAACGTACTGATTTATCAGAAGATTATAAGAATTATTATCGTGCTGTTAATAAATATAATTATCAAGATATAATTGATAAAAATGGTAATGTTATTGGTGGAAGTAAATGGACTCCTATTGATAAAGAAGTTTCTGAAATTCCTATGAATCAAATACTTAATCAAGCACTTCAATGGGCTGCTAAAGAACAAGGCGGTGGTAGTCAAACAAGATGGCTTGATGCTAACGGTAAAGTTACTGATGATATTACTAAATCTGTTACAGGAGAGATTTATTCTCATACTAAAGGTGATTGGCAAAGATTAAGTAAAGCTAAACTTGCTGAAGCTGTTAAAGCTGTTATTGAAAACACTCCTGGTGCTAAAGCTAGTCTTGAACAAGATTATAAGATTGCTAAATGGAAATATGACCAAAATGGTAGTAATCCTGATATAACAGATAAAAATGGTATTCTGCTTACTCCTGAACAGTATCTTGCTAAACGTATTGACCCTTTCTATAATGCTGCAACTTTTTATAATCAAAGTAGTAATACTACTTATGGTGAAGCATGGAAAGCTCAATTAGCTTTAGCTAAACAAGCTGGACTAGGAAGTACAACTCAAAGAAAACAAGCTATTGATAATCTAACTTATAAAGGTACTCCTGTTCGTATTGATAATTTTATGCCTGCTCAAGCTCAAGCTGAAATTACTAGTAATAGACAATCAATAGCTGGATTGCTTAGTAAATATAATCCTGATATTAATATTAATTTAAGCGCTGCTAATCCAGATGATATTAGAACTAGTATCATGACTAATATTACTAGCCCATCTGATAGAGCCTATGCTTTAAGTTATCTTAATGATATTATTGATAATCAAGAATATATTAATAGTTTTAAAGTTGGTAAATCGCAAGATAGTATTGATGGATTTGATACATATAATTCTATTATTAGTTTAAGTGATTTACCTAGTAATAAATATTCAGATAGATATAGTAAATATGTTAATCAAATATTTGGAGATAATTCTGCTATTAGACAATATTTTAATAATGATGATGTTTATAATTCATTTATTAATGCTATTGGAGGAGAGAAAAAAGCTGCTAGTCTTGGAATAAGATTTGGTTCTGATGGTAATGGTTATAGATATGCTGAATTACCAAAAGATTATCATAAATCTATTTATAGTTTTGGTAAAGCTGTTAAAGAAGCTGAAGATACTAGAAATCCTTTAAATGCTTTTCTTAATTCTGCTAAGACTAGATTCTTTGGTTATGGTGATAAATTTGTTAGAGTTGATTCTAATGGTGAAGAACATCATACTGCATTACCAACAGGTAATAAAGAACCTTATATTGGTTTAATTGATTATGTTGATTCTCTTAAATCTAAAAATGATGCTGTTCTTGATGGTGGTCAAATAACTTCTTCTACTATTGGTATATCTGCAATGACTCCTGAACTTGCTGAACTTAATTTTGTTATGAGTTCTAATCCAGAAGCTGCTAGTAAATATTCTGCTCAAAAGAAACAATTAGAAGAACAAGCTATGTCTGCTATTAAAGCTGGTATTGATTTAACTCAAGGAGAATCTTATATTACTAGTGAAAATGGAATATTTGAGCCTATGTCTTCTGAAGATAGAAAAGCTTATACAGCTTATCTTAGAAGTGCTAAAGAAAATGAGATTACTCCTACTATTGTTCGTGACCCAAAAACTGGGGATGTTGGAGTTCAAATTAATATTGCAGGTTACTATGATACAGAAGGTAAACTTAAAAGAGAACCTATTACTTTACTTGTAGGTAGTGGTGCTATTGATAGTTCTATTATTCAATCTTGGAATCAAGATACTAGTTGGAGAGCTGCTGGTAAAGTAGAAAATTATTATAATGCTAATAGACCTATTTCTCTTACTAATAATGCTGCATTTACTGGAATTGATAAATTTAAATTAGTACCCAATGGTGAAGGTTTTAATTTAATTAATTCTACTAATAATCAAACTATTGGTTTAGTAAGTAAAGAAAATGCTGTTGATATTGTAGATAATTTATCTCAATGGGAACAAACTGTAACTGCTGTTAAAGCTGGTATGGCAGTAGATGAAAATGCTGTTAAGGCTATTCAACAAAATGTTGCTACTAAACTTGCCCAACTTAGTGGCAGTTCAGACCCTTATGTTATTCAATATTACTATGATGAATTAACTAATAATCTATATTAATATGGATGTATTAAAGTTTCTACGAGGTGGTAATAAAACACCTAATCCTGAATATAATCCTAAAACTAAAAAGGGGGCTATACAGCCTCCTACTTTAGTTGATTACAACCCCGGTACTTCTATTAGTGACCGGGGTCGTGGTCATTTATTTAGTCGTATTGCTGGGCAATCATATAATCTTAATCAATATGATATAGATAAATATGCTCCTTATGATGTTTATGTTAATCCTATTGATGACCCAGAAAAACTTGATAAAGAACGTGCTGTTAATCAAAGTAATTGGGAACAAGGATTAAGAATGATTGGGCAAATTGGTAATGAGATTACTGTTGGTACAGCTATTGGTTTTGCAGATTTAGCTGATGCTTTCTATAATATGGTTAGTAATAGTCCTAATGATTATCAATCTGAAATAAGTTCTGAACTTGAATCTTTAAAAGAATCTATTAATGAGCGTTTAGCTATATATAGAGAAAATCCTAATGCTGCTTTTGATATTGGAGATTTTGCTTGGTGGGCTAGCTATGCTCCTAGTATAGCTAGTTCTTTAACTCTTATGGTTCCTAGTGCTGGTCTTGCTAAAGGTATTTCTTTATTAGGTAAAGGTATAAAGTTTAATAAATTAGCTAATAAAATGGCTAATGCTATTAATATAACACAAAAGAGTAGAGCCATTACTGGTAGAATAGCAGAAGCTACTGCTATTGGAGTTCCTTCTCGTTATCTTGAAAATTATCAAGAAGCTAGACAAACTTATAATGATATTGAAGATTATTCTAAAACTCAACTTGCTAATATGAATAATAAACAAAGAGAAGAGTTTTATAATAATAATCCTAAATATAAAGATATGTCTGATGAAGAAGTAGCTAAAGATATTGCTAAAAATAGTGCTGATATTACTTTTGCTGAAGATTGGGCTAATGTTCTTTTTGACGTATGGCAAGTTTATAGTTTAAAGAACTTATGGAAAAATGCTTTAAGTGGTAATACAACTAGTTCTAGACTTAGAAATTTAAATACTGCATTTAATAGTAATATTGATGATGCTGCTGCAATTACTAATGCTTTAAGTAATAAAACTACTAAACAAGCTATTACTAGTACATTAAAAGATGTGGGTAATGATATTCTTCATGGTGTTAGAGCTGAATGGACAGAAGGGGTTGAAGAAGCTATTAATTATATAGCTAGTCAAGATGGTTTATATAATGGTAAAAAAGTATTTGATAAATATATTCCTCAACAAACTATTAAAGATTATCTTCAAGACCCAATGTTATGGGAGCAAGCATTTTGGGGTGCTCTTGGTGGTGTTACTTTTAGTAGTGTTATGAATAAAGCTGGAAAGTTTATTAATAAACGTCTTGATAAAGATTGGACTTCTGCTGAAAAACAAAGAGAAAACGAAATTCTTGGTCGTACTGCTACTTTTCAAGCATATCAAGAAAGACTTAATAGTATTGCTAATGGTAAAAATCCATTTATAACTATTACTGATGAAAATGGTCAACAGGTTAATCCGGATATTATTACTGGTACTGAAGAAGAACTTCGTAATATAGCTGAAAAAGAATATATGGATAATATTATTATTAATTCTATGAATGCTGGTAATTTAGGACTTCTTGAAAGTTCTATTAATAGTAAAGAATTTAATGATAGTATTACTAATAAACTTGGATTACAACAACAAGATAGTAATGAACTTATTAATAGATTTAAAACTGAAATTAATAATCTTAAAAATGAATATAATACTACTTTAAATAAAGTTAATAGACTTGGTGGCGGATTTGAAGTTGGTCGTATTATAGCTACCCAAATGGTTCATGCTCGTAATCGTCAAGAAAATTATAATAATCTTCTTAATTGGGCTAATGATGTTTTAAATCAAGATATTACAAATAATCATATTGAAGATGTTGATATTAATTCTGCTAAGAATGGTATTTATCAGCATATTATTAATAGTATTCAAAGAGATATTAAAACTATTCAAGATAATGCAGCAATTAATAATTCTGTTAAGCAAGAACGTATTGCTCAATTAAATGAGCGATTAGATGCTATTAATAAACTTTATATTCCTATTAATATTGAAAATAAAAATGATGTTCAATCAGCTATTCAACTTCAAAAACAATATAATGAAGTATTTAAAGATTTAGCAGAAGTTGTTAATGCTGAGATTAATGTTGAAGTTAATAAAAATCAACTTAATTTATCTGATGATAATATTAAATCTCGTATAACTTATCTTAATAACTTCTTTGATAATAGTCGTAAAAAAATTGTTAATAAAGCTATGGACGATTTACGTAATGCTTATAAACAATATGGTAAAGATTATGTCAATTCTGTTATTAAAGATGCTAATAATGGTAATAAACCTAATATAGATAAAACTATTCGAGATGCTTATGCTGCACTTGATTTAAATTCTAAAGGTAATGAACATCTTAAAAATACAATAGAACAATTAGCTGAGATTGCTGAGATTGAAAATGATGTTAATAATATTCCTAAAGAGGAAGAAGTTGCTCCTGTTAATCCTGATGTTAATGAAGTTAATGAAACTGATGTAGATGATACTAACTCATCTCCATCCTCCACGGGGAGTATAGCGGAGCGAAGCGAAGCGGTTCCTAGTGAACCTACTAATACTGAACAACCTCAATCTCAAACTGAACAACCAATTTCTCAAGAACCTATTAGTACTCCTAAACTTGAAGTTAATAATACTCTTCCAGATGATGAATTTGAACGTGGTCAAATAGGTACTGATTTAGTTTATGAAAGTATAGCTGATTTAGAAGATTCTTTAGGACATGAGTCTACTAGTAGTGATTTACTTAATGCTAGACAATCTATTATTGATAAACTTAGTCAAGCTGGATTTGAACAAACAGAAGCTAGTGATATAGTTAATAATATTATTGATGGTCTTACAGGAGGTAGTTTATATAGTTCTGTTCAAGATGATAGTACTAGACGTTTATTGCTTAATGCTACTTATGCTACTGTTACAGGTAATGAACGTAATATAGAAGCTATTATGGATGATTTTGCTAATAGTGTTGATAGTGAAGGTAATACTAGAGGTAAAATTGTTAATGGTAAAGTCTATCTTAGTATTGGTCAATTAGTTGAATATATAGATAGTATTACAGGTAATAAAATTATTAAAAATTACTTGTTTAATCAAATAAAAAATTATCTTTACGCCAGCACTAATAATCAAGGTAAATATCGTGCTACTGATGAATCAACTATTAAAAAACTTAATGCTAGACAATTTGTTCAATACGTTGACGGTATTGCTAAAGAACGTCTTGAAAGACTTCAAGTTGAACATACTAATAATGTTAATCTTAAGTATATAGTAGAGAATGAAAATGTTAAAGTATTTACTTCTATTAAACAAGGTGATTATCTAGAAACTGAATATGATAGTAAGCTTAGACGTATTAATATACTTGCTAATGGTACAATTATTGGTTATATAGGAGTTCCAAATATTGATAAGTTTGGTAATTATGATATGGTTAATCAAGGTTGGAAATATAATATTCATGCTGAAAATGGTCAAGTTGTTTCTCCGCTTAAAGATGCTTTAATTAGTATTCTTGATGGCGATAGATTTGATGAAGAATTTATTGGTCATTTATATGAACTTGCCGTTAAAGAAGAAGTTACAAATAAAGAACTTGATACTTTATTTAAAGAATTTGAAACTAAATATCCTGATATAGTTAGAGATTTTACTACTCCTGTTGCAAGTTTTGATTTAGCTGGACATCTTGTTAATCTTACTAAATACATATTTAATCAACCTTATGAGAATAGTCATGAAGCTAGTATTAATCGTTGGTTTAATAATCTTCTTAATAGTTATGACCAAGCTATTACAATAGTAAAAGGTGATTTTAAAGGTAAGATTAGAGCTGTTAATGTTAAATATGGAGTTCTTAATACTATTGATGATGCTAATGGCGAATGGAATGATGTACAAGAAACAGTAGTTAATTATAATGAAGATGTTAATAAACTTGGTGTAGTTGTACAAGGTCAAGTATATCTTAATGGAGAAAGTAAACCAACTATTATTGAAAATCTTACTACTAATGGTATGCCTGTTATTAGTATTCCAAGTAGTGATGGTACTTCTCTATATGCTTTTTGTAAACAAGTTCCATTAAATAGTAATCTACTTAAAAATGATGCTCGACGTATTATTAATTCTATTAAGAATGAAGTTAATAACCTTTGTAGAGATTATATTAGTGGTAAAATAAGTTTTGGTGAACTTAAACAAAATCTTGGAGATATATTTGGAAATAATAAACTTATTAATGGAGATAGAAATACTGGACTTCAAATTAGTATTAATCCTACTAATATAGGTTTTTATGTTAAAGGTGCACATTTTAATGGTAAAGATTATGCTTTTACCATTAATTCTGATGCTGGTAATTATAAACGTAATATTATTATTAATTCTCCTTATGTTGTTAATAGTGCTTTTAAAATAGGTAAAAGTTATGGTATTAATGCTAGTACTATTGATGAATTAGATAATGCTCTTCGTCCTGTTATTAATGAAATGTTTAACTATGCCCAATTTGCTATTAGTAAAGATTTTATTAATGATAGTACAAAAACTAATAATAAAACTAATAAATATATTTATCGTGAAAATGGTAAAACTATTATAAATATTGATGGTAAAACTTATAGTTATAATAGTTATCAAGATTTTATTATTAGTAATGGTTTAGTTAGAACTAAATTAGCTAATACTAATACTAATGAAACTGCTGGTAATTGGCAAATAGATATTCATTCTAAACTCGATATTACTTATGAACTTGAGGGTAGACCCCCCGTGGAGGATGGAGCAATACCTGAACAGCTATCAGAATTTATGTTAGATGATACTCTTAATGCTATTAATTTTAATGCTTTTGAATCTGCTATAACTGCTAAGAATTTAACTCGTGGACTTAAAAAGTATTTTGCTAATGACCAAACTGCTATTGATTATATTAATGCTCTTCAAAAGATTGGTATTTTACCTAAGAATATTCAAGTTGTAGATAGTATTACTGATAATAATGGTAATCAAGTTAATGCTGTTTATCATCGTGATACAGATACTATTGAACTTAATCGTTCTGCTATTGCTGGTCAAAGAGTTTATCGAGTTGTTAATATTATACTTCATGAAAGTTTACATAGACAACTTTATACTAAATATAATACTGAACAAGCTCTTGCTTTAGTTAAGCCTATATATGATAAATTTAAAGCTTGGCTTGATATTCAAGATGATGCTACTAAAGAAAGACTTAAACCTTATCTATTTGAGAATTTTAATACAAGTGAAGCTCTTGAAGAATTTCTAGTTGAAAGTATTACTAGTAATGCTCTTATGACTGCACTTAATGAAATTAAATATGATAATAGAAAAGTTAATAAACGTAAGACTTTATTTAGTAGACTTCTTGAAGTTATTGCTGATATGTTAGGTATTAAGATTAATGAAGATAGTTTATTAGCTGCTGCTAGAGATGCTTATAAAGCTATTAAGAAAATGCCTAAAGAAAGTAATCAAGAGGCTATTCAAGGAACTTTTCAGTTTGAAGAAGAAACTGCTAGTACAGAACAAACTGAAAATCCTAATGAAGATAACAGTCAAGATTATAATTATAATAATGATAATCTTAATGATGGACTTGATATGTTTAGTAGTGTTGATGATGATGTGGTGTCAAATATGGCTGAATTAACTAGCCGTTTACCAATAGACCAACAGTCCGAATTTGCCACTTTGCTTGACACAGGGCGTATCAGTTTTAGCTGTATGTAGAATTAATCGAGCAAATATAAAAGTCGCTTAAAACGAAAGAAAACAGCCTCTATGACGATGTAATAAAATTTTACTTTACATTAGTCATAGAGGTATTATTATTAATGAATTTAAACTTAAATATAAACTTATGAGCTGTGGAAATATTAAACTTGTAGGATATAATAATCTTAATAATGTTATTATTAAAGAACATGGTTCTAATAATGCAGATTATTATAGTCTTATAGCTATGGTTGAAGACCCAATCTTTAAGAAGATTATAGCTGATAGAGGTATTAATGTTAAAACTTCTGGAAGACAAGCTTATAATGCTCTTCTTGAAGCTAGAGCTATTAAACTTCGTAATATGGACGATGTAGCTTCTATTGCTGAAAAAGAAGAACGTGGTTTATTTAGTACAATTAAAGCTAGAGATACAGCTATTACTTATATGGCTGATATTATGAATAAACTTAGTTTTAATTTTTTATATAATGGCGCTCCATTAAATTTTAATGAAATTAAAAAACGTACTAATGAAACTGTTATTAATGCTGGACTTAAACGTGCTAAGAAATTAGCTGGAAGTGATGAAGCTAAAAATAATGAACTTAATAGTTTTATTAATAATCCAAGTCCTGCTATTAAAATTAATGGTCTTGGAGCATTTCTTCGTAAATATGGTGATGCTCAAGATTTTAATTATGGTGCATTACTACGTTCATTAACTAATACTGAATTTAATGAAGCTCTTTTTAATAATAAAAATGTAGCTAAACTTATTAAACGAGATGAGTTATATCAAACTACTGATTATGAAGAATTAGGCGGTTATCTTAATGAAACTTCTACTGAAGGTGATGAAAATAGTATAGATGATGGTATTGATTTAATGACTCAACTTTGGAATTTAAGTATTGGTGAAGTTAAAGATTTTAATAAACACGTAGAAGAAATTATTAAATATCATCTTGCAAGTTTACCTAAACTTACTGCTGCTTCTCAACTTGATAATGGAAGTTATCCTTTTGATGCTAATAATGAATTAGGAGTTGTTACTTTTTCTGATGCTAATTACTTATCTAAAATATTATATGCTAGTGCTGATACTAGTAATGTAGATAATTTTATAGCTAGTCTTAAACGTATATCTGAAACTATTCCAAATTGTGAATGTTTAATTCAATTACATGATTTACTTAGCAAAAATAAAGTATTTGCTAATAAGTATATGATGGTGTTTAATAAACCTATTATATCTAAAATTGAAACTTATATTCAAACTGATTCTAATGGTAATAGTTATGTTCGTGCTCGTGTAACTAATCCTAATACTGATTCTCGTACTATTTTACAGAATACTTTTTATAATAATGTTAAGAATAATATTATTACTAATCGTGTTCCTACTGCTCGTGAAAAGTTTCGTATATATGATAGATATAAAAATACTCCTCATGCTAATCTTTATTTATATGATGCTTTTAAAGAAATATTTCCAGATATTAATCAAGCTAGTTTTAATTTAGCTATTGCTAAGATTGGTCGTGTAGCTATGGCTAATAATCTTATTAATTTTGCCAATGTTATTAATCGTACAGTTGAAAACTATAATAAATATGTAGAAGCGCTTAAAAAGGATAAAGGAACTAAAATGCCTGATAGTTTTATTAATAGAGGTGATACTTCTATTATATATCAAATGGCTGATGTTTTTAAAGATATTATTTATATTCCTGTTGAACTTAATTCTCGTAATCCCGAAGGTAATTTAAGTTCTGATGTTATTAATAGAAGTTTTATTACTAATATTGCTAAAATAATCAATGATGATAAATCTACTGTTGAAGAGCAAAACGCTATGGTTGAAGCTTATGCTAAACAAAAGTTTGCTAGTCATCAATATGATTATAGTAATTTACTTCTTGAACATAGAGATAGTAATGGTAATATAATTAATTATGGATTATTTAGAAGAGTTGGAAATGGAACTCCTAAACTTACTGAATATGCTCGTAGTATGTTTAAAACTTCTCTTCTTAATGGTATTAGTGAATTAGATAATAATAATAATGACTTATATCGTAGTATGAGTGATGGTGATTATTTAATTACTGCTATGGGATTATTTATGACTGATATTAATAATTCTGAAACTCCTACTGCTAATTATTTACTTCCTATACCTAGTGATGCTCCTAAAAACTTTACTATTACTGCTCCTAGATATAGTCTTGCTGGATTACGTAGTCAACTAGAAGATGGAACTAAAATTATAAATAGAGAACATCCATTATTTAAACAGTATTATAATATAGCTATTCAAGAACTTACTAATATGGCTCAAGCTGTTAATGTAATGTTTAAAACTAATGTCAATGGTAATCCTGTTTTAACTAATGGAGATTTTGAATTTAGTGATACTTATAATAATAAACCTGAACATTTTTATAATCAATATCATAAAGATGGAAAAGGTAATGTATTTACTACTAAAGATGGGCATAAAGTTTTAGCTGGTAGAGTATTTAGTTTTAAACGTTTAGTTAGTAAAATTACTCCTAATAGTAATGGAACGTTTAATGAACTAATTGGATATGGTAAGACTATTGACATCCTCTACGGGGGGTCTACACGTGGACTTAGCTATGTTAATAATCAAGTAGTTCTTAATGGAGAACAACGTGTTGCTCTTGAAAATGCTGTTGCTGATTGGTTAAATGAATATATAACTAATGGTTATAAAGAACTTAAAAATAAATATGGTACATTTATTGATGATAGGATTAATAATGAATCTTTAGCTGAATTTCTAGTTAATGATTATCTTATTAGAGATAGTATGTACGATATGTATGGTGGTGACCAAAGTTTTTATAAGAATGGTCAAGCTATTCTAAAACGTATTAAAGAAGTACAAGCTAGTGGTAATCCTTTTGGTAATACTGATTTTACTAAAAATGATTTAGATATAGCTACTGATTTATATGATATAACTATTAAAGGTAATGCTGTTACTGTTCCTTATACTGTTAATGGAGTTACTAAACGTAAAAAAGTAGTTCTTCAAGATAAATTTAGGGGTGTTACTATTTATAATACTTTTAAAGCTTCTGATAAAGTTGTTATTGATAGACTCGATGACCAACTTAAAAAAGCTGGACTTGATAAAAAAGACAGAGAAAGAATACTAGAACCGTTTAAAGGCGGTGTTAATACTAATGATGCTCAATCATATATTACTCTTGAGGAATGGATTCGTCGTATTACTGCTGCTGGTGAATTAGATAAATATGCTGGACTTATTCAAAGTCTTACAGATGATACTCCAATAGATAAAATTGATTGGACTAAATTTGCTAATAAAGTTCAAATCCAAAAGAATTTCTATTATGATTTATATTATGATACTACTGTTGGTATTGAAATTCCTAGACAAGTAAAAAATGCTGAGTTTGTTCTTATTCCTAAACTTATTAAAGGAACAGAACTTGAAAAAGTCTATAATATAATGACTAATAGAGGTATTCATCAAATTAATACTGTTGAAACTGTTAAAGTTGCACAACATAACAGAATGACACTTTGGAATAATGATGGTGTTTTAACTGATGAAGCTCTTAAAAAATTTGATAATAATGTATTTGATAATTCTGAACTATTTAGTTATAATTATCTTTATCGTCAGCAAGAAGTTCCTCAACATATGGTTGATGCTAGTAATAAAGCTGCTATTCAGATTATGAAGAAAATGCTTGATAATCTTCCTAATCGAACTGAACTTAATGAACTTAAAGATAAAGTATTTAATAATTATGTAGCTAATATTAGAAATAGTTTTGAAAAAACTTGTGCTGAACTTGGTATTGGATTAGATGATAATGGTCATATTGATTTAAATTCTAATGGTACTATTAAAAATCTTAATCGTTTTGTATTCTTTGATAGATTTAAAGAAAATGCTCAACAACAAGGGGTTGAAAAAGCTCTTCTTGAGTTTTTCGATTTAGATAGTGCTGGATTTAATAATCTTCCTTTATTTTTGTCTAATATTAATAGTAAACTTGAAAGTATTGCTAATAGTTATTTTAATACTAATATTACTAGGCAACTTATTAGTGGTTGGCATGCTGCTCAGCTATCTGATTTTGGATTTAAAGTTGATAAACAAACTCAAACGGATAGTAAACTTCAATATAAAAAGATTGGAGAAGTTGATGGCACTCCTGTTTATTATACTGAAATTAAACTTCCTAGATGGAGTAGTAAACTTAAAGGATTAAATATTGAACAAGTTCCTAATAGCTTACGTACTATGATTGGTTATCGTATTCCTACTGAAGGTAAACAATCTATATGTATTATGTATGTTAAAGAGTTTCTTCCAGATGCTTATGGTAGTACTGTTGTTGTTCCTGATGAATGGGTTACTCAAACTGGTTCTGACTTTGACGTTGATAGTGTTTATGGTATGTCTAAAACATTTAATCTTGTTAAAGGTGTTCCAACTGAAATTACTCATGCTAGATATACTAAAGATGAAGTAGGGTATATTAATTATGTTAAAGATAATGTAGATAAAGCTAGTCGTAAAATTCTTGGTAAGACTTATAATAAACAAGGTAATATTAGAGCTTCTTTAAAAAATAGCGAAGATGCTATTAATGCTACTCTTGAAGGTTATAATGGTAATCTTAAAGTTGTTGAAAAAATTGCTAATGATGGTGGGCTTAAGTCTTACGAATCATACTTAAAACTCCCCGTGGAGGATACAAGTAGTCAAGCTGCTAGAACTAATGCTATTATTCAATCATTTATTGATATACTTAATAATCCTGCTGCATTTGAAGAAAATACTACTACTTCTAATTTTGAAAATGTTAAAGAAGCTAATGAAACTTATGCAGAAATAGTTGGCGCTAATAAAACAACTGTTGCTCCTAGTGATTTCTTTACTCAACTTGATTGGTTTGATGCTGCTACTTCTGGTATTAAACTTAAAGGTATTAGCGTTAATAGAGATACTTTTATGAGTATTGGTAATGTTACTAAAACTAATCATAGTGAAGGTATTAAAGTTATGTACACTACTGATGTGATTAGTGAGCAAGAAGCTGTTAATAGATATAGTAAAGAAAATGTTGAAACTATTGGTAATAAACATATTCGTATTACTCATAAGAATTTTGGTTGGTCTGGAGATGATAAGAATGTTGATGGCTATTTGATTAATCCTTATAGTTCTCAGACTACTGCTCATATTCTCGATGTTATGAAAGAGGGAGCTATACATAATGAAAATACTTATACGTTTAATGCTTTCAAAACTATTGTTGACTTTGGAAGTAATTATGATACTGCTATTGGATTTATGTGGCAACCTGCTATTGATATACTAGTTCGTAAATGGAAAGAAACTAATAGTGTTCTTGCAGAAGGCACTAAAAATCCTCTTACTGAAGCTATTAGAGAAGTTGCTCATAATCTTGGTTTTGGTGAAAAAGTTAATTTTGCTGGACGTAAAAAGCTAATTGAAACTATTGATAAAAGTTATGGTGAAACTTTCAAGAAATTATTCAATTTAAGCGTTTCTGACGCATTTTCATCACCTGACCTTATATTTTCATCAGACGCATATAAATCTCGTCTTAGAGGGGAAATGAATGGCGTTCAGCAGGCTTTATTTGACCTTTATGTTCTAGCACAATTCAATCGGTTAAACTCAATCGGACAGGATATAAGTAATAATCTTAATATTCTTAGTGCTGATAAATATGGTGCTAAACAAAGTTTTTATGCTAGTGATAAAGTATTTAGAGATGCTAGAACTGTTATTGAAAATAGTAATATTTATGCTCCATCCTCTACGGGGGGTCAAACCTTGTTGTTAGAGAGTGTATTTCCTGATATTAGTGGTGGTATAGATGCGTTTATTAAATCAGATATATCTAAAAGTAGTTATCCTAGTTTAGCTGCATTTTTACAAATGAGTACTGCTCTTAGTGTTAAAGCTACTCAACAAGTATTTGAAACTGCTAATCCTATATTTATTGATTATGTATATAGAATAGCAGAATGGACTAAAGGTGGAATAATGACTGAAAAGTTATATAATGACTATAAAGATTATCTTATTAATAAACTAGAAGTAGGTAATAATGGTAGTTCTTATCTTAATTTACCTGTTACTATTGTTAATGGAGAATTTGTTCATCCTAAATTCATTAAAGAATACGGTACTGGTCAATCTAGAGCTTTAGAAGTTGGACGAGTAAGTGGTACATTAGTTAATATTAAAACAGATGATGTTGTAGTTAAAAATATATTTGAGCCTACACAAACTGAAATTGATGTATTTGCTAGACTTACTCCTGCTCAGAAAGTTGATTGGATTAAACGTAATTTTAGTCAAGATGGTAGTGTATTTGAACATATTGAAATAGTTGCTAATGATGAAAGAAATAATCGTCGTAATGTAAATATTCAATATATTAATTACATACAAGGTGATATTACTAATGATGAAGCCCATAGATTGTTTGATAGAGCTTGGAATCATCCCAATCCTCTTATTAAACTTACAGCTCTTGATTTAGTTAAATATGCTTTTATTGTTGAAGGTCATAAATTTAGAACTAGAAATATTAGTAGACTTATAAGTAATACTCCCCTTAGAGGGTTGAGTGAGGGTGGAATAGCTATTGGAGATATAGCTATGAAAGGTATTAATAGTTATGGTTTTGTTGATAAAGATAATGTTGAAGATATAATTGGTTTTATTCGTAAAAATTATAATAGTTTTAATTGTCCTAGTTATACATTTAAAAGACTTACTAATAATAAAATTAATTATAGTCTAAAAAGAAGTGGTATTATTACTTTTAATGGTCAAGAAAATCTTGATAATGTAGGAATAATAAGAAATGGAGATGCTGTTAATGTTATTAGAATTAATAGAAATTTATATATTAAAGGAACTTATGATGGAACTTTAGCTTATTATCCTATTGATAGACTTGAATCATTTGAAACTTATAATAGTATTGAACCTAGTATTATAGCTAATAATAATATTCATAAACCATTAGCTGTTCTTCTTTATAAAGGTCTTACTCAACAAGAAAAAAGAGATAAATTTATTGATGGTATTAAAGATAATATTAATGAAGCTGTAAATAAAGGTTATAAAGAAGTTCCTGAACTATATGGTAAATATATATCTGATGAGTATTTCCAACCTTTTATGAATACTCCTTTTGAGAATAATACTATATATACTATTAATGATAAATTTTATCTTAACATTAATGGAACTACTGCTATTAATTTAAGTGATGATTTACAGCAATATAAAGCTAAATATCCTAATATTGAAGATAATAAACTTGGTTTATTTATTAAAATTAATGAAAATGAAATAAATAGAGTTACTAGTAATACTGATAGATATAGTAGCTGTCTCTTATACACATCTGACGCTGCCGACGAATAGCCTTGTGTAGAT
>ENA-OYXR01000237-OYXR01000237.1-human-gut-metagenome-genome-assembly--contig:-NODE-237-length-28451-cov-8.247288_pt1 | contig 28451 bp, 18 predicted proteins | sample MGYA00243241_ERZ653431 | MGnify/ENA primary metagenome ERZ653431 (study PRJEB26926, sample SAMN06165182) | human gut metagenome | biome: ENVO:00009003; feature: ENVO:2100002; material: ENVO:00002003... | reverse complement strand
GAGATGTCTTAGGGTCTCGTGGGCTCGGAGATGTGTATAAGAGACAGATGGAATAGATAAGCTTGAGCTGGGAGATGAAGATTCTAAGGGAGATTTATACGAGTATCTTCTCTCAAAGGTTGCAACAGCCGGAACTAATGGACAGTTCAGAACACCGCGACACATTATAAAAATGATGGTCGAGCTTGTAAAACCGGCACCGGATGATACAATAATTGATCCGGCAATGGGAAGTGCAGGCTTTCTGATAGAAGCACAGAGCTATCTAAGAGAAAACCATCCGGAGCTTTTCCTTCATCAGGAGAGCCTTCAGCATTTCAATAACACTATGTTTTATGGTAACGATATGGACAGAACCATGCTTCGAATCGGAGCTATGAATATGCTGCTTCATGGTGTGGAAAATCCTAATATTTCGTACAGAGACAGTCTTTCAGAGCAGAATACGGATGTTGAAAAATACAGCTTAGTTCTGGCAAATCCGCCGTTTAAGGGAAGTCTGGACTATGAGGCGGTTTCAGCAGATTTGCTTAAAGTGACAAAGACGAAGAAAACAGAGCTACTTTTCTTAGCACTATTTTTGCGTATACTCAAAAAAGGTGGCAGAGCGGCAGTGATTGTTCCTGATGGAGTATTGTTTGGCAGCAGTAAAGCACATAAACAAATCAGAAAAGAAATCATAGAAAACAATAAGCTCGACGCAGTCATATCAATGCCAAGTGGTGTGTTTAAGCCATACGCAGGAGTGTCAACAGCAATCCTTATTTTCACAAAAACAGGCTCAGGCGGTACCGATAAAGTCTGGTTTTATGATATGAAGGCTGATGGATTAAGCCTTGATGACAAACGTCAGGAAATCGCAGACAATGATATCCCGGATATTATTGAGAGATTTAATCATCTTGATGCTGAGACTGACAGAAAAAGAACTGATCAGAGCTTCTTTGTTCCGGTTGATGAGATTGTGTCAAATGACTATGACCTTTCAATCAACAAGTACAAGGAAATAGTCTATGAGGCTGTGCAATATGAGCCAACCGAAGTGATAATAGGAAAGATAGACGCTCTGGAAAGTGAGATACGGGGTGAACTGGCAGAGCTTAAGAAACTGTTGGATGTGTAAAAGCAAATTCGTGTTTGTAAAATTCTTGATAAATAGAATGCATGTTAGACAAAAAGGCGATTAGATGTTAATATAGTATAAAAGAAGTGCTACCGATAGACGGTCAGCCTGATATATGTATTGATTAAAGATAACCGCCACAGTTTACCAGACCAGGGCGGTTATTTTTGTGTCTTGGAAAGATTAATGGTGTTTATAGCAGGAGTGATGTAGATGAGAGTAAAACTTGAGGATGTTTGTGAGCGTGGCTCATCGAACATAAAACAGTCTGATATAATTAAAATGAGTGGTAATTATTCGATTTATGGTGCGTCAGGATTGGCTGGAAAAGTAAATTTTTATCATCAGGAGCAACCATATGTAGCTGTTGTCAAGGATGGAGCAGGAATAGGCAGAACAACATTGAATCCAGCAAAATCTTCAGTGATAGGAACTATGCAGTATCTAATACCAAAGAAAAATGTATTACCAGAATATTTGTTTTATGTTGTGAGTTATATGCATTTAGAAAAATACTACACTGGAGCAACCATTCCACATATTTATTTTAAAGATTATAAAAATGAAGAATTTAACCTTGATAATATAGAGAAACAATTGGAAATCATAGATGTTTTGGGTAGGTGTAAAAAGGTTATAGAAGCCAGAAAACAAGAGTTAGTTGAATTAGACAGCTTAACGAAAGCCCGATTTGTCGAGCTGTTTGAGTGTGGGGATCATGAGATTGTAAAAGCGTCAGATGTATGTGATTTCATCACTAAGGGAACAACACCCCCAACAGGAGAAATAACTGAAGAATATGAAAATGGAAAAATTCCATTTTTAAAAGTATATAATCTTAGTTTCACTGGTGAGATGTTATTTGATGAGAATCCACAGTATATTCTAGCTGAGACACATAATGGCAAATTAGCAAGGTCAAAAGTGTATCCAAATGATGTTTTGATGAATATCGTTGGGCCTCCGTTGGGAAAGTTTACGTTGGTTACAGATGAATTTGAAGAATGGAATATTAATCAAGCAATTGCAATATTCAGAGCAAAAGAGCGTATTCTTCCAAGGTTTTTGCTTCATGCTTTGATGCAACCAAAAGTATTAGAACCTTTTATAGGGCAGGCAGTGGGAATCAGACAACAAAACTTGAGTTTGGAGCAATGTAGAAATTTGCAATTTCCACTTCCATCGTTAGAAGAACAAAAGTCTTTTGTAGAGTTTGCTGAACAGCTCGACAAATCAAAAGTTGCAGTTCAGAAAGCATTGGATGAAACACAAATATTGTTTGATAGTTTAATGCAGAAATATTTTGGATAAGAAACGAAGTAATATAGGAGCCTTTATGGATGTAAATAGTACCTTTGAAAAAACAGGAATAAAATGTAAAGTATTACAGGAAATTATCCAGCTAGCGAAGAAGAATTGTGTTGAAAAAGTAATTCTTTTTGGTTCAAGAGCGCGAGGAGATTTTAAAGAGCGAAGTGATATAGATTTGGCATTTTGCGGTGGTAGCAGTAGTCATTTTATTTTGGATGTAGATGAAACAACTTCAACGTTGTTGGAATTTGATATAGTGGACTTGGATAAGCCTGTAAGAAAAGAATTGTTGGAATCAATAAAAAGAGAGGGGGTAGTGCTATATGAAAAAATTTGAGAATTTTAAGGCAGCATTAGTCAATTTAAACGATATTTTTTCTTATAAAGAACCATATGGAAATGTGGAAATTGCTGGCATGGTTGGATTATATGAAATCTGTTTTGAACAATCATGGAAGGCGATGAAAGAACTATTAGAGAATTTTGGTTATGCGGAGGGTGCAACAGGATCGCCAAGAACAATTTTAAAAACAGCTTACAAGGCAGGAATGATTAGTGATGAAGAATTATGGCTGGATGCATTGGTTTCGAGAAATAATGTTGCACACGCATATAATCAGGCAATTGCAATGGATATTATACGTCAAACCAAAGAAAAGTATTATGATATGTTTATACAATTAGAGAAGAAAATAGAACAGGATTGGCTATAGTAGAGCATATCGCAAGTAAAATTTTTATTATGGATTATTCACAGGCTGCATAAATACAATTGCCGGAATAAATTGCATTTATGCAGGAGAAGGATGTTGGTATTTTGAAAGGAGATATCAACATGGAAGAAAAAATAGTTAAAGTTTTAAATGTAATGTCGGAGTATTTATCAATAGCTCAGATGAAAAAATTACAGGAAGTCATTTTACAAACGTTTGCAGAAAATGAAGCAGAGAAAGCAGAGATTGCAAATGATAAATTTTTGGAAATGTTTCTTGATGCAAAAACTATAGAGGGGTGTTCAGAACGAACAATAAAGTATTATAGGGAAACAGTGCAGCATCTGTTGTCACAAACCGAAACATCTGTCCGTAAAATAACAACGGAAGAAATACGTGAATATTTGTCAGATTATCAAAAGCTCAATAATTGCTCCAATGTAACAATTGATAATGTTAGAAGAAATATCTCAAGCTTCTTTTCTTGGCTCGAGGAAGAGGATTATATTCTTAAAAGTCCTATGCGCAGGATTCATAAGATAAAGACCAAAACAGTTGTAAAAAGCGTGATTTCTGATGAGGGAATAGAGAAGCTTAGAGATAATTGTAATGAAAAGCGAGATTTGGCAATTATAGATCTTTTGTATTCTACCGGAATAAGAGTTGGTGAACTGGTAAACCTGAATATAGATGATATTGATCTTGAAGGACGTGAGTGTATCGTTTATGGAAAAGGTGATAAAGAGCGCAGAGTATATTTTGATGCAAAGGCAAAAGTACATCTAAAGGATTATATTAATACCAGAACTGATAAAAATAAAGCCTTGTTTGTTACGTTGGATGCACCACATGACAGACTTAAGATAAGTGGTGTTGAGATTCGATTGCGAAAACTCGGGAGAAAACTGTCCTTAGAGAGAGTACATCCGCATAAATTCAGGCGTTCAATGGCTACGAGAGCTATTGATAAGGGAATGCCGATTGAACAGGTTCAAAAGATACTTGGACATTCCCAGATTGATACCACTATGCAGTATGCTATGGTTAATCAGAATAATGTCAAAACTGCTCATCAGAAGTATCTTGCTTAGTAAAAATGAGAAAAGGTCAATTCGTGTTTGTAAAATTCTTGATAAATAGAATGCATGTTAGACAAAAAGGCGATTAGATGTTAATATAGTATAAAAGAAGTGCTACCGATAGACGGTCAGCCTGATATATGTATTGATTAAAGATAACCGCCACAGTTTACCAGACCAGGGCGGTTATTTTTGTGTCTTGGAAAGATTAATGGTGTTTATAGCAGGAGTGATGTAGATGAGAGTAAAACTTGAGGATGTTTGTGAGCGTGGCTCATCGAACATAAAACAGTCTGATATAATTAAAATGAGTGGTAATTATTCGATTTATGGTGCGTCAGGATTGGCTGGAAAAGTAAATTTTTATCATCAGGAGCAACCATATGTAGCTGTTGTCAAGGATGGAGCAGGAATAGGCAGAACAACATTGAATCCAGCAAAATCTTCAGTGATAGGAACTATGCAGTATCTAATACCAAAGAAAAATGTATTACCAGAATATTTGTTTTATGTTGTGAGTTATATGCATTTAGAAAAATACTACACTGGAGCAACCATTCCACATATTTATTTTAAAGATTATAAAAATGAAGAATTTAACCTTGATAATATAGAGAAACAATTGGAAATCATAGATGTTTTGGGTAGGTGTAAAAAGGTTATAGAAGCCAGAAAACAAGAGTTAGTTGAATTAGACAGCTTAACGAAAGCCCGATTTGTCGAGATGTTTGGTGATCCAGTTTCTAATCCTTATGGATATGATAAGGTTGCACTTTCTGATTTGGCAGATATTAAGATTGGACCTTTTGGTTCGCTACTACATAAGGAAGATTATATTGATGGTGGACATCCGTTACTAAATCCTTCGCATATTGTTGACGGTAAGGTTTCTCCAGATGATAAACTTACAATTTCTGATGAAAAATATGAAGAATTATCAGCATATCAGTTAAAAACTGGGGATGTTGTAATGGGTAGAAGAGGTGAAATGGGTAGATGCGCAGTTGTTCCTGAAGATGGATTCTTGTGTGGAACAGGAAGCATGCTTATCAGAACTAAAGGGGAAGTTACTGCTGATTATATTCAAAAAATAATATCGTTTCCATCATTTAAGAAAACTATAGAAGATATGGCTGTAGGACAAACAATGCCCAATCTTAATGTTCCAATAGTATCTGGTTTTCAAATAATTAAGCCACCGATGGAAGTACAAGATAGATATTATGCGTTTGCAGAACAAGTCAACAAATCAAAATTTGATACTATGACCTTCGCCCCAATATATGCTATAATAAACCTATATTTACACACTTATTTTTATCAGGGAAGGAGATGAGCATGCATGACTGAATCACTTAAACTACCGGTGGGAATAGAGAACTTTGAGGAAATCCGTTCAGACGGATATTACTATGTCGATAAGACAAAGCTGATTGAACAGTTGGTTGACAGCCGGGGAAAAGTCAACCTTTTTACCAGACCGCGTCGTTTTGGCAAGACTCTCAACATGAGTATGCTCAAATCTTTCTTTGAAATTGGAGCAGCTTCTGAATTATTTGATGGTCTTTATATATCGCACAACAAAAAACTGTGTGATGATAATATGGGCAAGTATCCTGTGATATTTCTATCTTTAAAGAATGTGGAAGGACTCGATTTTCAAGCTGCAAAGTATCAGATGATAGAGATAATTGCAAAGGAAGCTAAGAGATTTGCATATTTGAAGCAGAGTGACAGGCTGGACATTGACGATAAGTCGGCGTATGCTTCTTTAATTCGATTAGAGGATGGCAGATATGAAATGAGAGATGAGGCACTGTATGCTTCGCTTCAAACTTTATCTGAGCTGTTATATAAGCATCATTGCAGAAAAACAGTTATTTTAATAGATGAATATGATGTTCCACTGGATAAGGCATTTCAAAATGGCTATTATAAAGAGATGGTTTCTTTGATACGTGCCATATTCGGAAAAGCATTAAAGACAAATGAGGCATTGGATTTTGCTGTCTTAACAGGTTGTCTTCGCGTTTCAAAAGAAAGTATTTTTACAGGATTAAATAATTTCAAGATTTTATCTATTACTGATACAAGATTTGATGAACACTTTGGATTTACGGATGCGGAAGTAGAGCGTTTGCTGGCATTTTATCATTTGGAAAACAGGTTTGCGGAGACAAAGGAATGGTATGATGGTTATCATTTCGGAAATGTTGATGTATATTGTCCGTGGGATGTAATTAATCATGTTGACAGAATAAAAGATGATCCAATGGCTGGACCGGAAGCGTATTGGATTAATACAAGCGGAAATGAGCTTGTTAAGAGGTTTATAGATAAGGCTGGTAAGACAACCAGAAATGAAATTGAGCGTTTGATCGCGGGAGAAGCCATAGACAAGCAAATTCGTCTGGATATGACCTATGACGAAATAGACAATAATATTGATAATCTATGGAGTGTTCTGTTTACAACAGGTTATCTGACATATACAAAGATAAGTGAGAACAAAAAATATAGCCTTGTAATTCCAAACAATGAGATTAAAGAAGTATTTAAGCTGCAGATACAGGAGTGGTTCAGGAATAAAATATTTTCCAATACCGATCAGTTGCAGGACTTTTGGAAGGCTTTCAAAGATGGAAATACACAGATAATGGAAATGTATTTAAACAAGGTGCTGAGTAATTCGGTGAGCGTTTTTGACACAAAAGCGAGAAATGATGAAAAGGAAAGCTCCTATCATAATCTGCTTATTGGAATTTTGAGTGGCAATGAGGACTGGCTGGTAAAGTCAAATGTTGAGGCAGGAGAGGGCTTTGCAGATATTATTGTGGAGACAGATGATCCGGATGAAGGAATTATTGCAGAGCTTAAATACACAAAAGATTTTAAAGCTATGGAAAAATCCTGTGAAAAGGCTCTGAAACAGATAAAGGATAGAAGATATCAGGAATATCTGTTAAATGATGATCGACAGAATATCATGTATTATGGAATTACATTTTGCAGAAAAAGATGCAAAGTGCTTGTAGAAAGATAAAAGGGGTGATTACATGGAAACTAATTTTGATTACCTTTTAAAGAAAGAAGAATACGCAGATTTTGCAAAACAGGCAGTTGAAGCAGAAAAAAGTTTATCCATTTCACCGGCCACTTGTGCCATTTTGTCGAGGCGTGCACTTGAGCTTGCAGTGAGGTTTGTTTTCTCATATGACGCGGAGCTTTCGCTTCCGTACAGAGATAATGTATCGAGTCTTATTCATGAGCCAACGTTTAGAAGGATAATTGAGCCAAGGCTGTTTCCAATGCTCAAATATACCATTCATCTGGGAAATGTTGCAGTTCATACCAACAACAATATAGACAGGGATGAAGCAATAATAGCGCTTCGTGATTTGTTTGAGTTTTGCGATTGGATTGATTATTCATATTCGAGGGAATACGATGAGAAGACATATGATGAGTCGATTCTTGCAAGCGGTAATGAAAAGCGTATAAAGGCTGATGAGCTCATGAAGCTGTATGAGGGCTTAAGCAGTAAGGATAAAAAGCTCGAGAGCGTATTGAAGGAGAATGAAGAGCTCCGCGAGCAGATGACAAAGAAGCGTAGTCAGAATGTAAAGACAAGGGAGTTCCATGTAGATACGATAAGTGAGGCAGAAACCCGCAAGAGATATATAGATGTTGCCTTAAAGGAGGCAGGATGGGTTATTGGCAGAAATGTCACGGAGGAGGAGCCGGTTACAGGAATGCCAAACAGCACAGGAACAGGGTATGTGGATTATGTTCTTTGGGGAAAGGATAATCTTCCACTTGCTGTAGTGGAGGCTAAAAAGGCTTCTGTGGATGCTATGGTAGGAAGCCAGCAGGCGAAGCTGTATGCTGACTGTTTGCAGAATAAATACAATAGACGCCCTCTTATTTTCATAACAAATGGATTTGAATTTTTCTATACGAATGATTATATGGGATATCCAAGGCGTGAGGTTTCAGGCTTTTTCACACAGGAAGAGCTGCAGCTTGAGATGGATGGACGCACTTCAAGGATTCCGCTTGAAAATATACGGATAAGCGATGATATTACCAACAGACCGTATCAGAAAGAGGCTGTAACCGCAGTCTGTGATGCTATCACAAATAAGCACCGTAAGATGCTTATAGTGCAGGCCACAGGTTCAGGAAAGACAAGAGTGAGCATTAGTATTGTTGATGTATTAAGGCGCCACAATTACGTGAAAAATATTCTGTTCCTCGCAGACAGAAAAGCTCTTGTGAAGCAGGCCAAAAACAATTATACGAATCTGCTTCCTGATTTATCATGCTGTAATCTGCTTGACAATAAAGATGACCCTGAGTCGTGCAGGATGATTTTTTCTACATATCCGACGATGATGAATGCCATAGATGAGAGGAAAAACAAATATGGTGAGAAGCTCTTTAGTCCGGGGCATTTTCAGCTCATAATCTGCGATGAAGTACACCGCAGCATTTACAAAAAATATCAGGAAATATTTGAGTATTTTGATGCGATGTTACTTGGTATGACTGCCACTCCAAAGAATGAAATCGACAAAAACACATATGGAGTCTTTGACCTTGAAAGAGGAGTTCCGACATTTGCGTATGAGCTTGAAAAAGCGGTGGAAGAGGGCTATCTGGTCAATTATTCTACACTGGAATATAAGTCAAAAATAATGGAAAGCGGTATTCACTATGATGAGCTGTCAGATGAGGAAAAAGAGGAGTATGAGGATACATTTTCTGATGATGACACTGTAGGTGATGATATATCAGGAGAGGCCGTAAATACATGGCTTTTTAACGCGGATACAATTGATAAGGTTTTAAGAGAGCTTATGGAAAAGGGCTTAAAAATTGAGGGTGGAGACAAGCTTGGCAAGACAATAATTTTTGCCAAAAACTCTTTGCATGCGCAGGCAATAGTCGAGCGTTTCAATAAGCTTTTTCCGGAATATGGAGGAGACTTCATAAAGCGGATAGATTATAGTATAAAGTACAGTGATTCATTGATAGATGAGTTTAGCACAAGTGATAAAATGCCACAGATAGCAGTATCTGTTGATATGCTCGACACAGGAATAGATATTCCGGAGATTTTGAATCTTGTATTTTTTAAGAAGGTAAAAAGCTATGCCAAGTTCTGGCAGATGATTGGAAGGGGAACCAGGCTTTGCCCTAATCTGCTTGGAGAGGGTATGGACAAAGAAAGATTTCTTATATTTGATTTCTGTAACAATTTTGAATATTTCCGCGTGAACAAAAATGGAGCGGAGAATGGCATAACAGAATCACTCAATGAGAAAATATATAACACAAAAGCCCAGATTGTCAGAGAGCTTCAGGCACCGGTATACAGTAGTGATGAGGTATACGCAGATTACAGAAAAAGCCTTGTGGATGATTTAAAGGAAGATGTAATTAGCTTAAATGACGATAGCTTTATGGTGAAAAGACATCTGCGTTATGTAGAGTTTTTCAGGGCTTCATCATCGTGGGATAATCTGGAGACAATAGAGATTTCGGATATCAGGGAGCATATTGCACCTCTTATCAGGCCTAAAAAGGAAGATGAGCTGGCGCGAAGATTTGACTATCTGGTATACAGTATAGATCTTGGACTGTTGCAAAGCAAAAGCATACAAAGTCCGGTGAATATAGTGGTTCAGACCGCAGAAAAGCTGTCTGCCAAATACTCAATCCCACAGGTGGAAAAGAAAAAGGAGATTATCGAAAAGGTCCAGACAAATGAATTTTGGGATAAAGTCACTATAATAGAGCTTGATACAGTAAGAGAAGCTTTAAGAGGTCTGTTGCAGTACCTTGACAGACAGGTACGGCCAATATACTATACAAATTTCACGGACTCTATAACAGATGGTACACCGGGTGAACCTTTATATGGCGGAAATGACTTGAAAAATTATCGTAAAAAAGTCGAATTTTACCTGAAAGAGCATAGTGACAAATTGTCAGTGTATAAGCTGAAAAACAACAAAAAGCTGACAGAAACGGATCTAAGGGAATTGGAACGAATTCTGTGGACTGAGCTTGGTTCAAAGGAAGATTATATAAAGGAATACGGAGAGACACCGATAGGCAGATTAGTACGAAAAATAGTCGGTGTAGATAGAGCGGCAGTAAACGAAGCCTTCAGTTGTTTTATGTCAGAAGAGCGCTTGAACATAAATCAGATGAGATTCGTAAATCTGATAGTGGACTATATAGTAGCAAATGGAAATATCGAAGATAATAAAGTATTGATGGGTGAACCATTTAAATCAGTTGGAAGTATCACAACTCTTTTCAAAGATGATATGAGTACCGCAAAACAGATAATGGAGATAGTGAATCAGATAAAGCGTAACTCCGAAGAAATTGCCTGATGTATAGCGAAGCTGTTTAGATACTGTAGAATTATGCACATGAAACACAGAAAATGGAAGAGGATGTGAAAAAACTCAATCGAGTTTTTTCACATCCCCTTTTTTTGAGCTTATATATTAGCATCTCCTGCAGACAGGTTGTGGAAGCATAATAAATTTGCAAAAATTATATTTAATTCTATAAAACACTTGACATAGTTACTAAGAGTTACTATAATAAGCACATAAAGTAAATATAAGAAACGCAGAAAGTAATTATAGGAGTTAAACACATGAATAAAGTAGATGTAAATGGATTAACAGAACGGGAGTTTTTAGCAGAATATAAGCCGGGCGATTATGACAGACCATCGGTTACAGTTGACATGATGGTGCTTCGTATGAAGGAAGACTTAAGCTGTATGCAGGTGCTTCTGATAAAGAGAAAGGCTCATCCGGAGATAGACAAATGGGCGCTTCCAGGCGGATTTATTAACATAAAGGAATCAGCATATGAAGCAGCGTGCAGGGAGCTTAAAGAGGAAACAGGTCTTACAGACATTTATCTTGAGCAGCTCTATACCATGAGCCAGCCGGACAGGGACCCTCGTATGAGAATTATTGATATTGCATACATTGCACTGCTTCCATATGGATATGAGCAGTCTGCCGTTGCGGGTGATGACGCAAAGGATGCCAGATGGTTCGATGTGAAATTTGCAGATGAAAAACTTGAGTTTGCAAACGACTTGATTAAAATTGAATACTCCCTCAGGTCTGAGAAATTTAAAAATGGTGTAATCACAGTGGAAAACTTTGTTCCGGTCAGCGTATCAGACGAAAAGCTTGCTTTTGACCATGACCAGATTATACTGGAAGGACTTATGAGGATAAGGAATAAGGCTGAGTATACAGGCATTATGTTTAACCTTGTGCCGCGTGAGTTTACCATTCCGGACCTGCTTAAGGTGTTTGAGGTTCTTTCAGGAAAGGAAGTTCATCCAAAGGTGTTCCGTGAGAAGATTGCAGGACAGCTTGTTTCACTTGACAGGTCGCAGAGACCTATTGTCGGAAGAAAACCGGCTGCTGTGTACAGATATGTTGACCTTAACATGGATGAACGTAAACTGGTTAAAGTGCATAAGAAATATAAAAACGGTGTGATACTCACAAGGGCACAGCCATTCCATAACGGACACCTGAACATGATAAAACAGGCCGCATCGGAGTGCGAAAATCTGCTTGTTGTGATAGGCAGTGCAAACAAAAGCTATACAAAGAGAAATCCGTTTCCAATCGAATACAGAAAAAGACTTGTTGAAAACGTACTGCAGGAAGAGGATTTAAGCGGTGCAGATGTAAAGGTTATGACATTATCAGACTGGAGCATGGAGGATGCAGCTCAATATGTAAAGGAATGGGGTTCTTTCTTCTATTACAACATAGCTAATGAAATTGGAGAGAAAAGCTTTACATTCTATTACAACGACGACCCGAAGATTGCGGAAAACTGGTTTACAGATGATATTTTAAAGAATGTGACCATCAGAAACCTTGGCAGAAGCGATATTGAGATTTCAAGTACAATGATCAGAGATTTGCTGTATAAGAAAGATTATGACAAAGTCAGGGATCTGGTTCCGCGATGGATGTGGAAGGATTTAAAGCAGCTTGGAAAAATCCTTATGGATGCAACAAATGATGATTATATGATGTAGGAGGAAATGATTATGGCAAAGAAAATTTTAGTAGTAGTGGATGCACAGAATGACTTTATTACAGGAGTTCTTGGAAACAAGGAGTGTAACGTGGCAACAAATGTTATTGCAGATGAAATCAGGTCAGGAAAATATGATGACGTGATATTCACAAGGGATACGCATGATGAAAACTATCTGAATACTCAGGAGGGAAGAAAGCTTCCGGTAGCTCACTGTATTAAAGGGACAAACGGATGGGAAGTAGACGCTCGTCTTAAAGCAGCAATGAAGGAGCGTGGAGTTGACTGTGATGATATGACTTATATTGACAAGCCGACGTTTGGCAGCAAAGAGCTTGGCGAACTGCTTGCGGGATATGACAACAGCGATACAGAGATTTATTTCTGCGGATTCTGCACGGGAATATGCGTAATCAGCAACGTAGCGATTGCAAAGACGTTCTGTAAAGATGCAGAGGTGTCAGTGATAGAAAATGCCTGTGCCTGCGTAACGCCTGAAAGTCATAAGACAGCAATAGAAGCAATGAAAATGATTCAGGTCAATATTATATAGAAAGCCATTTATTAAAAATGTTTCTGACATACTAATAGTGTAAGAAATGGGAGGAGAATATTATGAAATTAAACCAGATAATCACAAGTCTTTTAGAGACTGATATGTATAAATTCAGCATGGGTCAGACAATATTCCATCAGTTTACGGATTACAAGACCACATGGACATTCAAGTGCAGAAATGAAGATGTGCATTTTACACAGAAAATGGTGCAGGAGATAACAGAACAGATTAAGGCTTTCTGTAAGCTTCGGTTTACAGAGGATGAGCTTGCATATCTTGACAATATCAAATGGATCAAAGGCTCTTATGTTGATTTTCTTCGTCTCTGGCAGCCGCGTTTTGAGGATTTTGAGATAGGAACAGATGCACCTTGTGGCTTGTCTATCGAGGCAAAAGGAACATGGCTTAACACTTCAATGTATGAGATTCCGACACTTGCCATTGTAAATGAAGTGTATTTCAGAATGGCATATGACTATGATAAGCTGCTTGACAGCTTTAAGAAGCGTTTGGATGCAAAGTATGAGAATTTAAAGAACGGACACTGGTACGCGGGTACATTCTCAGAGTTTGGTCTCAGAAGAAGACTTTCTGCTGAAGCGCAGGAGCTTGCAGTGCAGAAGTTCGCACATTTAAACGACACCCTGCACAGTTCATCAAAGTTTGTCGGCACATCAAATGTGTATCTTGCAAAGAAGTACGGACTTACACCTGTAGGCACCATGGCTCATGAGTGGATTATGTGCACAGGACAGGGCAATCACAGGCACAATCCGGCATATTCAAACTGGTATGCTCTCGATGCATGGATCAAGGAGTATGGAGTATTAAACGGTATTGCGCTTACTGACACAATCACAACAGACTGTTTCCTGCGTGATTTCCAGCTGACCTATGCGACACTTTTCTCAGGAGTGCGTCATGACAGCGGAGACCCGTATGAGTGGGGTGAAAAGATGATTGCTCATTACAAGAGCCTTGGAATTGACCCAAAAACAAAGACACTTTTATTCAGCGACAGTCTTGATTTTGAGCGTGCTGACAAGCTCTACAGACATTTCTGCAAGGAAACAAATGTAGCTTTCGGTATTGGCACATACTTAAGCAATGATACAGATGTTCCTGCACTCAATATTGTCATGAAAACCACAATATGCAATGGTATGGATGTAGCGAAGATTTCTGATACACCCGGCAAGGGGATGTGCAAAAATCTGGATTATGTGGATTACTTAAACCGCTGCATTGATTACAGGATGAAAAATGACCGCTAGGAGGAAATGTCATGAATACAGGATTTTACCGTGTTGCCGCATCGTCCCCTGAGATTTATCTCGGGGACTGCGTGAACAATGCTGACAATATCATACACATTGCAGAGTCACTTGCAAAAAAGGATGTGCAGCTTGTGGTTTTTCCGGAGCTGTGTATTACGGGATATAGCTGTGCAGACATGTTTTTGAGAAAAGAACTGCTCGCGCAGGCTCAGCAAGAACTGGACAGGATTAAAACAGCATTGCAGGATTTAAGCATCCTTGTATGCGTGGGACTGCCGATAGAAGATGAAGCTGGCAGACTTTTCAACTGTGCTGCATATGTACACAGCGGAGAAATTGTTGGAATTGTGCCAAAAACATATATTCCCAACTATGGTGAATTTTATGAGAAACGCTGGTTTACAAGCGCAGACAAGAGATTATCAGATGAGATTACTTTAAATTATGTCGCAAACAGGCCAACAGTACCTTTTTCTCCGAATATTATTATCAAGGATCTGAGAGGCGCAATTGTCGGTACTGAGATTTGTGAAGATTTATGGGTAAGTGCGCCTCCGAGCGGGGAGCTTTGCAAAGCCGGTGCAAATATCATTATAAATCCATCAGCAAGCAATGACGTAATCGGAAAAAGAGAATACAGGCGCAGTCTTGTGGCGATGCAGTCAGGAAGATGCCGTGCCGGATACGTGTATGCGTCAAGCGGTGCAGGAGAGAGCAGCACGGATCTGGTATTTTCCGGCCACTGCATCATAGCTGATAATGGCAGAATAGCTGGTGAGACGTCAGATTATTCAAAACGTATGAATAAAAAGGTATCAGAAGATGATGTGATGAGCTCTGGTTTTGTGATAAGTGAGATAGATATTGATCGCTGCATGAATGACCGCCACAGATACAACAGCGATTCATGGGCTGATGTGCCGGATGTGATAAAAGTAATTTTAAATGGTGAAAACCGGATGAAGGATTATCAAATATGGCCAAAGAAAGTTAATCCGTATCCGTTTGTACCAAGTGATAAAAACAACCGAAAAAACCGCTGCATGGAGATTTTGTCGCTTCAGGCAAAAGGTCTGGAACAGAGACTCATATCCACCGGAATAAAAAATGTTGTTCTTGGAATATCCGGCGGTCTGGACAGCACACTTGCACTTTTGGTATGCTGTGATGCATTTGAAGCACTTGGCATTCCGAAGAGAAATATCTATGGTATTACAATGCCAGGATTTGGAACTACATCTACTACAAAGACAATTGCTGACAGGCTTATGGAAGAATTTGGAGTGACAGCCGTGGAAGTTAATATTGAGGCTGCATGCAGACAGCACATGAAGGATATAGGACATCCGGATGATGTTTTTGACGTGACATATGAAAACATTCAGGCCAGAGAGCGTACGCAAGTATTATTCGATTATGCAAACATGGTAGACGGACTTGTAATCGGTACAGGTGATATGTCAGAGCTTGCACTTGGCTGGTGCACCTACAACGGTGACCATATGAGCAATTATGCCGTGAACTGCAGTGTACCAAAGACACTTGTTAAATACATTGTACAGGCTTATGCCAGCGAGTGCGCGTCAACGGATGAAATGAAAAATGTGCTTTGCGAAATAGCAGACCTGCCTATTTCTCCTGAACTACTGCCGCCGGATAAAGACGGTAACATAGCACAGAAAACAGAGGAGAGCATCGGCAAATATGACCTTCATGACTTCTTCCTTTATCATTTTCTGCGTAATGGAGAAAGCCGGGATCGGATATTAAAACTTGCAGAGATTGCTTTTGCAAATGTAAGTAAGGGTGAAATAGAAAAGACTCTGGAAACATTCTTTACGCGTTTCAGGCAGCAGCAGTTTAAGCGTTCATGCATACCTGACGGACCAAAGGTGGGAACTGTTTCATTATCTCCTAGAGGTGATCTGAGAATGCCAAGCGATATGGTGGAATTGTATTAGGCCGAAGTGCAAAAAGATGAAAGAAATATTAGCTAACCACAAATGAACATCTAGTCACAGCGTAAGAAAACCGGGAGACCGGGAACGCAGCCGGGGGGATGGCACACCCTCATGTAAGCGACTAGCGAAGCTGTTTAGATACTGTAGAATTATGCACATGAAACACAGAAATGCCCAGCCATGGATGGCTGGGCAAGGTGTTATGCGCCATGGACGGCGCATAAAAGCCGGTTTCGTCAAGCATAGAAACACTATAAGCATAATTCGTACAGAATCTTAACAGCAAAGCGTTAGCGCACATGAGGGTGTGCCATCCCCCCGGCTGCGTTCCCGGTCTCCCGGTTTTCGTAGTTAGTCAAGTGAATTACGCAGTCTTTCCGGTATAAAGCTGATAATACTTTCCCTTCTTTGAAATCAGCTCATCATGACTTCCCCTTTCAATAATGCGTCCCTGCTCCAAAACCATAATGCAGTCGCTGTTTCTGACAGTAGAAAGCCTGTGTGCGATAACAAATGTAGTACGGCCATGCATGAGCTTATCCATGCCGTCCTGAACAATACGCTCGGTACGTGTATCAATTGAGCTTGTAGCCTCATCGAGGATGAGCACAGGCGGATCGGCGATAGCGGCACGCGCAATGGCTAGAAGCTGGCGCTGGCCCTGGCTTAGGTTTGCACCGTCACCTGTCAGTACAGTATTGTAGCCGTCAGGAAGCTGGCGGATAAACGTATCGGCGTTTGCCAGGCGGGCAGCTGCGTATACTTCATCATCTGTGGCATCAAGCTTGCCATAGCGGATGTTTTCCATGACAGTAGCTGTGAAAAGGTGGGTATCCTGCAAAACAATGCCAAGAGAGTGGCGCAGATCAGCCTTTTTAATCTTGTTTATATTGATGCCGTCATATCTTATCTTGCCGTCTGCTATATCGTAGAAGCGGTTGATAAGGTTAGTGATGGTAGTCTTTCCAGCTCCGGTGGTACCAACAAAGGCAATCTTCTGACCGGGTGTTGCAAAAAGATCCACATCGTGCAGTACAATTTTCTCAGGCACATATCCAAAATCCACATCGTCAAATACCACATCGCCCTCAAGCTTTTTGTAGTCCACAGAGCCGTCAGCCTGATGAGTATGCTTCCATGCCCATAAGCCGGTGTGCTCAGGTGTTTCAGTGAGTTTTCCATTTTCTTCCTTAGCATTTACCAGTGTGACATAGCCCTCGTCAGTCTCAGGCGCTTCATCGAGCAGTGAGAAGATACGGTCGCATCCGGCAAGTGCCATGATGATACTGTTGAACTGCTGGCTGACCTGCGAGATAGGCATGTTAAAGCTCTTGTTAAAGGTCAGAAAGCTCGCAAGCTTACCAAGGGTCAGACCGCCAAAGCCTGAAAGAGCCATAACACCGCCTGCAAGAGCGCAGAGCACGTAGCTTAGATTTCCAATCTGTGCGTTTACAGGACCGAGCATGTTGGAGTACATGTTGGCATTGTAGGCGCTTTCAAAGAGTTCATCATTTATTTTGTCGAAGGCTTCAATATTTTCCTGCTCGTGGGTAAATACCTTGACTACCTTCTGGCCGTTGAGCATTTCCTCGATGAAGCCGTTAACCTTGCCGAGGTCGCGCTGCTGAGCGAGGAAATAGCGGCTGGAGAAGCCTGCAAATTTTTTTGTCACGACTGTTGTTACGATTACCATCACGATAGTTAGTATGGTGAGCGGAATATTTAATATGACCATTGAAACAAAAACGCTCACAACAGTGATAGCACTGTTAAGTATCTGCGGAAGACTCTGGCTGATGAGCTGGCGGAGTGTATCGATATCGTTTGTATAAATTGACATGATATCGCCGTGCGCATGTGAGTCAAAGTATCGGATTGGCAGATCCTGCATATGGGAAAAGAGCTCAACACGCAGGTTCTTAATGGTGCCCTGTGATACGTAGATCATTATTTTGCTGTATGCAAACGTACTAATGACGCCGATACCGTAGAATACGGCGACCCTTCCCATTGCTGCAAGGAGTGGTCCGTAGTCGGGATTTCCTGTCTTAAGCAGTGGTACTATATAGTCATCAATCAAATTTTTGGTAAACATGGTTCCCTGCACATTTGCAAGTACACTGACAAAGATACATATCACAACAATTATGCAGGCAGGTAAATATTTCTTGAAAATAAATCCCATGAGGCGCGCAAAAAGCTTACCGGGATTTTTAATTTTGGGTTTTGGACCTCGTGGTCCTCTTGGTCCTGGCATCAGGCAGCACCTCCTTCATCAAAGTCTCCTCCGCCGTTTGTCTGGGAATCGTAAACATCGCGGTAGATTTCATTATTTTTAAGCAGATTTTCGTGAGTGTCAAAGCCGTCCACTTTTCCGTCATTCATCACGATGATACGGTCAGCATCCATGACTGATGAGATACGCTGTGCGATGATGAGCTTAGTGGTTCCCGGTATTGTTTTTGCGAGGGCAGCACGGATTTTTGAATCTGTTGCTGTATCTACAGCCGAGGTACTGTCATCGAGTATGAGTATCCTTGGCTTTTTAAGCAGAGCCCTTGCGATACACAGACGCTGCTTCTGGCCACCGGATACGTTGGTTCCGCCCTGTTCTATGTAGGTGTTGTACTTGTCAGGGAAGGACTCGATAAAGTCATCGGCGCATGCCATTTTACAGGCCTCAATACACTCATCTGTGGTAGCGTTTTTGTCACCCCAGCGCAGATTTTCGAGTATGGTGCCCGAGAAAAGCACGTTCTGCTGGAGCACGACAGCTACCTTGTTTCTGAGAGTGTCCATGTCGTACTCACGCACATCGTGGCCTCCGACGATTACAGAGCCGGTGTCTGTGTCGTAGAGACGGCTTATCAGGTTTACAAGGGAAGATTTCGAGCTTCCGGTTCCTCCTATGATGCCGATGGTCTCACCGGATTTTATGTCTAGATTTATATCTGACAGAACCGGAGTTTCAGCGGTGTCTGAATATCTGAAGGTTACATGCTTAAAGCTTATGCTTCCGTCAGGTACATCGTAAAGCGGCTCCTTAGGATTGTGCAGTGTGCTCTGTTCATTTAATACCTCGCTGATTCGTCTTGCGGATGCGAGTGAGAGTGAAATCATTACAAAAACCATCGAGAGCATCATGAGGTTCATCAGAATATTCATGCAATAGGTGAGAAGAGCCATCAGATCACCTGTAGTGAGAGTGCTGCTTACCACCATATGAGCTCCGAGCCAGCTTATTAACAGGATGCAGGCATACACTGTAAACTGCATGAGAGGAGAGTTGTATACCACAAGGCTTTCTGCCTTCACAAATACGTCGTAGATATTCTGTGCTGCCTTTGAAAAACGTTTCTTCTCATAATCCTCACGGACGTATGCCTTTACAACGCGGATAGCGGATACGTTTTCCTGTACGCTTTCGTTCAGGTCATCATAGCGCTTGAAGGCTCTGTCGAAGTATTTCATGGCCGCCTTGCTGATGAAAAGCAGTAAAGCTCCAAGCACAATGACAGCGATTAAGTATATTGTCGCAAGGCGAGGGCTGATGAAAAATGACATAGCCATCGCACATATTATGGACGCAGGGGCTCTCATAGCCATGCGAAGCAGCATCATGTAAGCATTCTGGATGTTGGTCACATCGGTTGTCATACGTGTGACAAGACTCGCGGATGAGAATCTGTCGATATTTGCAAAGGAAAAGGTCTGGATGTTGCGAAACATTGCAGCACGCAGATTCTTTCCAAAGCCCATGGCGGCCTTTGCACCATATTTTGCACCGAGACATCCTGTCAAAAGACCAAACAGTGCTGCGACAATCATCCACACACCCATGATATAGATATGCCTTGTGTCGCCCATATTGACACCGTTGTCGATGATTGATGCCATGAGAAGAGGGATTATGGTATCCACAGCCACCTCAAGCAGCATGAAAACAGGTGTCGCAATCGAAGCCCATTTGTATTCCTTTATTTGGGCACCTAGTGTTTTTAACATATGTTTTGTCCTTTCTTCTTATATTCATATTTGATTAAAACAAACTTCCCACATTTATGGTAATGTGGTTAACTAAAAAAATACTTGCATTTAATTAGTTAGTGTGCTAACTATATTATAGATATACTTTTTTTATTGTCAAGAAAAATCTATGAAAGGATTTCAGATATGAAGGAGTTTACACCGGATAAATACTTAGGACACAAGATAAACCGCATCAGCAGGAGCATAGACAGATATTTTGACAGAAAAAGGTGCAGTAAAACAGAATGTATACCGCGAAGCCAGGGTATGATGATTGGATATATAATGGATAATCAGGGCCAAAATATATTTCAAAAGGATATCGAAGCAAAGTTTCATCTGTCAGGAGCCACAGTGACAAATATGCTTAAAAGTCTTGAAAAAAACGGCTATATCGTGCGCACACCTATGGAAAATGATGCAAGGCTTAAGAGGATTGAGCTGACGCAAAAAGCACTGGACCACGAAAACAGGGTGAGGGAAAATATAATGGTAATAGAGGAAGCCATGCACGAAGGCTTTTCTAAGGAGGAGTTTAACATGATGCTTGGCTTTTTGGACAGAGTGATTGACAATATGGAAAAGCTTAACAAGTAACAAAATAATTACAGAGTTGAAAAAGTAGCATAAATATTGTGGCTTTTTTTGTGCAATAAGTCAAAATGCTACAAAATATTGTTGAGCGTATTGACATAGCAACAATATCTTGTATAATTTAGATTGTCATCAAAAGACAGATGCACAGATTTGTATTAAATAATATGGCATTTTATATGTAGCTATATCGTAATTGTTTGGTGAAAAGCCCGCTTTACATTGCAGGGCAGTGACATGAATTAATGATTACATCTCATTTATAGCTGCATATTTTGTGCCATTACATATGATAAAATACATATATATAGTATGTGTATTGGATGGCAATACTATATATAGTACACTACATTATATGAAATATAGTATACAGAGAGGAGAAATTTACATGAAAATCATCAAGCGAAGCGGCAGTGAGGACATATTTGATGCAGCCAAAATTGTAGCTGCCATTAGAAAGGCAAACGATTCAGTGCTAGACTATGAGAAGCTTACTGCTGATCAGATTGAGGAAATTGCAAGCAACGTGGAGACTGCATGTGAGAACATGAAGCGCTCTCCAAGCGTTGAGGAGATACAGGATATGGTGGAGAACCAGCTCATGAACAAGCGTGCCTTTACCGTAGCCAGAAACTACATTACTTACAGATATAAGAGAGCCATCGTCCGTAAGTCAAACTCTACGGACCAGCAGATTCTTAGCCTTCTTGAGTGCAATAACGAGGAGGTAAAGCAGGAAAACTCCAACAAGAATCCTACTGTAAACAGCGTGCAGCGTGACTACATGGCAGGTGAGGTGAGCAAGGATATCACACGCCGTTTCCTGCTTCCTGAGGATATAGTGGAGGCTCATGAGAAGGGGCTTATCCATTTCCACGATGCAGATTATTTTGCACAGCATATGCACAACTGCTGTCTTGTAAACCTTGAGGACATGCTTCAGAACGGCACAGTAATCAGTGAGACTATGATTGACACACCAAAGAGCTTTTCAACAGCCTGCAACATTGCTACACAGGCTATCGCACAGATTGCCAGCTCACAGTATGGTGGACAGAGTATCTCGCTTGCACATCTGGCACCATTTGTACAGGTCAGTCGTGAGAAGTTCAGAAAGCAGGTGCAAAAGGAATTCGAGAGCGTAGGCCTTGATTTAGATGAAGAAAAAATCAACGAGGTAGCAGAGCTTCGTGTCAAGGAAGAAATCAACCGCGGTGTGCAGATGATTCAGTATCAGGTCATCACACTCATGACTACAAACGGACAGGCACCGTTTATCACAGTATTCATGTACCTGAATGAGGTATCAGATCCGCAGACAAAGGCAGATCTTGCCGCAATCATTGAGGAAATGCTGCACCAGAGAATAAAGGGCGTAAAGAACGAAAAGGGTGTATATATCACACCGGCATTCCCTAAGCTCATATATGTGCTTGAGGATGATAATATCACAGAGGATTCAAAGTACTGGAATCTCACAGTGCTCGCGGCACAGTGCTCTGCAAAGAGAATGGTGCCTGACTATATTTCAGAGAAGGTCATGAAGGAGCTTAAGGACGGAGATGTGTATACATGCATGGGCTGCCGTTCATTCCTCACAGTGGACAGATGCTCACAGACAGCGGGCAATGTGGCACATGCCGAGAACTTTGATCCAAACAAGCGTAAATACTATGGACGTTTCAACCAGGGTGTTGTCACCTTAAATCTCGTTGATGTGGCATGCTCATCAGAAAAGGATGAGGAAAAATTCTGGAAGATACTTGATGAGAGACTTGAGCTGTGTCACAGAGCACTTATGTGCAGACATAAGAGGCTTCTTGGTACCAAATCCGATGTAGCACCGATTCTCTGGCAGAACGGAGCACTTGCACGTCTGAAAAAGGGAGAGGTTATTGACCCATTATTATTTAACGGATACTCAACAATCTCACTCGGCTATGCAGGACTTTGTGAGTGTGTGCGCTATATGAAGGGAGTATCACACACAGAGCCAAAGGAAGGCACACCGTTTGCACTTAAGGTAATGCAGCGCTTAAACGATGCATGTGAGCAGTGGAAAAAGGAGTCAAACATCGATTTCAGTATATATGGCACACCGCTTGAGTCTACCACCTATAAGTTTGCTAAGTGCTTACAGAAGCGCTTTGGTATCATCAAGGGTGTTACCGACAAGAACTATATTACAAACAGCTACCATGTGCATGTAACAGAGCAGATTAATGCATTTGACAAGCTAAAGTTTGAGTCCCAGTTCCAGAAGCTGTCTCCGGGTGGCGCTATCAGCTACGTGGAGGTACCAAACATGCAGGACAATATCCCTGCAGTGCTTTCAGTAATGCAGTACATTTACGACAATATCATGTACGCAGAGCTGAATACAAAGAGCGACTATTGCCAGGTATGCGGCTACGACGGAGAAATCAAAATCGTAGAGGAAGAGGGCTCAGGCAAGCTCATCTGGGAGTGCCCACACTGTGGCAACCGCGACCAGAATAAGATGAGCGTAGCCCGCCGTACATGCGGCTATATCGGCACACAGTTCTGGAATCAGGGAAGAACCCAGGAGATTAAAGAGCGAGTGCTTCATCTGTAGAAGTTAAAGGAATTGTATTTGAGACAGACCATTTCAGCACATTTGCCTTTGTAAAGGTGAATACCAATGCAGGTACTAAAGCAGCTCTTCTAAAAGCACAACATAAAGCATAAGAAAAAAATAAAACCGTCGTACCGGGGCCGTAAATAGCAGGGTACGACGGTTTTACTTATGTGCTTTACTGATTAATTACTTTAATTATTCATCAAACTTTTCGGCTTTATCGAAAAGCTCATAAACCTCTTTTGAAGGCTCATTTGTGCAAAGTGTCACAACAACGGCTGCGATAAGTCCGAAAACAAATCCCGGCAGCAGCTCGTAGATTCCGGTTGATGTGAGGAATGCATACCACAATATATCAACGGCAGCACCTGTTATGATTCCTGCAACAGCACCCTTGAAGTTAAAGCGCTTCCAGAAGAGGCTGAGCATGATTGCAGGTCCAAAGGCAGCTCCAAAGATACCCCATGCATTGGAAACAAGTGCCATGATAGAGCCGGCATTAGGGTTTGATGCGATGATGAGTGCTGCAATAGAGATTCCAAGAACGACAATACGGCCGGTCCACATCATCTCTTTGTCACTTGCCTTGCCTTTTCTGATGACAGGCTTGTACACATCACTCGAGAAAGCAGATGAAGCAGCAAGCAGCTGGCTGTCTGCGGTACTCATGGAAGCGGCAAGCACTGCTGAGAGCAGTATACCTGAGATAACACCCGGGAAAATCTTTCTTACAATCTGGATGAAAACAAGAGAGTTTTCATTGATTGATTCGTCAAAGCCAAGGAAAAGTCTTCCGATTACTCCGATTAAGGTTGCAAAAAATACAATAAGCAGAGTCCATGTGATTCCGATTTTTGCTGATTTTTTCAAATCCTTCTGAGATTTGATGGACATGAATCTGATAATGATATGTGGCATACCAAAGTAACCAAGTCCCCATGCCAGTCCTGACACGATATCCTGCCAGCTTGAGAATGGATTTAAGTAACCGCCCGGGAGTGATGACATAGATGATGTATCAAGCATAAATGCTGCAAAAATCGGTGCTATAAACATAGAACCAAGCACGAGCATGCCCTGGAAAAAATCGGTCCAGCATACAGCCGAGAAGCCTCCGAGGAAGGTATAGCCTACGATGACAACTGCTGCAAGATACATGGCAATCTGTGGATCCATTCCTATTACAGTGTGGAAAAGAGTACCACATGCCTTTACGCTCGATGCCGCATAAATAGTGTATGCAACCAAAAACACAATTGCACAAATCACCTGCAGTGCAAGTGATTTGGACAGGAATCTGTTGGTCAGATACTGCGGAATGGTGATTGAGTCGTTTGCTACAATCGAGAATTTTCTCAGTCTAGGGGCCTCTAGCAGCCAGCTTATAGTGTAGCCGATTGCAAGTCCTACAGGAATCCATACCTGACCTAAGCCCAGTGCATAGATAGAAGTAGGAAGTCCCATGAGTACCCATGCACTCATGTCTGAGGCTCCGGCTGACAGCGCCGCAACCCATGGTCCCATCTCACGTCCGCCGAGGAAGTAGGTCTTTTCTCCGCCGTTTCTGTTTTTCACGAAGAAGAAGATACCGATACCCAGCATGCACAGCAGATAGACGATAAATACAATAATTTCTGATGTTTTCATTTGTAGTACCTCTTTAATAGTTTATTTAGTAACCATGCTACCACGTTAGCGTGATAAAGGCAAGAAAAACTTTCTCTTGACGAATACACTGCGTTGACATATCATAGTATATAAGTGAAAGGGAGTAGCCGGCACGAGAGTGCTTACTTATCCGTCAGTACGATTGCTCATACATATCATACATATATGACAGCAATCCGGAGAGTGATTAAATGGCGAGACTTTTGTTGTTTTATACAGCAGAAGTGTCGCCTTTTTTGTATACAAAAACCTTCTGCTGATAGGACATAGCTGTAACTATCAATTAATCATGCATCCTTAAAAAGGACAGCAGAAGGAGGAAAATTATGATTTTTGTAGCAATTTTACTGCTTATAGCAGGCTTTGTAGCACTGGTGAAGGGCGCGGATGTGTTTGTGGATGGAGCGGCGGCACTCGCCGGGAAATTTGGTATTCCGCAGCTTGTGATTGGACTGACGATTGTGGCGATGGGTACGTCGCTGCCGGAGGCGGCAGTCAGCATCACTGCAGGAATAAAGGGTAATGCGGGGATTACAGTCGGCAATATAGTCGGCAGCAATATACTAAATATCCTTATAATCCTGGGAGTGACGGCACTCATCACAAATGTAGCCATACAAAAAACCACATTCAAATACGAGATACCGTACATGCTTCTTATCACAGCGGTGCTTCTCGTGATGGGAATGACAGGCAATGAAATCACATTCATTGAGGGTGTTATACTGTGGATTTTATTTATTGCATATCTGCTTTATTTGTATTTTCTGGCAAAAAAGGGCAATGACAGCGGTGATGAGCAGTCGGTAAAGCTATATCCGGTATGGAAATGTCTGCTCTTTATTGTGCTGGGCGGTGTGTGCGTCGTAATTGGAAGCCAGCTTGTCGTAAACGGTGCCACGACCATAGCAAGAGCCTGCGGCATGAGTGAGCGCTTTATCGGACTGACAATCGTTGCATTCGGCACATCTCTTCCGGAGCTTGTTACATCTGTTTCAGCAGCACGCAAGGGAAATGCCGGTATAGCGATTGGAAATATAGTCGGCAGCAATATTTTCAATATACTCTTTGTAATCGGAACAGTAGCTCTCATTTGTCCGGTGCCGTTTGAGAGCAGGTTTGTGATTGATACAGTTGTGGCAATACTGTGCGGTGTGCTCCTGTGGGGCGGTACGATAAGACATAAAGAGCTTAGAAAGCCATGTGGAGTGGTGATGCTGCTTTGCTATGCAGCATATTTTGTATATTTGGCAGCTATGTAATGATGTATTTTTTGAATTGCGATGACTGTGTTTAAAAAGAGTGTGATGAAGAGAAAATAATTAAATTTAGCAAACTGTCAATAATTGTGCATACAAATCGATGCTTCGACATCAAAATGATTGCGATTTTGTATTAAATATAAATAATTGATTAAAAATAGCACTCTTACTTGACAAGTGCTGATTGCAGGTGTATAACGTAGTCAGAACGAACGGAAGGAAGCGATTATAATGGATAAAAACCCAAAGCATCCATTGAAGAAAAAGAATAAGGCAGATGCAAAGAAGCATCAGAAGCATGTATACGAATAGCGCTTCCACTAAGGAATACTATCCAGTAAGCACAATGTACCCCAGCCCGTCACAGGGTTGGGGTATTTTGTATTTTTGGAAGTGTTTTCAGAGACAGCCCGTGAGGCAGTTGTAAATACATTTTCACCGGCACCTTTTATGAGAGAAGCTTTAAGCTTGTCGCCATACATATAGAGGTCATTTCCACGCACAATTCCCCATTCCATCAGAAGCGCAGCCGCACCGGTCACAAACGGTGCAGCCATGGATGTCCCTGTTTTTGAAGTGTAGCCTCCGGTGTTTGAGCATGAAATAATGTCTACACCGGGCGCAATGATATCAGGCTTTATGCTGTTAAAGGCCCAGGTATAGCCTCGGCCGGAAAAAGCGGCTGTGCGGTTTGTTCGGCTGTCATAGGCTCCGACAGATATGACATTTTGAGCGGTTGAGGGGATGGTCAGGGTGATATCAGGCGATGCATGGATAAATGAGGTCTGTGCATTGCGCAGAGCACCTGACGGCAGCCATATATCCCATGAGCCGTCCTTTACAGATATGGGTTCAAGTGATATTTTCCAGATGCCGGGTGAGATATATTCCGATCCCATGAGTTCAATGAATATTTCCTGAAAAGGAGAGTAGGGAGAGGGACCGCCGCCTGTTATATATATGTCTGTCCCATCGAGCCTGTATCTGTATGTAAAGCCCTTTGCCTGATTGGTAATTGTATCGGGAATCTCCAGCATATCATTATTTGGTGCACTAATGCGCAGCTGTATCTCATCCCAGTATTTTTTCCATAAATCAATGGAAAGAGACGGCTCAGGATAGCCTATCGCAAGCTCTGCATCGGCAGGGTACGAGCTGCCGTTTGCATGGCCAAAGCCGGCTCCATCGTTACCTGAGCCGACTGAGACAGCGCAGCGGTAGTTTCCTGCTATATAGTCCAGGTATGCTTCAAGCAGTGAGGTGCCGCTGTGCGAGCCGTTGCTTGTGCCAAAGCTTAGGTTTATGACGATAGGCATGTTCATATCGATTGATTTTCTTATGCAAAAGTCTACTGCCAGCATAATCTGCGTGGTTGTGGGAAAGCTGGCACCGCCTGAAGTTTTGAGTTTTACGATTATAAGAGTGCTTTCATAAGCAACACCGCGGTATTTTGTGTTTTGTTCATTATCATTACCATTTCCGTTTCCGGCAGCGATTCCTGCTACATGAGTGCCGTGCCCGGATATGTCGATGCTTGGACAGATGCGCTGCATTTCTAAGCTGTTTTCTGCATTTATGGCTTTGGTGATTGTATCTCGGTCATATAAGGTGCCGAAAGGGATGATATCACTGTGTGAGGTATCATCGGAAACAGTCTGGTCCCACAGATAGGCGATTCTGCTTACACCATCCTGTATAAAAGCCGGATGGGCATAGTAAATTCCGGAGTCGATAATGCCTACGAGCACACCTTTTCCGGTCAGATTATATGGATTGGTGTGTACGGGAGTGATGCATGAGGCCTGAGAGCCCTCGTACACATCGTAGTTAAACTGCTTTGGCTTTTCCATATATATGATTTCATCGCACAGGGCAACGGTATTTACAAGTGATTTCTCAATTACGAGCACCGCATAGTTTCCGAGCAGCTTCGTGATGAGTACAGAAGGATACTTTTCTTTTATTTTTTCTATGTCACCGACATATTTTACTATCACTTCCCAGCTATCACTCTCCGGCAGATAGCCGCTTGAAAGCCCTCCCTCTTTTCCAAGCTCATAAGGGGTGGACAACAGGGCGGCGGACAGCTGTGGAGAAATTTTCTCACTAAATGCTATTTCCATACTAACCTCCATTTTTTATTAGTAAAATATTAAAAAAATCTTAAAAG
>ENA-OYXR01000220-OYXR01000220.1-human-gut-metagenome-genome-assembly--contig:-NODE-220-length-29671-cov-12.794807_pt1 | contig 29671 bp, 24 predicted proteins | sample MGYA00243241_ERZ653431 | MGnify/ENA primary metagenome ERZ653431 (study PRJEB26926, sample SAMN06165182) | human gut metagenome | biome: ENVO:00009003; feature: ENVO:2100002; material: ENVO:00002003... | reverse complement strand
TCTACACAAGGCTATTCGTCGGCAGCGTCAGATGTGTATAAGAGACAGTAATTATGCTAAACTGAAAAAGGATTTTGTATTTTAGAGGGGAGCATATATGGAGCGCAGAAAAATTGGAGTTATTATCGCGCAGGCAGAAGAGAATTCACAGAGCCTGTTTATGAAAGGATTAATGGAGGAGACATATGTCTATGGATACGATATATGTGTATTTTCCATGTACTTAAGATTTCAGGATACGCTGTATAGACAGATTGGGGATTCGAATATTTATAATCTGATTCAATGGGATGCATTTGATGCGATCATTGTTCTTCCGGATACCATTCAGGCAACCAATATAGCAACGCGGTTAGAAGACAAAATTCACGAGGTATTCTCAGGAGTTGTTCTTTTCGTAGATAAGGACAGTCGTTATTTTCCGACTGTAAAGATAAATCATTATAAACCATATAAGAAATTGATCGATCATTTGATCGAGGTTCATCATTATTCCGATATTATGTTTTTAGATGGGTGGAAGAATCATGTTCATTCCATACAGAGAGAACAGGCATATAGAGACAGTCTGACGGAGCATGGAATTCCGGTTGATCCGAATAATATTTATTATGGAAATTACTGGTATGATTCCGGCAAAGAGGTTGTGAAGCTGATATTGGATTCCAGAGAGAAACTTCCGGAGGCGATCGCATGTGCAAATGACTGTATGGCGATCGGGGTAGCGGCGGAATTATTCAGTAATCATATTCATGTACCGGAGCAGGTAGCAGTGATCGGTTACGATTCTACCGAAGAAGGGAAAAACCTGAAATGCAAGTTAACATCCGCTGATATTCCGGCCAGAGAATGCGGCAGATATTGTGCGAAATATATCCATGCATCCTTTGAGAAAGAACCGATACCGGAATTTGAATCAGAATCCGTGATCTTTCAGGGGACAAGCTGCGGATGCGAAGGGAAAATGCAGCCGGAAAAATATTTTGATGAAAAAGAGAATTTCTGGAATACGGATCATGCGAAGACGGGATACTCTTCTTATTATAACAAGTTTATGGAGGATTTGTTATCTGAACGGGATCACAGAGGTTTTTTCAATACGATATTTCAGCATGTATATCAGGTGCGGCCATTCCATTCGCTTAGTATATGCATGAATGATTACTGGAATTCATCGGAGGTTATGACCAGTGAGGATGCGTTGCGCTCTAATGGCTATACGGATAAGATATATCGTATCATTAAATGTGGACCGAGTGAACACACAGACAATCGTATCAGCTTTGATGATATATTTGAAATGAAAGAGATGATACCGGAACTATCTGAGCAAAGAGAATATCCGGAGACATTTTTCTTTACACCATTGTATTTTGATAACCGAAGCTTTGGTTATGCAGTTATTGGTTTTACAGATATAGAAGCACAGTTTACAGAGGTTTACAGAAACTGGTTAAAGAGTATTATGCAGAGTATGGAAGCATTTTATCGTCAGAATGGTCTGCGGGAGTTGCTGCGCCAGATGGAAGCAACACAGATTCGTGATGCAATGACCGGTTTGTATAATTATAAGGGCTTCTTACAGAAGGGAAATGAACTTTGCGAGAATGCGACATTTGATGGTAAATCAATAGCAGTGATCGCGATTGATATTAATAAATTAAAGGATATCAATGCAGGCTATGGAAGAAAAGCAGGGGATGCTGCTATTTTGAAATTGGCACAGCTGATATCGGAAAGTCAGGATGATGATGCTATATGTGCCCGTATCAGTAATGATGAATTCGTTGTTGCGTTCCCGGTTGAAGCATCCGATGAAACATGTGGAGAGGCGTTTATCAAACGTCTGTCGGATAAGATAAAACAGTATAATGAATTGCGTAAAGAGGCATATGAGCTTGAAATCTGCACGGGTATCCGCTGCGATATGATCTCCGGTTCGGAAGCCCTGGATCATCTGATCAATGAAACTATCAATGTGAAGAACAATAAGAAAGCCATAGAGCAGGGAAAAGAGGAAAGGGCAGGTGTTCTGACGGATAAACAGAAAGCGGATGACCATCTGATGGAATTTATTCTGGATAATAACCGGTTTGTTTATCATTTCCAACCAATTATCAATGCCAGAACAGGAGATGTTTATGCATATGAGGCCCTGATGCGTGCGGACACAGAGCGTAGGATTTCGCCGCTTGATATGTTGGAAAGTGCAGATCGTCTGAATCGTTTATATGATATAGAAAAAGCGACATTTTTTAATGTGGTTGATTACATAGAGGAACATTCTCAGGATTTTGAGGGTAAGAAAGTATTTATTAACAGTATTCCGGGGTATCAGCTGACAGGTAAGGATAAGAAGAAATTAACTGAGATTATGGAACAGCATGCAGGAGAGCTTGTTGTTGAATTTACAGAAGAAACAGAGATGGGGGATGATCAGTTAAAGGAGCTGAAGAACTCCTTTGCAAAGATGAATATTGAAACTGCTATTGATGATTACGGTTCCGGTTATTCCAATGTAAATAATCTGCTTCGGTATATGCCTCGGTTTGTAAAAATCGATCGTATGCTCATGACAGATATACACAAAGATATCCAGAAACAGCATTTTGTAAAGGATATTATAGAATTTGCGCATGATAATGATATTCTGACGCTGGCAGAGGGAATTGAATTGACGCAGGAGCTGCGGGAGGTTATTAAGCTGGGCGTTGATCTGATTCAGGGTTATTATACATCAAGGCCGCAGCCGTATGTTGTGCGTTCGATCGATGAACGTGTGATGAATGAAATTGTTCAATATAATCAGAGTCTGAATGCCAGAATGTATAAGAAAGAATATGAGACGGATTATAATGATACGGTTTCCATGGTTCAGCTTGCCGCTAATAAATATACAAGCATTAAGGTTAAGAAAGCACGGGGAATCAATAAAAAGATCATAATCAAAGGTTCTGTCGGCTTCCAGCCGAATATACTGATGTCAGTAGAAGATGGATTCCGTGGTACCATCATACTTGAGAATGTCAGTCTTGCGGGAGAACGCGGAATTCCGTGTATTGATATCGGTAAGAAATGTAATGTAAATCTTCAGATTGCCGGAGAAAACGAACTACGTACAGGAGGTATCAGAGTTCCGGATAGTTCAGTGCTTACGGTTGTAGGAGACGGTAATCTGACGATCAATCTGAATTCGGGAAAATACTTTGGCATTGGTAATTCATTGGATGAGTATCATGGCGAACTCAACTTCTATCAGGATGGTGGAATCATCATTAATGCAAATGGTATGAAGGGCATTGGTATTGGTTCCGGACTTGGCGGTGTTATCAATATCAAACGCGGGCATTATGAGTTTGATATGAAAGGTCAGGAAGGAGCCTGTATCGGATCTGTAAATGGTGATTCCGAATTGTTTATAGAATACTGCGACATGGATATTTATTCCGGTATATCAAACGGTACGATCATTGGATCTGTAAATGGTGATGCAGATATTAAGCTTGAGAATATATCGGCAAAGCTTCAGGGAGCAGGTAATATCATAACCGGTATCGGAACGATTGCCGGTAACAGCTGTATGGTTCGTCTGGAAAATGTAAATATCTCGTCGAATATCCGTGCAAAGGAATGTTATGGCATTGGATGCCGTGCAGGAAGAACGGATATCTATATTGGATATGCGGCAGTTAAAAGCGTGGTACAGGGCAAGTCAGCGGTTGCCTTTGGTAATTCGGTCATGTCTGCCAAGCTGTACTGTTCCAATGCTGATGTTGGAACGAATGCCGTTACAGAGTTCAATTCAGATATCGGAGCACTTGAAAAGAATATACAACTGGAGAACGGTCGTGCAGAGTTTATCCTGAATGGACAGGAGGTCAAACGTCAGATTCTCGCAGCAAGATTATAAATAATTCCCGGCAGACTATTTCTGACAGATGGAAGTGCCTCACGACAAATGACGAATTAAGATTTCGTTGTGAGCAGTTTCATCTGTCAGGGAAAGTTTGCCGGGGCTTTTTGAATTATAAAAAGGCTGTTCGTAGGTGACGGTGTTGGAATAAAAAAACAGGTTTGCTTTTTTGAAGCAAACCTGTTTCAGTTTACGTGCATGAGAGGATTCGAACCCCCGACACCTTGGTCCGTAGCCAAGTGCTCTATCCAGCTGAGCTACATACACACGTTGTTCAACAACAGATAGTATTCTATACCAGTTCTATAAATTTGTCAAACAAAATCTAAGATTTTCTTAAAAATTTTCTGTATTTTTTTCAAGACACAATTTGATCTGTGGCTGAGCACCATCTCCGTAGATCATATTTTTAATCTCCTGCATTTCGAGGTCTGTTTGAGAGATAACATCAGCACAATGTTTTAAGCGACCGGAGATAAGTTCGGGATCGGCGACATCCTTTTTATAACGGAGCTGGTGGTCAAGACTTGCCCAGAAGTCCATCGCGATGGTACGGATCTGAACTTCTACCCGCATATTTCTCGTATGGTCGGCAAAGAAGACAGGAACTTCTATGATCAGATGAAGACTACGGTAACCATTTGGCTTTGGATGGCTGATATAGTCTTTTGCTTCAATCAGAGTAATGTCATTCTGACTGATGAGCTTCTCTGCAACGGCGTAGATGTCATCGATAAAGGAGCAGATAACACGAAGCCCCGCAACATCATTCAAATTATATACGATATTTTCCACGGATACCTGACATCCTCTTGAAGACAGCTTTGTTGCGATGCTGACCGGTTTCTTGATGCGTGATTGGATAAATTCAATCGGATTTCGGTTATAGCGGACGCTAAAATCTGTATTTAATACATCCAGCTTGGTCTGAACTTCCTTGATCGCACAGGAGTACATCATCATAAGCTCCTCAAATCGTTTCATGTCTTCTATAAAAGGATTCTGTTCCGGATATAGAAGTGCATCGATATAGCTTCTGTATATATTTGTATTTGTATTATTATCTTTAGCAGACATATTCATAATCTCCGTTTCTGTTTTAGGCAATCTTTATTTTATCACTTTGCATGAATAGACAAAAAATTATTATCCATATTATTCTACTACATTTTAAAGGTAGAGTATACTATAAAAACGTGATAAAATGAGCATTGCGACGGATGTGCTTGCACATACCGGCATAATGCGAAAAAAACATAGAGCCGACAGGCGATATGATAAAATGAGCATTGCGACGGAATGTGCTTGCACAAGCCGGCATAATGCGAAAAAAACATGGAACCGACAGGTGACATGATAAAATGAGCATTGCAACGGAATGTGCTTGCACATACCGGCATAATGCGAGAAGGAAGTGAATTATATGAGATATTTGGATCGGCTGATTGCATCAGAGGTTCTTCCGAATGCTTATAAAGAGTGGCGGGGATACCGACAGAAGCTGACAGACTTTATAGAAGAGAATTGTGTGACCGAAGGAGGGTGTAAGTCTGTTCTTGCTATATGGGGAGCAGGTCGGTCAAATGACATTGATCTGGCAAGACTTGCAGAGAGATTTAAGCTGGTTTTGATCGATCGGGATGCAGAGGGACTTGCACAGGCGTGTAAGACCTATGGATTAGAGAAAACAGATGCTATTTGCGTGGATCTTCCATTCTGGAATGTGGAGCTGGAGGCTTATGAAATGTTTGAAGCATTGCTTGCAGAGGGGGAAGAAGCAGAGATCGTAATCGAGCATCTGCAACAGGTTGCATTTGACAACAGCCACAGGGTATTGCCGGATATCGGACGAAGGTTTGACTACAGCGTCTGCATAGGACTTCACAGCCAGTTGAATGCGAGATTTGCAGGCTTGTTATATATGTATCGGGAGAATTATGACGAGGAAGAATTGCAGATGATCGAGAATGCGATCCGGGCATTAAACGAAGCCGCGGTTACCCGGACAAATGATGTCATCTATATGCTGACGGAGAAATTAATGGTGTTCGGGTTAGAATGGGCAGTTGTAAATGAATCTGCTATGGATCAGTGGGAGAATCTTATTCCTGAAGAAATTGAAGGAGCATTGCAGCTTCGTCATGACATCGGAATGCATAAGGATTTTGATATCCGGATTGAAGCGGAGCGGCGGTTGTTCTGGCCTTTTGCATGGAAGGAGCGAAAGAAGGGGTATGTGATGGAATTGCTGGCAGTACAGCCTCTTGAATAATAGAGAATTGGGTCTATACGAAGCCGGACAGAATATTAGCAAATTGAAGTGGAATGAACAGTAATAGAAAATCGGAAAAATTCCATAAAAAACAGGGGTAAAAACGTATAGCGGTTATAGGGAGAGACAAATGACAGACAGAGAATTTGGAAAATATATGTCTGCGATCGCACAGGGAGACAGGGAGAGCCTTCGGGCAGTGTATGACGAATATCTGAAGCTGATCTTTGCGGTGGTCTATGATACGATCCGGCAGAGAGAGGAAGCGGAGGATGTGACATCGGAGTTCTTTATCAAGCTTTATCGGATCGCAGACAGTTATAAGAAGGGAACCGGTCATAAGAGATGGCTTGTGACGATCGCAAAGAATATGGCGATCGACCGGATACGAAAGATCGATCGTGAAATGCTGGTGGATGAAATGCCGGAGCGAAACGAAGGAAAGACGATGGAGAGTCAGGTAGTGGAGAATCTGACATTGAAGCAGGCAGTTGCCACGCTAAAGCCGGAGGAGCAGGAGATTTTGGATCTGAAGGTAGTCGGAGGATTTACATTTAAAGAGATCGCGGACATGAAAGGGCGACCGATTGGAACGATCACATGGATCTATAATCAGGCAATACAAAAATTAAGGAGGTGCAGGCTGTGAGAGATGAACAGAATAAGAACAGACAGACGGAAGAAGACAGACTCATAGAAGCTTATCTGAACCGGATCGATGCAGAAGCACCGGATCTGTGGGATCGGATCGATGCAGGACTTGACAGTGAAGCGAAGGATGCAGAAGAAAAACAAAAGAAAACCTCAAAGGTAAAATATGTAATTCCGGTTCTTGCGATCGCAGCGGTTCTTCTGGCCGCAGTGATCGCGACACCGTTGCTATCTGATTCTAAGCGACATTCGAAAGAAATAAATGCAGGCAGGACAACGGATGTGTCAAATGATGGGCTGGATGCAGCGGAGAATTCAAATATATCCGATCGGGCGGAAGATTATGTGGATGAAACAGCGGATTCCATACCGGAGACAGTACAGAGTGAAACTGCCACCAGACCGACACAGAATACAACAGAAGATATACAGATGAATGGAGCCGGTGGAGAGCATTCAGACGCTGTAAATAGTCAGACAGATACACAGCAAAATGCTGGATGTACAGATCTTCAGGTGTCGGAATCAGTAGATATGGATGCATGGCAGGAAATGAGTAATATAGCAGTTACACTTCAGATCACAGAGATTGTAACAGCAGAGCCGGATGCGGTACAAAAATATGCCGCAAAACTCTTGCAGGTATCTGATGCATCCGGAAAATTAATAACCGGTCAGGACATCGTATTGCAGCCGGAAGAAGCAGAGACATTTTTGGTAGGGGAAGAAGTAACAGGTACACTTCTCCGATATGATTTTGAACGACAGGCATGGATCTTAAGCAGACAGTAGTTGATCTGTAAGAAAAAATCCATAAAAAGAGGATACCCATCCGTATCTTAGTCATAAAGAGAACAGATAGCTGTAAAATTTCGTTTTTTACATTCGACAATTGCTAACGTCGGAGGTGATCAGAGCAGAAATTATGCAGATATCGGATAGTGACTAAGATAAGGAGGGTATTTTTTATGAGAAAAATCAGACGGATGGTAAGTGTGGTTATGATCTCCTGCATGATGGCGGGCTGTCTTGCAGGCTGCGGAAGCTGGAAAGAAATAGGAGGCACGCATGGAGAACAGCAGGGAACGGAAAGCCGGTCAGGTACGGAGCAGGAGAGCATAGCAGAGAAATACAGAAAGAAGGCCATAAAAGAGGAATTTGAAGGAAATATAGCGGAATCCGGACAGGAGCAGAAAAATATGGCTGTGCCGGAATGCATAGAAGAAGAGGCTTGTGATAGTGTGGTTTCGGCTACCGATACATATAATTCGGTAATGGATAGTGCATCAAATTCTGAATATGTAAAAATTGGATATGGAGAATCCGGTTATGATACCAGAGAGTATGACTATCAGGAAGAACACCGTTTTGTGTCTACGAAAGATTTCCCGCTTTCAACATTTGCGGCAGACTGTGATACAGCATCCTACAGCAATATCAGAAGTTATATCGAAGAAGGAACGCTGCCGCCTGCAGGAGCAGTCCGGGTCGAAGAAATGATCAATTATTTTGATTATGACTATGTGTCAGACCCGGAGGCTGGGAAGAAGTTTGCAGTATATACGGAATATGCGGATTGTCCATGGAACGCAGATACAAAGCTGATGATGGTAGGACTGAATACGGCCGCGATCGATATGAGTGAGAAGAAAGCATCCAATCTGGTATTCCTGATCGATACATCCGGGTCCATGTATGAAGAAAATAAACTGCCGCTAGCACAGAAAGCATTTAAGATGCTGGCGGAGAATCTGGATGAGAACGACAGGATCAGTATTGTTACATATGCGGGTTCGGATACGATTGTTCTAAATGGCGTGGCAGGTTCGGAGGCCTATACGATATGCGAGGCACTGGATTCGCTGGAAGCATCCGGCAGCACAAATGGAAGTGCGGGACTGATCACGGCATATGAGATCGCAGAGCAGCAGTTTATAAAAGACGGAAATAATCGGGTGATCCTTGCGACGGATGGGGATCTGAATGTCGGGCTGACAAGCGAGAGTGATCTGGTAGGATTGATCACTGAGGAGAAGGACAGCGGTATATTCTTGAGTGTTCTGGGATTTGGCTCTGATAATCTGAAGGATAACAAGTTAGAAGCACTGGCAGATCACGGAAACGGTAATTACTCGTATCTGGATTCAGTCTATGAAGCAAAGAAGGTTCTGGTTGATGAAATGGGTGGAACCTTATATACGGTTGCAAAGGATGTCAAATTGCAGATTGAATTCAATCCGGAGCAGGTGAAAGGTTATCGGCAGATCGGATATGAGAACCGGGCGCTTTCCGCAGAAGATTTTGCAGATGATACGGTGGATGGCGGCGAGATCGGAGCCGGTCATGTGGTGACTGCACTCTATGAGGTGGTTCCGGTCGATTCAGAATTTGACGTGCCGGAGGCAGAGACAAAATATACATCGAAAAAGCAGAGTGCAGATTATTCCGGCGAACTGGCAACCGTGAATATCCGTTACAAAGAACCGGATGGAGATAAGAGCACACTGGAAACAGCCGTTATAAAGGCAGAAAGCGGTCAAAAGGAAATGTCTCATGACCTGAGCTTTGCATCGGCGGTTGCGGTATATGGAATGTTGCTTACGGACAGCACATATAAAGGAACAGCGACGTATAAGATGGCGGAAAAACTTGCGGAAGCAGGAATCACGGTTCAGATAAATGAAAGGGACATGGCTCAGGCTAGCAACGATCAGTTATACCGGAGCCAGTTCCTTGAACTGGTGCGGAAGACGGAGAAAATACCTCAACGTGAACCGGCAGCACAGATGTGGCAGTGCGATTAACAGACGGCCGGTTATTTATACTCGAAATTCATAATAAATATAAGCCATAAAAGGTGTTTTTTTCTCTGGTATATGCTAACATATATAAGATCATTGCAGTATATAATCGATTTACTGTTTACTATTATGAGGAGAACATATAGGAGGAAAAGAAAATGAAAAAATGTCTGAAATGCGGAGCTGAATTGGATGACGGTGCAAATTTTTGCAGATATTGTGGAAGTTCACAAGAGGCTGACAGTGCAGAAACAATAGCACAGGGGTATTATGCTCCAAGTGACATGACGCAGGGTTACTATGATCCAAATGGCCCGGCGCAGGGGTATTATGTTCCAAATGATATGACGCAGGGTTACTATGATCCAAATGGCACAGCACAGGGGTATTATGCTCCAAATGACATGGCGCAGGGCTACTATGATCCAAATGGCACAGCACAGGGCTATTATGATCCAAATGGTATGCCCCAGGGTTACTATGACCAAAATAGTATGAATCCGGGAGTAGAGCAGCCTGTTTCCAAAATGCCGAAAACCGGGAAATCCAGAGAGAAGAAATCGAAAAAATCTATAATGTTGATTGTCGGTATAGCAGCGGCGGTCGTATTGGCAGCAGTTTTATTTTTCCTGTTTTTTGGAAGAGAAATGATCGCCAAGAGCAAAATTAAAAGTGCGGCTGAGGATTATGCAGGGTATATTGAAAAACTGAAGGTCAAAGAACTTGTGAAAGCTACAGCGCCAAAGGGGCTGATCGAAGATATCGCTGTCGATGCTATGAGAGCGGATGGAGCAGATTTCGATGACCTTAAGGAGTTCAGAGATGATTTTGACGATGAGTACGATGATATGATCGATGATGCCTATGATGAGGCAGACGATGCAGGAGTTAAGATCAGTCTGGATGATTTCAAGGTTGAAAAGGTTAAGAAGGTTGACGTTAAAGATGTGATCCAGTATGTATATGATGAACTGGGCGAAAAAGAGATAGAAGGATATGATGTTGACAAGGTTTACGCTCTCGTAAAAGAAAAAGCAGAAGATTACAATCTGGATCTGAAAAAGATTTACAGAGTAGATATTTCTTATGATCTGTCTGTAAGAGGAGATTATTTTGACTGGAAGGATGTAAAAGACGCATTAAAGGGTGAAGGAATTAATGTAAATGATCTGTGTGATCATCTTTATGCATATGAATATGAAGGAGAGTATTATCTGATTCCCGGTGTTGAGGATGCATTGATACCATCATTTAAGAAATATATGGAAAAGGCAAATAGATCCAGAGATATTTCAAATGCGGATAGCATTCGTATCGCATTACAGACAGCATTATCTGATATAGATGCTTATGAAAGCTTTTATAAGAGTGATGTTGATAATGAGTATGTCATATTATCCGAGACCGGTATGGCAAAGGTTCCTGCAGCTTTTCGTAAAGAGTTTGACGCTGTGCTCGGCGAGTATCCGGAAGTGAAATATATAAAAGACGGTTATGATAAATTTGCATTTAAACTGGATGTTGAAAGTAACACATGCACGGTTTATGTTACAAATGGTTCTGATTTTGTGGAGATTTCTCCGGATATAGATTACGATTTTTATTTTTAAAGGTATAGAAGCACTTCCCTTTTATTGATAATTCTTGTATAATAAAGCATTAGAGTTGCCAAAAGGCAAATATGAGAAATGACAGGAAGGATAAATTAATGGGTGAAAAAAAGATAATGCTCGGTAATGCAGCGATCGCCAGAGGCGCATATGAAGCCGGTGTAAAGGTATCAGCAGCATATCCGGGTACTCCAAGTACAGAGATCAGTGAGAATATTGTAAAATATCCTGAGATATATGCAGAATGGTCTCCAAATGAAAAAGTTGCAACAGAGGTTGCGATCGGAGCATCATTTGCCGGTGTCCGTTCAATCGTATCAATGAAGCATGTAGGTGTGAATGTAGCTTCAGATCCATTATTTACAGCAGCATATACCGGTGTAAAGGGTGGTATGGTTTTAGTAGCAGCCGATGATCCGGGTATGTATTCATCACAGAATGAACAGGATTCCAGACTGGTAGCAAGAACAGCGATGATTCCGGTGTTTGAACCGTCTGACAGTATGGAAGCAAAGGAGTTCACAAAGTATGCATTTGAATGCAGTGAGAAGTACGATACTCCGATCATGCTCCGTACAACAACCAGACTGGCACATTCACAGGGCGTTGTTGAATTAAATGACAGAGTAGAAGTAGAAGACAAGCCATACGAGAGAGACATTAAGAAGATGGTTATGATGCCGGGTAATGCGATCCCTCGTCATGTATTTGTAGAACAGAGATTAAAGGACATGGCAGCAGACGGTGCGGATATGCCGATCAATCGTGTAGAGATGAATGATACCAGCGTTGGTGTTATCACCAGTGGTATTCCATATCAGTACGTAAAGGAAGCAATGCCAAATGCCTCCGTATTAAAGCTCGGTATGGTAAATCCGCTTCCTAGAAAGTTGATCGAAGATTTTGCGGCAAAGGTTGATAAGCTGTATGTTATTGAGGAGTTAGAGCCTCATATCGAGACACAGGTAAGAGCCTGGGGCATCGATGCAGTAGGTAAGGAGCTTTTGACCGTTCAGGGTGAATACAGTGCAAATATGTTAAGAGAGAAGATCCTCGGCGAGAAGGTTGAGCAGGAAGAACCTGCAAAGGTTGCACCTAGACCACCTATCCTTTGTCCGGGATGCCCGCATAGAAGTGTATTTTCAGTATTAAACGAACTGAAGATCCACGCAGCAGGAGATATCGGATGCTATACACTGGGAGCAGTTGCGCCACTTAGCGTAATTGATACAACCGTATGTATGGGATCTTCCATTTCCACCTTACATGGTATGGAAAAGGCAAAAGGAAAAGATTATATTAAGAATTGGGTTGCGGTTATCGGTGATTCCACATTTATGCATACAGGTGTAAACTCTCTGATGAATATGGTTTACAACAAGGGCACAGGAACCGTTATCATCCTTGATAACTCAACAACCGGTATGACAGGTCATCAGGATCATGCAGCGACCGGTAAGACCTTGCAGGGTGAACCTACATATGCGATTAACATTTATAAATTGTGCAAGGCGATCGGTATTGACAGTGTACATGAGATCAATGCATTTGACATTGACGGTTTAAAGAAGCTGATCAAAGAGGAAGTTGCAAAGGATGAGATCTCTGTTATTATCACCAAGTCTCCTTGTGTTCTTTTAAAGACAACCAAGGTAACGGGTGTATGCAGAGCCATCCCGGAGAAATGTAAGAAGTGCGGTATGTGCTTAAAGCCGGGATGTCCGGCAGTTATCAAGCAGCCGGATGGAACGATCCAGATCGATGAGACCATGTGTAATGGTTGCGGACTGTGTATGAAGCGTTGTAAGTTTGATGCGATCGAAAAGGAGGAATTCTAATGGCTGTAAAGAATATTATGATAGTTGGTGTCGGTGGACAGGGAACTCTTCTTACAAGCCGTATCCTCGGTGGTATTACGACAGCAGCAGGTTATGATGTAAAACTCTCCGAGGTTCATGGTATGAGCCAGAGAGGCGGTAGTGTTGTTACATATGTAAGATATGGTGAGAAGGTTGCGGAACCGATCGTAGAAGAAGGTCATGCAGATGTTCTGATCGCATTTGAGAAGCTTGAAGCTATGCGTTATGCTCATTTTCTGAAGAAGGACGGCGTGATTATTGCAAATGATCAGAGAATTGATCCAATCACAGTTGTAACCGGTCAGGCAGAATATCCGGAACACATCTTAGAGACATTGTCAGAGAAGCATAAGGTGATCTCCATCGATGCGATGGCAGAGGCAAAGAAGCTTGGCAATCCAAAAGTATTTAATACGATCATTATCGGTGTTGCTGCAAAGCATATGGATTTTGACCATGACAAATGGGTAGAGGTTATCAAAGCAACGGTTCCTCCAAAGACAGTTGAGATGAACCTGAAGGCATTTGAAGTCGGATATGCATTATAATAAAAAATATAGATACAGATCAAACCAAGGATGCCTCCTGTTCAAAAGACAGGAGGTATCTTTGTGTCAGCTGGCGTTTGTATAGTAAATGTCGCTGACTACTTTAACCGGAAGATACGAAAATCAACCTGATTAATGAGAAAAATCCAACGTCAAAATTGGTAAATTTTACATTATGTATAGGTTTTCATCTGTAAAATGTGTTTTTTTAGGTATTTTTGACAAAAAAGAGTGGACGATACAGAGGATATAGTGTAAAATCATCTATGTGAGTGTTTTCACATGGGAAAGGAAAACTGAGGGCTATTTAAGGAGAATTCGTGATGAACGATACAATCACTGTTAATATCAGCAAAAAATGGCAGATGTTGTTATGGAAGGTATTTCTGACGTTAGCGTGTATATTCATGGTTGTTGAATTGATCATGTGTATGACGAATATAGGAAATGATAAGGCAGATCTCGGGATGTCCGGTGGAGCATATATTACATTATATGTTGTAGTGCCATTTCTGATATATGCAGCAGCATTGACAGGAACGCTGGTCGCTTTAAAGAAGAATAAATTAACCGATAATGGTGCAGACTGGCTGGTTTCCCTGATGATGTTTACAGTGTTGGCAGTACCTGCATTTGAACATTACAATTCGATCATTCTGGTGCTGATGCCAACGATCGCTATCGTGATCACGGCTATCTTTGCGAATCAGAATATTACGATCGTGATCGCACTTCTTGCATCGGTAAGTCTTATCATCAATGAGATTCATCTGCATCATTTATATGACTGGACACAGATGCGGTTCAGTGGATATGTTGTTACATCATTTGTATTGGTATTTATACTGACCTTTGTAACGTGCTTACTGAATATGCATACGAAGGAACTGATGGAATCCATCGGCAATTTCACAGTTCGTCAGATGAGTCTTATGACAGAGCTTCGTAAAGATCCGCTGACAGGATTATATAACAGACGTTCCTTTGAGGAGAGCCTGGAGAAAGAAATCCAGCGTACAGAAGAAACCGGAGAGAAAGCATATATTGCGATCTTTGATATCGATCATTTCAAGAATGTAAATGATACATACGGACATAGCAATGGTGATGTGGTTATCAAGGCACTTTGTAAAATGCTAAAGGAGAAATCCAAAGATTATGGTCTTGCATTCCGTTACGGTGGAGAGGAATTTGTTATACTGTTCAATAATATTGAACTGCCGAAGGTTATCAATGTAGTAGAGGATGTAAGAACAGAATTCCGATGCTACTACTTCCAGTTCATGAATAACAGTGGAATCACCTGTAGCTGTGGTGTTGCGGAATATTCCAAAGGAGAGAGTGCAAAGGCATGGTTCAATCGGGCAGATAATTCGCTGTATCAGGCGAAGGAAGCCGGACGTAACCGTACGGTTGTAAGTGAATAAGATAATTAAAAAGATGCAATCCGTAATTTAAAAAAATGATATCAAAAAAACAGAGAAATTGGTACTATAAGTATACCGGTTTCTCTGTTTTTTTTGCGAATTTTCAAGTTGGTATAAAAAAATATAAAATTGGTATTGCAAAACCAGTTGATGGGTGGTATATTATATTTACAAAGTGGTTCACAAAAAGAACCACAAAAGGAGATGAAAATGGAGAAGGATATGGAATATTATATTCAGGTTTCCGGTCGTATCATGAAAGATAATCTTGATAAAAGAAAGTCTCTTACCCAAAAGATATGCGACTGGTATCTGGATCAGGACAAAGAAGATATATGTCTGATCGCATCCGGATCGTCCCTGAATGCAGCATATGCAGCTCGACCGTTTCTTTTAAAATACAGTAAATTTGATATCAGTGTATTAAGTACAGTGGAATATCTGGATGTTTACCGGGAGAGAGAAAAGAACCGGTTTACGATTTTAATATCCCAGAGTGGATGCAGTACAAACATAATTGAAATTATGAAGGAGCTGGATAAAGAGCATCAACCATTTGTTTTGTTAACAGGGAATGAGAATGGCAGTGCAAGCAGATACACGGATCGTCTTGTGGAGTATGGAGTTGGGAATGAAACGATTGATTATGTAACTCTTGGATATTCTACTTTGATCGAGTTTCTGATGCTTATGATACTGGAGATAGGTTTTCAAAAAAAAGAAATCAGTGATCAGGAATATGAAACTGCAGTAAGCCAGATCCGGAAAGCTTGTGAAATGCAGGAGCTTTGCCTGGTACAGGCGAAAGAATTGGTACAAAAACGATATCAGGATCTGTTGTGTATGGAAAAAGCAATACTGGTCGGCGATGGAGCCAATCTGGCAACGGTCAGAGAGGGAGCGTTGAAATTTCAGGAAACTCTGAAAGTTCCGACGGTATATTATGAAAGCGAAGAATTTATACATGGACCGGATATGCAGCTAACTCCGGATTATTCGGTTTTCTTTATAGACTGTGGTAAAACCTCTGATCGACTGTATGATATTTATAAAGCAACATCGTTGATCACAGAACGTTGCTATATGATTACGGATCAGGTTCACGATAAACGAGATGGACAGATTCGGATGCCATGCCGGCTTCCGGCAGAGATCACGCCGTTATATACAGCTGCATTGTTTCAATATATAGCGGCTCATGTAACAAAAGAAAAAAATAATTTTACTTGTCATCCGCTGTTTTCCCGGATGGAACAGGCTGTTTCGCCAAAAACAGAAGACTATGACAGGATTATGAAAGAAAAGCTTGAAAGGAGCAGAAGGGAGGAGAACGGATGAGAAAATATGTCTTAGCAACACACGGAAAGATGGCCGAAGGAATGTTGACAACGATTGAAATGCTGGCAGGTACACAGGAAAATCTGACCTGTATCAATGCTTATACAGATGAATGCCCGGATCCGCTTCCGGAATTAAAGAGAATTGTTGAAGCGAATTCAGAGGCAGAGATTGTGATAATGACAGATCTTTTAGGCGGAAGTGTGAATAATAATGCATCCGCATTATTGTCTGATCCAAGGATACATGTTGTTGCCGGTGTGAATCTGGCTGCAGTGATCGGTATCCTGCTGAGTGCAGAGGATCAGGATACGGCATCTGTAATTGAAAGTGCGGTTGCAGAGGCTAAAGATATGATGGTTTATTGTAATACAGTAAATGCAACGTATGATGATGATGATTTTTAATCTGTGTATTGACAGAAAAGAAAGGAGAAGGTTTATATGATCAAATCAATTCGTGTTGATTATCGTCTCTTACATGGACAGGTAGCAGTATCATGGACAGCATCATTAGGGGCAGATTGCCTGCTGCTGGTAAGTGACACGGTTAAAAATGATCCGCTGAGATTAAACGCACTAAAGATGGCGAAACCATCCGGAACAAAGGTTGTAGTAAAAAATACAGCGGAAGCTGTAGAGGCATTGAAAAGCGGGGTAACTGATAAATATAAATTATTTATCATCTGTGAAACGGTAGAAATAGCCAAAGCAATCATTGAAGCTACAGGAGAAAAGACATTAAATATCGGCAACATTGCATACCATGAAAATGCAAAATTATATGGTAGAAGCGCATATATGGATGCAGCCGAGCTGGCTCTGGTAAAAGAGATGGTTGATGATAGCGTTGATGTATTTATTCAGATGATCCCGGCTGATAAAGTAATTAAATGCAAATCGCTGTTTTAACGGATGAATGGAGGGACAGATTATGATATTAAAAACAATACTTATTTTTCTGATCGGCCTGCTTGGTTATTCAGAATGGCTGCTTGGTACAAGCTGCCTGCAGCGACCGATCGTTCTTGGACCGTTAGTAGGTCTGGTAATGGGAAATCTTCCGGCCGGTATTATTATGGGTGCAACTATGGAACTTGCACTTGTAGGAGCCGTATCGATCGGTGCATATAATCCGCCGGATCTGATCGCAGGCACTGTGCTCGGTGTTTCACTTGCGATTCAGTCAGGAGCCGGAGCGGAAACAGCTTTAGTACTTGGTATTCCGATCGCAACCGTAATGCTTGCGGCAAATACCGGTATCTGCCAGCCGTTGATGCTTGTTATGATCCACAAATGTGACCGTGATGCTGAAAAAGGTAATATACGGGCATTTAACAGAGATTATCTGATCGCAGGATATCTTCAGAACCTTTTTGGTATTGTCTGCATCCCACTTGCATTTTATTTTGGCAGTGATGCAGTAACAGCACTTCTTGGTAAAATACCTGAATTTGTTCAGTCCGGTATGGATATAACAGCAGCACTGCTTCCTGCACTTGGTTTTGCAATGCTTGCACAGCAGATGATGAATCGCAAGGTTGCACCATTTTTCTTCCTTGGCTTTTTCCTGGTATCATACCTTGGAATATCCACAACAGGAGTTGCGATTTTTGCCGTACTTATTGTGATAATCGGAGTAACATTCGGCATATTCGGAGACAAGCAACAGGGGGCAGCACCGGTAGTTGAAACCGCAGATAACGGAGGTGATTTTGATGAGTTCTAAGATACATGCAGACTACGATAAGGTAGTTACGAAAAAAGATCTCATAAAGGTGTTTTTAAGAGAGATCACATATGAACATACATGGAATTATGAACGAATGGGAAATGTAGGATTTTGTTTTTCCATGTATCCGGTTTTAAAGAAACTGTATCCGGATAAGAAGGATCTGGCAGCTGCTATGAAGCGTCATCTGACGTTATATCAGACCAGCCATTATCTTGCAACATTTCAGATGGGTATCACAGCCGCAATGGAAGAGGAAAATGCACAGGATGCAGATTTTGATACAGATTCGATTGGCGCAGTAAAAACAGCATTAATGGGACCTATAGCAGGAATCGGCGATTCTCTGTTCTGGGGCACGATCAAGGTAATCGCAACAGGAATTGGATGTTCACTTGCCTTGCAGGGGAACATTCTCGGACCTATTCTCTTCCTTTTGATCTTTAACATTCCGGCATATCTCTGCAGATGGTTTGGAGTATTCCTTGGATATAAAATGGGTCGTGAATCCATGGCAAAGATTGTTGAATCCGGTTTGATGAAGGTAGTTATGGAAGTAGCCTCTATCATGGGTATTATGGTAGTTGGCGGCATGACGATGGATATGACGTCGATTAATTTTATAACGCAGATTGGAAGCGGCGAAGAAGCAAGTACAATTCAGGATCTGTTAAATGGCATTGTCCCGGGCCTTCCGGTGCTGTTGCTATTTGGAGTTACTTATTGGTTATTGAAGAAGAAGGTTAATCCGTTGCTTATTATGTTGATCATGCTTGTACTTGGAATAGCAGGAGCATTCTTTGGCTTCCTTGGTTAAAAAGGAGGTAGTAGTAAGGTGAAAAAAATAGTAATTGATATGCATGTACATCCTGCATTCTTAGAGCCGGTATGCAAAACGGAATATCAGAATGAATTTGCAAAAAAGATGTATGGCTTATACAAGACGGATCAGATCCCGGTTGATGCACTGTTAACCTTGATGGATTGTTCCGGAGTGGATAAAGCGGTTTTGCTTCCACTGGATCTGACTACGGAATATGGAGGCATACTAGGAACAAATGACCAGGTAAAGGAATTGACAGCAACATATCCGGATCGTTTTATCGGATTTGCCAGTGTAGATCCTCACAGGCCGGATGCGACAGAGATACTTGAAACAGCATTTGCAGAGTATCATCTGGCAGGCCTGAAGCTTCATCCGTCAAAGCAGAAGTTCTATCCGGGAGATGAATACATGGAGCCGATATATCAGATATGCGAGAAGTATAATAAACCGATCGTGTTTCATTGCGGAATGTCGGTAGAGCCGGATACCTTATCTAAATATGCGAGGCCGGTTGAGTTTGAAGAAACAGCATACAGACATCCAAAGCTTCGAATCTGTCTTGCACATTGCGGATGGCCATGGGTGCAGGAAACTTGTATGCTGATGCTCAAATACAGAAATGTTTATGCGGATACAGCATTCCTGTATTTTGATACAGCCCCGGAGTTTTATCACAAGGTATTCGAAGTGGATATGGGACCGCACTGGATCGATCGAAGCTTCAGACATCAGATCATGTTTGGCTCTGATGATCCGCGGTTAGAGATGCGGAGAATGAAAAAGGCTATAGAAGCTATGGATATAAGAGAATCTACCAAGGATCTGATATTTGGACAGAACGCGATTGAGTTTCTGGGATTGGAGGTATGATGGTAACACATGGCAGTATAGAGGTGCTGACAAAAGAATATAACTGTCTGGTGAAAATTACAGATGATATCAGGCAGGTTGTAGAAAAAAGCAAAATCAGAAATGGTGTTGTATATGTTATAACAGCACATACGACAACAGGAATTGCAGTTAATGAAGGACTGGAGTGCCTGGAATATGATATTGGGCATCTGATGGAAAGACTTGTTCCTGAGGACGGAGAATATGCCCATGGAAGGCTGTTAGATACCTACGGTGCGATGGCAGGCAATCCGACCGGACATTTAAAAGCCCATCTGACCGGAAATCATTGTGTATTCCCGGTTATAGATGGAAAGCTGAAAAGTGGAAGTGCACAGGACATATATCTGTGTGAATATGATGGACCGCAATATAGAACAATTTATATAACTATTATAGGGGAATAAAAAATAACAGGAGGAAAGAACTATGGCATTAAAAAAATTTGACGCAGAGAAATATTTAAAGGACGGAGCAAAGACATACTCATTAAGAGGAGAGGTTGAGGAATTGATTGACCGGATCACGGCAAAGGAATATGACAGCGTATGTATGATTGGTATCGGTGGAACATGGGCAGAATGGTATCCGGTTGTAGAAGTAGCCAAGAAATATACAGATCTTCCGATCTATCTTGAAAATGCAGGTGAATTTCTGGTAAAAAATAAAAAACATATTACAGATAAGACTCTTGTATTTACCTCTTCTGCATCAGGCAATACTATGGAGATCTTGAAGGCAGTAAAATATTGTAAGGATCAGGGAATCAATGTATATGGATTTACAAAGGATGAGACAACTCCTTTAGCAAATCTGCTGACAGACCCGATTTATAATGCATGTGGTGACTGTGAGCATTCTTACTTATTATACTATTTTGTAATGCTCCGTATCTTAAAGAACAGAGGAGAATTTCCACATTATGACAGATGGGCAGATCAGATGGAAAATCTGTTTAAGGATCTCCTTGCGGTAAGAGAAAAATTTGAGCCAAGAGCGATCGAGATCGCAAAGACATATGCACATGAACCATATACAATGTTTACAGGCTCCGGTGTCCTTTGGGGTGAGACCTATCTCTTTACAATGTGTATCTTAGAGGAGATGCAGTGGGTTCGTACAAAGACTGTTTCATCTGCTGATTTCTTCCATGGACCATTGGAGTTAGTTGATGACAGAGTTCCGGTATTTGTAATAAAAGGTGAGGACGAATATCGACCATTAGATGAAAGAGTAGAACGATTTGTAAAAGAACATACAAAGAAAGCTGTTATTATTGATACCAAGGATTACATTCTGGATGGTATCGATGATGAGTTCCGAGTAATCTGCTCTCCGATGATCATTACCGCGATATTAACAGAACGACTTGCTATTCATTATGAGCAGAATACAGGACATAGTCTGGAATTCAGACGTTACTATCGTCAGTTTGAATATTAAAAAGGTCAGGCGGTTATTATGGTTGAATTCACATATGTAATTACAGATGAGCAGGGACTTCATGCCAGACCGGCTTCACAGTTTGTTATGGCTGCTGCAAAATGTAAGAGCACAGTATCCGTAACATTTGGATCCAGAACCGTAAACGCAAAAGGAGTTATGGCAGTTATGAGTCTGGGAGCAAAAAAAGGTCAGGAGATCCTGATAAAAGTAGAAGGTGAAAACGAGGCAGAAGATGCAGCAAACCTGAAAGCGTTCGTTCAGGAACATCTGTAAAAGGATCGGATTTTAAAGAGGTGACAATATGGTAATATTACAGGGTAAAAGTGTATTTGGCGGAGTTGCTATCGGGAAGATACAATTCTTTAAAAGGGACGAAATCCAGATAAAACGATGTCATGTCGATGATCCGGAGGCGGAAATACGCCGCTTCCGGACTGCAAAGGAAAAAGCACTTTCTGAATTGCAGCAGTTATATGACAAGGCACTTACTGATGTGGGAGAAGCAAATGCCATGATCTTTGAAGCACATCAGTTAATGCTTGAGGATCCGGATTATAATGATTCTGTAGAGAATATTATAAATACACAAAAGGTAAATGCTGAATATGCAATAGGTGTCACATCTGATAATTATGCAGCAATCTTTGAAGCGATGGATGATGCCTATATGCAGGGAAGGGCAGCAGATGTAAAGGATGTATCGAACAGGCTCCTTTCCCAGTTTGCAAAAAAACAGAATGCTTCATTTGAAATGACGGAGCAGGTAATCATCGCGGCAGATGATCTGGCACCAAGCGAGACTGTTCAGCTTGATAAAGATAAGGTGCTGGCATTTATTACAGTGGAAGGCTCGGCAAATTCCCATACAGCGATTCTTGCCAGAACCATGAATATTCCGGCTGTTATAGGAATCGGTGATACATTAACACCGAAATATGACGGAAGACTTGCAATCGTAGACGGTCAGGAAGGAAAGATCTATATTGATCCGGATGAAGAAATCCTTGTTGCCATGAGAAAAAAGCAAGCTGTCGAACAGGAACAGCGTGAGCTTCTGGAGACATTGAAGGGCAAAGAAAATGTAACCAGATCCGGGCAGAAGATTAACCTTTATGCCAATATTGCCAATGTATCAGATGTAGGAGCGGCACTCCGAAATGACGCCGGTGGTATCGGGTTATTCAGAAGCGAATTCTTATATCTGGAAAATGAAACTTATCCAACAGAGGAACAGCAGTTTGCAGCTTATAGACAGGTAGCGGAAATGATGGCCGGAAAAAGGGTGATCATCCGTACGTTGGATATCGGAGCAGATAAACAGGTTGGATATTTTAATCTGGAAAAAGAGGATAATCCGGCAATGGGGTTCCGTGCGATCAGGATATGTCTGACCAGACCCGAATTATTTAAGACCCAGCTTAGAGCTATTTTCAGAGCATCCGCGTATGGCCAGATTGCGATCATGTTTCCGATGATCATTTCGGTATCAGAGGTTCGTCGTATTAAAGAGATAATGGACGAGGTGAAGACCGGACTTCGTGCAGATGGAATAGCATTTTCCGATCAGATTGAAACCGGTATAATGATTGAGACTCCGGCTGCGGTTATGATCAGCAGAGAGTTGGCAAAGGAAGTGGATTTCTTTAGTGTCGGAACAAATGATCTGACGCAGTACACTCTGGCAATTGATCGCCAGAACCGGAATCTGGATTCCTTCTATGATTCACACCATCCGGCGGTGTTATCTATGATCCAAATGGCAGCAGAGAATGCTCATGCAGAAGGAAAGTGGATTGGAATATGCGGTGAACTTGCAGCCGATCTAAGTCTGACAGAAAGGTTTTTACAGATGAACATTGATGAGTTATCAGTTGCACCGGGTATGATACTTCCGTTAAGGAAAAAAATAAGAGAGTTATAAAAAGTATACAGAGACAGATCCGCACATGTACGGGTCTGTTTTTGGTCTTATAAACTGACATTTCCTGCTTGTTTGCGTTTGGAAAAGTTGCTATACTTAATAGAGTACAGGAGGGAGTTTGCCATGAAATTGATGAATAAAGATGAGTTTATTGCGTATGAATTAAAATTTTACTTTATGAAAAATAAACTGAAAGAAGGAGAAAAACTCCCATCTGAACGGGATCTGGCTGAACAGTTTGGGGTACAGAGAGCTACCGTCAGATCTGCATATAAATTATTAGAGGATGAAGGGATCATAGAATGCAGGGAACGGAGCGGCAACTACATAGCCCACAGAAGAATGATATCCAATCTTGACCGAATTCGATCATTCAGTGAAAAGCTGGAAAAGATGGGGGCACAAACAAGAAGCAGACTGTTGGCGTTTGAGCGTGTGGAAGTAGATAAGGAACTGAATAAAAGTATTAAGCTTCCGTTAGGAACTCCGTTATTCAAAATTACCCGTATCCGTATGGTCGTAGAAGAAGACAGGGCTGTTCCGATCACCATAGAATATTCATATATACCGGAAAGCAAGGCTCCTAAGCTGATGCGGTTTGATCTGGAAGATAATTCGTTATTTGATATTTTGATTCAGGAATATCATCATATTCCCAAAAAACAGGAATTAACAGTCGGAATTGTATATGCTGATGAAAATGAAGCCAAAGCCTTGAATGTTGACAAGCTGACTGCTCTTGTAAAAAAAGAGGGAATCACATATGACGAGAAAGGTGAGGTTATGGAATATCTGCAATCGGTGATCAATAAAGAATGGGTCGCATTTGAAAAAGAAGATTCTGTCATTAAGCAAAAGATGGAGGAGGTGCTCCATGGATTATAGAATGCCATTATATATTCAATTACAGGATTCTATTATCAAGAAAATAGATGAAAAAAAATATCTGCCGGGTGAAGCAATACCAAGTGAGAGAAAAATGGCGGAAGCCTATGGTGTGAACCGTATGACCGTAAAACGTGCGATCAGTAAGCTTGTAGAAGAAGGATATCTGGTTTGTAAACCGGGTTCCGGAACGTATGTTGCACAAAGAGATAAGAAAAAGATCGATCTGGATAATTCAAATGAAGCAGGAAATACCGGCATCACAGCGACGCTCCGTAAGGGTGGAATGGAGGTAAAAAACCGCCTTCTCGGGACCGGTGAGATCACAGGAAGTAAATATCTGGGATATAAGCTTGGAATTTCGGATGATGAGATGATATATGGAATTTACCGGGTACGATCAGAGGGTGATATACCATTTGCAGTGGAGTATACATATGTACCGAAAAAATATTTTGATGATCTGGATGAATTTGATTTCGCCAAAGTATCTTTATATGATTATATGGAAGCAAAAGGACATATGCCATGCCATTTTGGACAGAAGCTGGTCATATGTGAGGCAAATGAACGGCTCGCAGAGCTGCTGCAGGTGGAACGTGGAACTGCGATTTATAAGATCGATTATCAGGGTGCGGATGCAGATTATAATATTGTAGAGTTTACCATGAGTTATCTGAATCCTGCTTATACAAAATTCCGATTTGATGTTGAGGTTTCTTAAAGGAAAGACATAAGCGTTTCTGTTACGGATCATATGGATCTTGTTATGCCGGCTTCGGTTTATAATATTAGTACTTGAAAGGTGTTATTTGAAAATGCAATTCAAAAAAGTAGAAAAGAAATGCGAAGGTAAATTTATTACCCGCTATGATATAACATATGAGACTGTCGATCATCAGAAGAAGATATATGAGATGATCAGCCGGAATGGTGACATTACGGATTTTGAAGGACTGCATGGCAAAATGGCAGATGCAGTTGTGATCATTGCTACGGATGAGACCGGCGAGAAGATACTGATCGATAAGGAATTCCGTCTTGCTCCGGGAGAATGGGTATATAACTTCCCGGCAGGTCTGATCGATCCGGGTGAGACACCGCAGGAGAGTGCGAAGCGTGAGCTTCGTGAGGAGACAGGGCTGGAATTATATGAGATCGATGATTTCATCGGAACCAGCTACAGTGCGGTTGGTTTTTCAAATGAAACAAATGTCTGCGTTGTTGGAAAGGCACGGGGAGAGTTCCATAAGAGTACCTCTACATTAGAAGAGATCGAAGCCGGCTGGTATACAAAGGCAGAAGTCAGAGAACTTCTTAAGAAAGCGAAATTTGCAGCGAGAACACAGGCATACTGCTATGTGTGGAGCAGAGAATAGAGGATAAAAAGTAGAATCTAGAGGGGCACAGGGGACAGTACTTGAAGTGAAAGCCGGCACAACGGTTCTTACAGCCTGCAGCAACCGTATCGTTTGCAGATAAGGGTTGTAAATATCTGGACAGAAAGGGAAAATACGATGTTTCACAAAGATTATGAAAGAAAGATCGATCAGTTAGTAAATGAACTGACATTAGAAGAGAAAATAAAGATGATCCATGGTGCGGGTCTGTTCCGCACCGGGGCAGTAGAAAGACTTGGAATTCCCCCAATCGTGATGTCGGACGGCCCGACAGGGGTGCGGTTCGAATTCTTTAATGATAACTGGGGCAGAGCCGGACATAATGATGATGGAGTTACATATTGTCCGAGTAACAGTGCGATCGCCGCAACCTGGAACCGGGAACTGGCAGGAAAATCAGGAACGGTACTTGGTGAAGAAGCCAGAGGACGTGGCAAGGATATCATACTTGCGCCGGGTGTCAATGTTATGCGGACGCCACTTTGCGGAAGAAATTTTGAATATTTCAGCGAAGATCCTTATCTGATATCAGAGATGGCGGTTCCGGTGATCGAAGGGATCGAGAGTTCTGACGTGGGTGCCTGTGTGAAACATTTTGCTGTTAATAATCAGGAAACAGAGCGGAACTGGGTGAATGTCGAGATCGATGAACGAACGCTCCGTGAGATATACTTGCCTGCATTTGAAGCAGCAGTAAAGAAAGCAAAGGTAAGATCTATTATGGGTGCTTATAATCTGTTCCGTGGGGTTCATTGCTGTGAAAATAATGAACTGCTTGGTGAGATACTGCGGAAAGAATGGAATTATGACGGCCTGATTGTTTCGGATTGGGGCGGCATCCACGATACAAAGGCCGCAGCAGAAAGCCCGATCGATGTAGAGATGTCAATCTATGCAAACTTCGATGAATACTGCATGGCAGATCCATTGTTAAATGCGGTAAGGAATGGCGAGATCGAAGAGGAAAGAATTGATGAAAAGGTAAAGAGTATTCTCCGATTCATGCTTCGTGTCAAGATGATAGATATTGTAGAAGTCGAAAGTGGGGACAATGAACAGACGGCTATATCCGCTGGCTGCACGGAACAGAAGCCGGCTGTCTATGCGGTTCGTGACCGGAGCCGGAAGAAAGGAAGTTATGATACTTCAGCACATCAGGATGCAGTGTTAGAGACAGCCAGAGAATCAATTGTACTGTTAAAGAATGAAGAACAGAGACTGCCGCTTGCACCTGAGAAGACACATCGGCTTCTGGTGATCGGACATAATGCAGCAAAGCTTCATTCAAATGGTGGCGGAAGTGCGGAGATTGCGGCACTTTATGAGATCAATCCACTGCTTGGTATTAAGATGGAGCTTGGTGGTAACTGCGAAGTGACATATGCAGAAGGTTATTATGTGCCGGATAAGAACAGACAGCAGGTACTGAATTGGCAGGAGGTAAGTCTGGATGAACTGGCATCGGAGCAGGGGGCTTATGAAGGAAATAATCCGGAAGGACGGAAGATCCAGAAGGCACTTCGTGAAGAGGCGGTTGCCCTTGCTTCAGAATATGATGATGTGATCTTTGTTGGCGGTTTAAATCATGATACAGATGAAGAAGGATACGACAGACCGGATCTGAAGCTTCCATATCATCAGGATGAACTGATCACGGAGCTCTTAAAAGTGAATCCGAATATGGTCATTGTCATGATGGCAGGTAATCCGGTTGATATGAGCGCATGGATTGATGATGCAAAGTCGATTGTATGGATGAGTTATGCAGGAATGGAAGGTGGCAGAGCACTCGGTGAAATCCTGTTTGGTGAAGTAAATCCATCCGGTAAACTTGTGATGACCATGCCGAAATCTCTTGATCAGGTACCGGCGATGGTTTTTGGAGATTTCCCCGGAAGAACCTTAATGGAAGAAGAACATGAAAGAATGAATGCAAAATTGACGGAAACATACAGAGAAGGTGTATTTGTCGGATATCGGTATTATGACAAATATCAGATCCCGGTACAGTTTCCATTTGGCCATGGATTATCTTATACGACATTTTCCTATGGTGATATGCAGGTAAAAGAGCCGGATGGTCAGACATTCAAGGTACAGATCCCGGTAACAAATACCGGAAAGCTTGCCGGAAAAGAGACGGTAGAGCTGTATGTCGGAGAAACGGAAGTAAGTCCGGAGAATCCTGTGAAGGAGTTGAAGGGCTTCTGCAAGTTATCACTTGCACCGGGAGAAACAAAGTATGCGGAATTTGAATTGACAGCCGAGGCATTCCGTCATTTTGATGAGAAGACGGATGAGTGGAAGGTCGTGGCAGGAAGTTATACGATCTATATCGGAAGTTCTGTTTCTGATATTCGGTCGGTAACAACCATAACAATAAAATAATTAATAAATAAAATGCCGGTATGAACAGTCTGTCTGCCGGTACTATGAACATCACGTTTGCCTACCTTCTTTCATACAATTTTATATGCATATGTCTCCGCTGCGATAAAGTCGTTTGCAGCTCAGACATAGCACAAAATTGTATGAAAATCAGTCGGCTTCTCTATGGATGTTTCATAGTACCGGCAGACAGACCGTTTATACCGGCATTTATATACATATTGTTTTATTGATATTCGTTGAGCCATTCGATAATGCCGTTAGCGATGGCGGCGGCATAATCATCCATGTTATTATCGTAAAGCTCTACGTCTTTTTCGTTGCTGATAAAGCCCATCTCGATGATCAGACTTGTCATATTTGTCTGTTTGATAACGATGTAATCGTTGTCACTGTCAAACTGTGTTCCGGTACGGACACCACGGTTATCGGAGATTCCGACCTTTTCCAGATTGGACAGGATGGTATCTGCGATCGCATGGTTCTTTTCGGAACCGGAGCTGTAGATCCATGCTTCTACACCACAGGCCTCAGGGTTGGCTGCGTAGTTCCTGTGGAGCGCCAGATAGAGATCTGCGTTGCAGTCATTTGCAATCGCAGCACGATCTTCGGAAGAAACGGTAGAATCATCATCACGTGTCATAACAACCTTTACTCCGTTTTTCTTTAATAGTTTTGCAACCTTTAAGGAAAGCTTCAGATTTCCGTCTTTTTCATGAATGTTATTAATTCCGGTTGCCCCGATGTCGGAACCGCCATGTCCCGGATCCAAACAGACTGTGTATTTTCCGTCCGGTTTTATGATCGAGACAGCATCCTTGCTGCTTTTTGACCGACTGACCGCCAACAGGACGGACAGAACGATAACGGCGATGAGCAGGACGATGTTGACACCGATCAGGAATTTTATGACAGACCGCATCTGTGTAACGGTCAGTTTCTTTTTTGTTTTTCCAGCCATAATGTATAAAACTGCCGGAGCAGCCCTTTCTGTTTCTAGTTTATTCTCAACTAAGATACTCTAAAATGATCGGATTTTCAATACGATAGAAAAGATTTAATATTTACATATATCGGTGAAATGCGGTGTAACATGGAACCGGCAGGCGACATAATTTGGCATTTTATATAGAAAAGTGCGAAAGAAATTAATAAATTTCTGAAAAATTTAATATTGTCAAATGAAAACCTGGGTGTTACCCTAAATACAGGGTGGCAGGGAGAAGATAAGAAAAGGAATAAAAGATGATCGTAGATTTTCATACTCACACATATCCGGATAAAATAGCTTCAAAGACACTTGAACTGTTAGTAAGTAGATCAAAGACAAAGCCGGCATCGGATGGTACACTTGCAGGCTTGCAGCATTCAATGGCGCAAAGCGGCGTTGATATCTCTGTTGTCCTTCCTGTTGTAACCGCACCTCATCAGGTGGAGCGGATCAATACCGTTGCAAAGACAGTAACAGCCCAGTTTACGGGAAGTGGCGTCTGGTCATTTGGCGGAATCCATCCCGGAAATGATAACTATAAAGAGATTTTAAATGGCATCAAGTCTGCCGGATTAAAGGGAATTAAGCTGCATCCGGATTATCAGGATGCCATGTTCAATGATATCCGTTATAAACGGATTATCGGTTATGCAACAGAACTGGGTCTGGTCGTTGTGGTTCATGCCGGAGTAGATATCGGACTTCCATCTGTAACACATTGTACACCTGTCTCTTATACACATCTGACGCTGCCGACGAATAGCCTTGTGTAG
>ENA-OYXR01000218-OYXR01000218.1-human-gut-metagenome-genome-assembly--contig:-NODE-218-length-30167-cov-11.214865_pt1 | contig 30167 bp, 30 predicted proteins | sample MGYA00243241_ERZ653431 | MGnify/ENA primary metagenome ERZ653431 (study PRJEB26926, sample SAMN06165182) | human gut metagenome | biome: ENVO:00009003; feature: ENVO:2100002; material: ENVO:00002003... | reverse complement strand
AGTATAATCTTTGCAAATTCATTCACATTCCACCATGTATCTATTAAAACAACTGTAAAGTATTTATCAATTACAGCTAAAAATTCATTCACATTCCACCATGTATCTATTAAAACCGGTTGAAAAGGTTGTCAAAATCGGATGTAAAGTAATTCACATTCCACCATGTATCTATTAAAACCAGATACAGGATGTAAAGGCAAGAAATTCAAAAGTATTCACATTCCACCATGTATCTATTAAAACACTTCTCATTTAAAAGAAAACGGATGGATGTATCAGATTCACATTCCACCATGTATCTATTAAAACCCAGTAAACAACAATTACAAAAAGGCGGATATGTATTCACATTCCACCATGTATCTATTAAAACGGATTCTTCAGAAAAAGGAAAAAGCATAGTTTATTGATTCACATTCCACCATGTATCTATTAAAACATCCGCTGAGTAGTCTTTTTCCTGAAGATCCCACATATTCACATTCCACCATGTATCTATTAAAACTTTATATACCATGCAAGTGCCCCACACGCAACAATATTCACATTCCACCATGTATCTATTAAAACAAAGAATACGGAAAAACGACCGAATACATACAGAGATTCACATTCCACCATGTATCTATTAAAACCCGAGGCATCTATCGAACAAGGCGGAACGCGGTATAGATTCACATTCCACCATGTATCTATTAAAACAAAAATCCACGTCTTGCATCAATCACCGGAACTGGAATTCACATTCCACCATGTATCTATTAAAACGATACGGACTACTATAACATGGCTGGTATTAAGTAATTCACATTCCACCATGTATCTATTAAAACTCTACTTGGTTTTATCGGTGATCAGATCGGCGACATATTCACATTCCACCATGTATCTATTAAAACTAAACCTGGCACTACTGAGGTCAAGGTAACTAAAGTGATTCACATTCCACCATGTATCTATTAAAACCTGCAGCATCTGGAGAAGTGAGAGAAGATGTAACAATTCACATTCCACCATGTATCTATTAAAACGTTCCAAAAATTACAAAGATATCTGTAAAAAAAGTAATTCACATTCCACCATGTATCTATTAAAACCTAAAACCTTTGTATAATAGTCAAAGACCTCCTGCATTCACATTCCACCATGTATCTATTAAAACTCTGTGGATAACATGGTTAATTATTTTTATTCAAAATTCACATTCCACCATGTATCTATTAAAACTGTAATATAGAAAGGGGATGCTTGAATGAATGATAATTCACATTCCACCATGTATCTATTAAAACCAGATTCACTAATTAGGTGCTCTCGTCTTAATCTTGATTCACATTCCACCATGTATCTATTAAAACTTGTCAAAAATTCTTTCACCGTCTATTGAAAAATTTATTCACATTCCACCATGTATCTATTAAAACGCTGAAGTACGAACACCACTTGTACTTGATACCACATTCACATTCCACCATGTATCTATTAAAACCCGGTGATGCTGAGGTATATGATAATGCATGGGTATCATTCACATTCCACCATGTATCTATTAAAACCTAGCGGCGACCTCTACGCCTATAGCGTTTCTTCAGAATTCACATTCCACCATGTATCTATTAAAACTGTTTCCATCAATGGACTGTTTTTACCGCATGTTACATTCACATTCCACCATGTATCTATTAAAACTTTTATCCCCACTTTCTTTTTCCCTTATCTTTTCCCATTCACATTCCACCATGTATCTATTAAAACGATAGGTACAAGTCAGATTCTACGTCTTTAGCTATATTCACATTCCACCATGTATCTATTAAAACCTTATTGCAAGTACGAAAAAATAAGATCTATATAATATTCACATTCCACCATGTATCTATTAAAACGAAATAAAAAATGAAAGATCATGTTAAATTTGTTCATTCACATTCCACCATGTATCTATTAAAACACTAAAGAACTTTCCATCTAATTCTTTAGTTGTATATTCACATTCCACCATGTATCTATTAAAACGCAAACGGAAATGTTCTTGACGGTGATTATATGTCATTCACATTCCACCATGTATCTATTAAAACCCATTGTATATCATGTTTAAAGACAAAAACGGACACATTCACATTCCACCATGTATCTATTAAAACTTAAAAATCCTCGACTAGCATCTATAACCGGAACTGGAATTCACATTCCACCATGTATCTATTAAAACTTTGTTTCTGTAAGCTTCTTAAGATTCATGAATTTATTCACATTCCACCATGTATCTATTAAAACAAATTTGCAACTCTGGTTGTATATGAATGTCACGAAATTCACATTCCACCATGTATCTATTAAAACATTGTCCATACACCAGCTGGGCATTTGTAGGCTTTTATTCACATTCCACCATGTATCTATTAAAACATTGACTCGGGGGTGAGCATGGAAAGAATCAACAACATTCACATTCCACCATGTATCTATTAAAACTATACAATGCAGGCGCAACCGCGGTCACTGGAATGAATTCACATTCCACCATGTATCTATTAAAACTAACTTATATTTGCACGACGATAGCTTTTATACATATTCACATTCCACCATGTATCTATTAAAACCAACGACCGCGGAGGGTTTACATAATTTTGTACAGATTCACATTCCACCATGTATCTATTAAAACCAAATTCGGTAAGATTCTTACTTAAATGCGGGGAGTAATTCACATTCCACCATGTATCTATTAAAACGGCTACAGTTTCAGAACCGCTTTTTACTAAACTGTATTCACATTCCACCATGTATCTATTAAAACGGTTGACATTTGCGCCATTTTACCGCTGAAATTGATATTCACATTCCACCATGTATCTATTAAAACTGTAGCTGTCATTTACTGCTTCTAACATTCCAAACAATTCACATTCCACCATGTATCTATTAAAACTACTTTTCCTTTAGAGGAATACTGTTTAACTAGGCATTCACATTCCACCATGTATCTATTAAAACAGGAAATGCTAAAGCCGTTAAAGGTAAGCTATAGCATTCACATTCCACCATGTATCTATTAAAACTTACAATTCGCGTAATAGCTTTTTAACATATCAACATTCACATTCCACCATGTATCTATTAAAACGGGTAACACAGCTTTAGTGCGTGTCACCATTAACATATTCACATTCCACCATGTATCTATTAAAACCATCATCATAATATTTTGATAAATACTGCAAATTAATTCACATTCCACCATGTATCTATTAAAACTGTTGGTGCTTGTGATAAGTGTTTTTATGATTTCCTATTCACATTCCACCATGTATCTATTAAAACAGTAAGCAGGTGCATGATATTTATAATAAATACAAATTCACATTCCACCATGTATCTATTAAAACTGTTGTGATATCGGTGCCAGTGTTTTTTGTGTTTGATTCACATTCCACCATGTATCTATTAAAACTGATACGGATTACAATATGGTTGCATTCATGCTCGATTCACATTCCACCATGTATCTATTAAAACTAGACGGTTATGAAGCACCGAACGGAGTAGTCACGTATTCACATTCCACCATGTATCTATTAAAACCAGCGTCGCAAAGTGACGCTTTGCACCAGTTCATGATTCACATTCCACCATGTATCTATTAAAACCAAAGATTCTTAATCCAAACAGGTCACAAAAATTTATTCACATTCCACCATGTATCTATTAAAACTATTCAAAAAATCATTTCATCTCACCGCAAACAACATTCACATTCCACCATGTATCTATTAAAACGGCGCATTCGCTCACGGTGAGTATGCAGGCTTTACATTCACATTCCACCATGTATCTATTAAAACTCACTGTAAAGTATTTATTTATAACCGATAAAAATTATTCACATTCCACCATGTATCTATTAAAACGTGCGAATCTATAGCAAAAATCTTTGTTTCACCATAATTCACATTCCACCATGTATCTATTAAAACCACGCTACAAAGAGGATAAATAGGTTATTAAATGTCATTCACATTCCACCATGTATCTATTAAAACGCAGCGACACCAGAATATCCGACAGGAAGCATATATATTCACATTCCACCATGTATCTATTAAAACTTTTTACATAAGAAAAGGAATAAAGGGTGATTAAGATTCACATTCCACCATGTATCTATTAAAACTACCGATTCAGATGGAAATGTAATTACAGATTCAAAATTCACATTCCACCATGTATCTATTAAAACAGTTGCAAATACGAGAATACATTGAAAAAATGACTGTATTCACATTCCACCATGTATCTATTAAAACTAAAAAGAGACAGATTATCAACGGTCGTCGTAATGTATTCACATTCCACCATGTATCTATTAAAACCCACCGCCGTATTCAGTAGAATCTGTTTTAGCATCATTCACATTCCACCATGTATCTATTAAAACCTCACTCAGCCATTCTGGAGGGGTTTCAATATTAATATTCACATTCCACCATGTATCTATTAAAACTTTAGTGGGGGAAAGAAAGCTAAGAGGTGGATTTAATTCACATTCCACCATGTATCTATTAAAACGGTTCTTGAAGTATTCTGCTTCGGAGCCTGTGCCTAATTCACATTCCACCATGTATCTATTAAAACGCATCTGGCAGCCCGGTAGAGCTTTCCGAGAACAAATTCACATTCCACCATGTATCTATTAAAACCAACACTATAAAAAAGCAATATTTTACAATGCTTTCATATCCTCTTTCTGTCGACCTTGCTTCAATACTGGGAATACACTTTCTATTTTTTAATTGTATATTCCATTTTTCTATATTTCATCACATTGTCGACTGACGGCAGTTTTTGCAATATTTATGGTCGACAATTTCAAATAAAGAAACTGGCTTTGTCATCTTCCTTACCCCAAAATTCTTTATTCAACCATTTTTCCTGCCTGCTTTTAAATATAATAACGGAATCCAATTCATGATCAATACATTCATCCAGCTCCTGTTTCAGCTTCACAAGTTGTACTTTTGTGATATCTCCCTCAAAAACAGAATTTTGTATATGGGACAAATACCTTTTACAAATCTTAAAAATATGATTCCATCGTTTTTGTCCATTGTTTTCTTTATTTATGTCATATACCAATACTACATACATATTTCACCACCATATTCTGAATCCTTCATATTCTTTTTCACCGATCAGATGCTTGATCAACTTGTATAACTCTAAACGCATCAGATACTGATATGTAACAGGGCGACCTAAATCTTTATGCATAATTGTCTGCTGTAATTTTTTCTCCAACTCCTGTGCAATCAATCTGGATGCATCCCTATTCAAATGCAAATAGTTCAACTCCTTCGTAAAACTTTTTTCTGTTATCTGATTACGGTTTAATAAAGAAAAAAGAAGTCGATCTCCTATCAACGGTTTAAAAATTTCTGCTACATCCAGACATAGCGAAAATCTTCTGACACCAGGTTCATGGAGATAACTTATCGTCGGATTCAATTGTGTATAATATACCTCACTAAGAACCTTTGAATAAATCAGAGAATTAACAAAAGAAATCAACGAATTAATCATGTTATCAGGCGGATGCATAACTCTTTTATCAAACTCTATTTCCTGATCAATGATAACATTCCACGCTGCATAATAATGTCTTCGTATATTTCCTTCTATTCCCATTAACTCTTGAATCGTTGATGTTTTGGGTAATTCTTTTCTCAACGAATCAATTTCTGACATATAGGAAGACACATCCTTACCTCGCCCGTTATAATACCGGAGATTTCGGTAAATATTATCGGCAGCCGCTTCTATAATTTTTTTTGCAATGGTCAATCTCTTGCCATAATCAGTATAATGTTCAACCTGTTTTACCAATAATTGACCTGCCAACAGCTTTTCTTTTGGATAAAAGCTACCTGTATAAAAATTATAATAATTGAAGAAATGTATCGGGATTCCATATTGAGAAATGTAACTCAAAAATGTTGTATTAAATGACATTTCTGACATGACATAAATATCATCAATTCGTTCAATCGGAATATCTCTTTTTTCTCCACCTGTAGATATAAATTGAAGTGTATTATCTTTTCTTTTTAAATCTCCACTATTGTAAATATAAAAACTTTGTCCCATTATCCCTCCATGTTAGATAAAACACAAATCATGATATGCGCACTTTCCACATATTTTTTGTTTTTCAAATGCTGGTGGTTGTTCCTGCATTTTTAACTTTTCTATATCTGCAATTATCTTCTGCAACTGTACTTCATCATCCTCTGACAGTTCTACAACAATATTTTTTTTGATCATAGGATAATCAATCTTTGCCGTTAGGCCCTTAACTCCACGTTGTTTCAAATAATATAGATAATATTTAACCTGCCAGATTCCTGCTTCTTCTATTGCCTTGCTCTTTTTTATCTCATGTAATTCCTGATGCTCTTTTATAAAATCAATATTTATTACATTATCGATATTAATGTGTTTATCATCACGCCGGTAACTGTTCTCATCAAGTAATTTACCCAACATAACATTTTCATTATCGGATTCCATATTTATTTCATTCATGAAATACCATAATTTTCTTTTACACACAAAGTAATAATAAATCATTACACCAGTAACTCGATTTTCCACAATTCCTCCTTATATAAAATTCCACTCATCATCATACTTCGTTAACGATAAGCCCATGCCCCGTCCTGTCATTTCATCAAAATCATATAATAAACATGTCCTGTGAATATCTAACCTGTCATTTATACAATTCAAATCTACTCCATCTAATTTTCTTCGATCCGAATACAAGTTCAGATTAAGAGTTATATCTGCCAGTTTTGCTTTCAATATTCTTCGTATATTACTCTCAACATATGGTGTGTCTAAAACACCCGTTATTGCCTCTATCAGCTCCTGATTTTCCTGATATATTCTATCTGGAATTACTGTAATACTTTTTATTCCACGAAAATCCTCATCGATATCTTTCTTAGATGTATAATCTAATGGCTGCAACGATTTAAATTTAGCCAAATTTCTTTTTATCGTTTGGAAGTAAGCCGTATTCTTTAATGCGTCTACATCATAAACTTCATTCATATACTGAACTTTATCTTTTTCGGAAAAAAGCTTTCCATTATATGCCTCTAATAATTGTACAGATCTATCATATATATCACTGTCATATATTCCTTTTCCATTCTTCATACATCCTGAATAATTAACATAAATTAATACATTTGCATCGGTTATATCCTTTTTCCCTGCTCTATTACACCGTCCCATTCTTTGCAATAAGCTATCAGCCGTACACATCTCCGTATAAAGAACATCAAAATCAATATCAAGACTTGCTTCTACGATCTGTGTTGTTACCCATATACCTGTCATCTCATCATTACTGGAAAAATCCATTATCATCTTTTCCAACTGATCCCGATGTTTTCGAATATATCTGGAATGAAGCAGGAATACCTCATCTGTTCTTTGGGATAATTCTTCATATACCTTCTGTGCCTTTGATACTGTATTGCATATGACCAAAACTTTTTTCTTGTATCCATCTTCCGCAATTCTGTCAAAATCAAATTCTTCATGAAATAATGCGATCTTATGCCTGTCTGTTCCCATTGTATCGGAAAAATCTCTAAAAATATAATCCCGATCCTTTATCAACCGATATTTTCGCATAAAAAATTCTAAAACCGGCGGAAATGTTGCTGTTATGATTGCGAATTTTCCTTCCATTTGTTTTAGTTCTGACAAGCCGTAAATTAATGCTGCTACTATCTTAGGAGAATATGACTGAATCTCGTCTATAATTAATTTTGAATATTTCAGTGTTGCTGCAAAAATCTCAGTTCCCGGGGCTTTATAAACAAATTTAAATAATTGATCTACCGTGCAGACAGTAAGTGGATACGAGAACAATTTTGCCTGCTCATATCTGGTATTCCCATCTGTAAATTGCCCATCTGTTCCATCAAAATAACTGCTTAAGCTATCAGAATGAAGCAATGCTACATCCTTATACATATACCTGTCCTTTATTCTGCTATATATGGCATTAGAAGAAACTTTTAACGGTAATGTATAAAAACCTTTCTCACCATTTGCCCATAATAAAGCTGCCTCTGTTTTTCCCGATCCAGTAGGTGCTATAACTACAACATTATCATCACTATGTTCCTGCATAAAAACCTGCAACTCACGCAATGAATTTGAAAAGTAATCGCGAATCGTGCTGCATAATTTTTTCTCAGCAATGTCACTGTGTAATTCTGCTTCTTCATATCCTGCACTTACCGTCCAGTCAAACTTATTCAACAATCCCTTTATCAGCATATATTTACACCATGTTGGCTCATCTACACTTCTCAATTTCATTGTAGGATTATTCGAATACAAAAGTTGATTACGATTTGCGGCAGAAAATTTCACATCTTCCTTTCCCAAATATTCCTGCAAATATTTTTTATACCATTTATCGTAATAGTCATAAAAATTTCTATCAGAAAAACTATCCTTCCGATCATGATGATAATAGACTGCTGTCAACAACATAGAAAAGTCATCGTCTGTACATCCAGGTATTTCCTGCTTAATCTGTTTCTCTGATAAACTAAGTGCACTAAGGAAACCATGTGGTATCTGACTTTCTGCCATCCTTGCAAGTCCGGGATTGACAATTGTTTGGAAAATATAATTAGCTTTTCCAAGGTCATGCACTCGGCATGCCTCTAAAACCAGATTCTTTTCCTTTTCTGTAAAATACATATCAAAAATCTCAAAGAATTTTCCTGCACAGTTAACAATATCCTTCTCATGTTCTCTTAAAGTTTTTTGCTCCTGAACAGTTTGCTGTTTCAAAGAATCCAAGTAAGAAATGATCATCTTCGACTCGTTTTCATTCAATTTATCCATCTGGTTGTCCAAAAGATAAATCAATATGTTTCTGATGTCATTTACATTTTTAACCTCCTTCTTGGTGTCATTTGACTTTGCATAATATTCCATATCGTATTGTCAATCCCTCTCTTATCTTGTTATGCGAACGCAACAACATCCCCATAGGTATCGATATATGCATTCACTACTGAAGTATCCTTCGGCATATAATGCGCTTTTATCTTTCCACCATCCGGTTTCCATCTGCGATATCCCTGCGGTGTTATCTCGTATTCCTTTGTTAACATGTAAGTCGTGCTTGTACGTCGTCCAATATCCAGTTCTGATTGAAATGGAATATAGATATTATTTCGAATCGTTGCTGATTCAACTTTCTGTAATTCAACAATTTCTACATTTTGAATATCCAGCAAATCTTCATACCGCCCTAATGATGGATAAATAATCGGACACTTCAGTGCCTGATAAATCTTATCAAAATCTTCCTCCTCAGGTATAATATGTAAAACCATCCGATTATCACAGATCAGTTCTACATGTGCAATCCCCTTAAACACACCATAATCTTTGTCTTCACCTTTGATGCAGAGCTGATGTCTTCCTTCTTCATACTTTGTATCGAATTTGAATGAATATCTTGTGTATAATTCTGATACAGAACCTGCGTTTTCTCCCTGGATACTTACCTGCATCTTGTGATAACTGTCAAATCCACTAATTGCATGAATCATACCAATAACAGTTGAATATGGTGGCAACGGATAAGATTCTTTTATAATGAAACTACTTGGTTTTCTGTAGTTCGCAAGGTTTTGAAAACAATCAATTCTAATTGCTCGCTCCATAATATTCATCAACTTCCTTTTTCAACTGTTTAAATACATCCGCAACGGTCTTTGCATGCAATGTATCTTTTAATTCTGCATCATTCTGGAAAATACCTGTCACAACTCCAACACAGGTATTGTTCTTTATATCCTCATCACTTTCAATAATCTCTTCAAGCATCTTCGTGTTTATCGCACCATTTTCCAAAGATACTCTATTTTCAAAGAACGGATTTTTTCTTATATATCGACCACCGATTGCAAATACAGGACTAAGGTTCTCTCTTCTTCCCTTTATATCACGATATAAATACTGGATCGTATCAAGGAATTTCTTTACTCGATCTGCTTTTTCTTCTACAGATATCTCAAGATCTTCATCCACACCAATACGATCAAGATCTATCGTGATCGTATATGAATAAAATGATTTCTGTATCTCACTCTGTGCGATCGCATTATCAAGATCCTGACGTTTTGCCAAGCCAATATTGGTTAAAAATTCCAGATCGCTCTGATAAGGCTCTAATGATACCGCATTACTCAGTCGAACAACTGCACTTCTGGTATCTGCTCCGCCTTTTTTATCCTCTCCTTTTGTGTTGGTCTTCATATAACCAAAAAAGTCAATTTCCGGGTAATCTTTTATATTGGCAGTTGGTGCAAACTGAACCACTCCACTCTTACCATCAACAGGTGTTGTATCCCAGCCTAACTGCTGAATAATATTGTATCTTAATGCCTGTCTTGATATATAAGAATACTGCTCATATGTTCCTCGTGATAATTTTTTGAGTGTCGTAATATTACCTACGCCCTCTCCATAATTTGCACTTTCTGCAAGAAATACCATTGTAAGTGTTAAACCATTCCTAATCATTAACCTTTTCCTCCTTCTTTTCATAATGACTTCCTTCTAATCCCATAAGGAATGCATATCCATACTCTCTAAACTTCTCTCGATTATCCAGACACTCTATGAATGCATCCGGAACTGTCAGATTTACAGAACAATAGATACGCATTATAATTTCCATAAAATGAGAAACATCTCCAACTGCAACTGCATTCAGTAATCGATATACAGTACCTCTGATTCTTGAATCATCGCTTGTGCCTTTCGCAGCCAACAGTTTATTTCTTAATTCATATCCACACTCTCTAACTTTGTATCGATTCACTATCGCACCTCCTATCCTATTCTTATCTACATTGTCTTTCTTCAATAAACTTACACGAATCTGAATGTCATATACCCAGTATGCATCTACCAAATATGTCTTTGTATCCAAAGACTGCCTTAACAAGATATTTAATAATGGATATTGATTTCTATACCGAAGAATATTCAATATTACTGTTTCATGTATATTTATATATTCAGTCCCCTTTTTTATATATGGGTATTTACTTAATACATCAAGTCCAGCCCTTACTTTCTCATCATTTAATATTGCAAGGATATTTTTATTAATAATATCAAATGTATAACGTTCGCTTTCATCTCTGCCTCTGGTTATAACCTGAATATTACCAAGTTCTTCTGTCTTCATCTTCAATAACAGATTCAATGTTCTGGAAATCCATGAAGTATATCGTTCTTCATCTTCCCTTTCCGCATCCTGCATGACGCCATCCTTACGATTTGCTTCTAATAATTCCTGAATGTTCTGATCCGTATTAATAAACAAAAATCGATTTCCCATCAGATAAAAACCAAGCGGAGATAACGCATATACAAATGCACACACCGGACACAGGAAAGCATCTACCTTACAATTCCAGAAAGCTGATTGTTTTCTTGCCAGATCATCTGCCTGATCCTTCATAAATGCAAGTGATACTTTCGTCTTCGAATCAATCATTGCACTACAATCAATGCATATCTCCTTTGCCTTCTTTTGATCAATTGCTATATAAGTCCGAAATGGTTCTGAAAAATCATTTTCAAAAACCTCTCGCATATTTTTCGCTGCATTTGCACGTAATAGAAAACATTTTCCATCCCAGAAACGATTGATGTAATTGTATATAGCACTTTTCATGATCAAGGTTTCTGCACAAATGGGCTGAATAAGAAATTCATGTAACTGAACCAATCGATCCCGCAACAGTTCCGGTTCCATAGATTCTTTCAGTTTTACCGCCTTAAGCAGCTCATATGCTTCTGTGGTATCAACCTCATCCTTTATACTGGCAATGCCCGATTTATAACTGTTAGACAAAAGTTTATCGTTAATGAATTTGATATCATCTTTCCACTTTTTACCATCCCATTCCGGCAAATCCAGTACAGCTAACAAATTCTTAATCTTATCCAATATTGTTTGATATACACTATGTGACCTGTAATATGTCGTGATCCCACGGAAGTATAAATCCGTCCAGTCCGTTTTCTGACAGAAATCTGTATCAAGCCATAATTGCTGATTATCCTCCGTATAGCCATAATCCAAATCTTCCGATGCATCAGCAATTTCGTCCAGTATATAATGCATACCTACGATTCCCGCATTTTTCAGAAAATCACCCATTGGTATATAGATTCTACCCAAACTTATAATCCTCCTTTCTTCTAACCTAATACTTCAAACTTTCCATTTCCCGTCGACCTGCGCGCTCCAATTCCGGATCTCTGCAAAACATTTAATAAAGCAACAGAACCTTTCAATTTGAAAATGCCAAGCGACGCATCTGTATTTCTTCCAAACACTGGTATTACAACCTTTTTCCCTTTGATTGCCTGAATAGAAAAATCATCTGTCTCAACCGGAATATTCATTCTTTCAATAAAGATCTTAACATTCTCTTTCACAACGTCTGCAAACTCATTCTTATCAAACGTATAATAAGTATCTGAATTCGTATCATTATCATGATATCTTGCCAATAATGGGCTCTGCATTTTTATGATGATTTCATCGTCTGTAATATCATTTATATTCTGAATATACACAGACATTAATTGCATGGAATTTTTATTCATCGAATAATGTCTGAATTTCATAGTCTGAAACGCATTAAACAAATATAAAAATTCCTTATCATCAGCATCCGTAAAAAATACCATGAATTCGTCCTTATCAAGAAGTATCTTATCAGCTGTAAACTTAGCTCCAGGCAAATAATACGAATAAGTATACGTCTTCATGATTGATCTGCTCTTATCATATAAACGCTGATACAAATCTTCGGAAATATTCTTCGTCGCCGCCTTTAAAAAACTTGTAAACAATCGATCCATCTCTTTCGGAAGAAACGAGTATTCCAATTTAAAACAAAGCTTAATCTGATACATTTTTTCACCTCCTTGTTAATTTATTTTTCTTTGTATTATCAAAATAGCATATATTTATTCTCATGTCAATACCAATAACTTAAAAATAATTTAGTTGGTATTGTTTTTATAAAAATCATCCTGTTGTAATTTTCTATCATTCCATATATAATTTTAAATACATTGTGGAATGTAAATACTAATTTATTATTAAGATATTTAGTAATAGCCACATATTGGAACGTGCCTTATATTCCACAATGTATTTTTTATTACAATCAATCATTAATATGAATATACTAATCTATACCATGTACAAAAAATCGTCCATCATATCAATTTCACTTCATAATTATAGGGATTTCTTATTAGAGAAAATAGAAAACTAAAAAGCCTCTATCTCAGACCCGCCCCCTTTTATTATGGAAATATTATACCTTTATTTGTCATAATGTGCAATAATATACGCATATTTTGTCAAATTTTAGAAAATACACTTTCAAATACCAATAACCTAATGCAAACGCCCCCGCTTATACAAGCGAGGGCGTTTTGCAAACCATGTAATACATTTAGAACCTCACAACTTCCGGTTCATGTGTAAATGATGAGAATGTTGCTGTGGCATTCTTAAAATAAAATACCTCGGTGTTACCATCATCTGCGGAATACATCTTCTGTAATGAAGGGTATGCATCTAACATAGACTGTCTTGCTTCTCTGCGGTCATCTTCCACCAGTTCTCCTGCTACACGAAGCCATTCTCCATTCATAAAAGCACAGATCTCAACCTTCGGATTTGCATGGATCTGCTTTGATACATCTTTTACTTTGCCTGTCTGTATGTATAACTTGCCTTCAAAAATATGGGCAGTTCCAAATGGTCTGACTCTTGGCTGGTCACCCTCTACTGTTGCTAAATAATAGGTTTCTGCGTCCTTTAAAAATTTTGCTACTCGTTCCATAGCATTGTCCTCCTGTTTATAAGCTTTTTAATAGCTTACGCCTCATACACCGGCTCAAAATCCTCTACCCCATGTCCACATATCGGGCAAGTGAAATCTGCCGGCAGCTCGCTTCCTTCATATACATAATTACAGATACGGCAGCGCCAGCCTACGATCTTTTTGTCCTGGGCTTTCGGTTCTGCTTTTGGTTTTACCTTTGTCTGATAATCCGCATAAGTCAGCGGTGCATTTTCATTGATCAGCTTGGCATCTACGACTTCTGCGATAAATAACGTATGCGTGCCAAGGTCGTGCTGTTCTACTACTTTTCCGCTGATCACGGCACAGGCATTCCATCCCATATACGGAATGTCATTGCAGTCCTTTGGCATTTGCAGCTCTGCGAATTTGTCCACATCTCTGCCGGACTGGAACCCGAAATGTTTTATCGTCGCAAATGAGCAGGTCTGATCCAGAATACTCAAAGCGAATATCCCGCTCTCTTTCAACAGGTCGCATGTATAATTCGTGTTTAATACAGATATCGCAACCCGAACCGGATTGCCTGCCACCTGCATACACGTATTTGTGATACAGCCATTTACCTTCTCCCCCGATCTGGTGGATAACATGAATACACCATAGGATAAATTATAGATTGCTTTTTTGTCCATATGCTTGTACCTCCCTTTTACAAAATACGATTTGTTTTTTCATCCTTACAAACAAATAATTTTATATTCATTATACCACAAATCGAATAAATTTATAATTCTTTTCAAGAATTATTCTCAATAATATACATTGTGAAAATATCAGGCAGCTTGATATCCCCGATTCAGGATTGCTGCCTGATATTTTTTCTATCACTACTATATTATAATAAACAACCGGTAGCGACTATCTCTTACTTCCCACATTTCTCCACGCATGGAGCACTTGTATCAAATGCTGAGTTAAATGCATAGAAGTTCTTTGTATCCATCTTGTCGCGGACAATGCCAAGGCTTTCACCGAAGCGCTGGAAATGTGCGACCTCACGTTCGCGAAGGAATTTGATCGGCTCATATACATCCGGATAGTCCTTGCAGAGACGCAGGATATTGTCATAAGTCGACCGGGCTTTCTGCTCTGCTGCCATATCTTCGAAAAGATCCGTGATCGGATCACCCTTGCTCTGGAATTCGCAGGCGTTAAATGGAATGCCGCCTGCTGCCTGCGGCCAGATTCCTAAGGTGTGATCGATGTAATATTTGTCAAATCCCGATGCCTTAATCTCCTCGATCGATAACCGGCAGGTAAGCTGGTAGATGATCGTGGCAACGATCTCCAGATGTCCCAGCTCCTCTGTACCGATATCGGTAAGAATTGCTTTCACCTTATTGTCCGGCATCGCATAACGCTGGGACAAGTACCGCATAGATGCACCCATTTCACCATCCGGCCCGCCGTATTGTGAGATTATCGCCTGCGCAAGCTGTGCATTTGTCTCTTTGATATTTACCGGAAACTGTAATCTTTTTTCATAGATCCACATTTAACAACCACACTCCCTTTCCCATGGCCAAGGTTTGTCAACCCAGTCAAAATAATTGTCATCATTTACCTGATATCGGTTCAATGGACCATAGGCGGTCGTGTATTCGCGGACTGCCTGCTGCCGCATTGCCTTATAATTGCTGTATGCTGCCAGTGCCTTCGGACATTCCGGGTGAGTGTCCAGATACAGGGAAATGTCATCCAACGCGAAGGACACTTCTGTTATAAAGGCAAAGAGCTGCTGTTTGTTCATATTATTCATTGCCTATTTCCCCCTTACACCACAAAAGATCAGATTCAGATCCGGGAACATGGTTCCTTCGCACAGACCCTTTTTCGCATCATAGAGTTCCCCAAATTCCTGACTTGGCACATACGCCATACCAATCGGATGCGGACTGAATCTGCCACAGGTCTCTACATCCTTTCTTGTTGTTTCGCAATGATCCTGTCTGGAAGGACAGCCGCCTGTGCCCTGACGGTTTCCATTGCAGGAAGAGGCATTGCGGTTATTTGCATATTGCATCATGAGATTTGGCTGAGCAGGATATCTGCCGCCATTTCTGTTGCAGTTTCTATACTGTTCCAAATGAATATACCTCCTGAATTTACATATTATTCATCTCTCTATACTTTATGGGGAAAATGTGAAAATGTGACATATTATATTTTGCTCTCTGCATATATTCATTATGTAAAAGCAAAATCAAAGGGGCTTCTATGATTAATCTGATCTGGGCTGCCATGATCTTAGTCGGTATTATCACCGCACTTCTGACCGGGCATATGGAAGATGTGAATGCAGGTATCATTGATGCCGGGAGTGACGCCGTTTCACTCTGTATTACCATGCTTGGAATTGTTACGATGTGGTGTGGAATTATGAAGATTGCAGAACGCACCGGTCTGATGAAGAAATGGTCATCGAAAATGTCCCCTGTCATGAGATTCTTATTTCCGAGACTTTCACCGGAGCATCCGGCATATGAATATATGTGTACGAACATCATTGCAAATATTGTAGGGCTTGGGTGGGCTGCAACACCGCCGGCACTAAAGGCGATGCAGGAACTGGCTAAGGACAACAAGGGAAGCAAATCTGCCAGTCGAGAAATGTGCGTCTTCCTGATCCTGAATATTTCTTCGCTGCAACTGATCCCGGTAAATATCATTGCCTATCGTGCGACCTATGGTTCTGAACATCCTACCGCCATTATCCTGCCCGGCATCATCGCAACGGTCTGCTCCACCGCCGTCGCCGTCCTGCTGGCTGTAATTATAAATAAGAGGGGAAAATGAATATGCTGACAACAATCTCAAACAGTATCATCCCGATGGTCATATTTGCTGTTGTGTTATACGGCTGTATTAAAAAGACGAATGTCTATGAAGATTTTATTGACGGAGCATTTGACGGAATGAAGATCGTAGTCGAATTAGTTCCAACATTGATCGGCCTGTTTGTGGCTGTGCGAATCCTGAATGATTCCGGTGCCCTTGGCCTGATCACAACCGCTCTGAAGCCGATTGCTTCTCTCATACATACCCCGGATTGTGTGATCCCCGTCATTATAACGAAGCTGTTCTCCTCCGGGTCTGCCACCAGTCTGATGCTAAATATCTTTAACGACTATGGACCTGATTCCAGAGAAGGGCTCACCGCTGCCATTATCCTTAGCTGTACGGAATCTTTATTCTATACGATGTCTGTATATCTGATGGCTGCCAAAGTCCGCAAATCCCGATATATCATCCCCTGCGCCCTGTTGTCTCTCGGTGCAGGGATCGTCGTAAGTATCCTGCTGGCAAATATGTTAGTATCCTAGGGCACCTGTTTTTCAAGTGTCCTTTTTCTTTTTATTCTAACATCCGCATCGCTTCTTCCATCACCTGAAGCTTGTAGATCGTCTGCGCTACAAGATCTTCTCTGGCATTCACATCCGACTGGATTTCTCGCCGCTTTGTGTCCTGTAACTGATATCCGGTTCTGACTTCGTGAAGCTGCTCGCCTTTTGCAGCCAGCTCGCGTTCAAGCCGTTCTGCATCTGCGCGTTCTTTTCGTATTCCGTCTGCCTTATTCTGATCGATCAGTCGCGCAAATACGTAACCGATCACAAAGCAGAGCACGATCGCAAGTATTGATGTAACCAGAAAACGAACCACATCTGTACCATTCATACGCTCTGACATTTGAATGTACGCCCGTGGCATCAGGAACAATGCCATGATACAGAATATGACAAATGGAACAATGGCGGCACGGATACCGGTTCGTATCCATTTGCTTCTGTGTCTTGGTACGATCTGCGCCTGATTGTTCCGGGCAGTCAGAAGCTCCAGTTTGTTCTTCCGTTCCATTGCCCATGCTTCATTTAAGCGTTCCAGTACATCCGGACTTTCTGCCAGCCGTTCCTTTGCCTGTTCATATGCCTGAATATCCTTTGAGGTACGGAGTTTATCCATATCCTGTTTCAGATTCTCAAGCACTACCCGGATCGTTTCCTCATAAAGCCGGTCATTCATTTTCCGGCTGCTTCTGGTGTATATCTTTGATCGTTCTATAACGAGGTCAACTGCCAACTTCGCCCCATCCTCCCGGATCGGAGAGTCAGCATCCAGTTTATCAAGCAATCGTCCAAATGCATTTCCCCGGTTTGCTTTTCTGTATTCATCATAATCCTCACGCTGATACACTTCTCCGATCAGCGTGGCAATCCGGTAAGTGGCCAATGCCTCCTGCAAATGAAAGGACTTCTCACATTTTTCCGGTCGTACCAGATAGATCGAATAAATATTTTTTTCTCCCTCTCTTGCAATAATACGATGCAATTCATCTGCCAGTTCTTCATCTGACATATAATTACTGACCGGATAGCGGATCGTCTTATATTCTTTTTGTGATGCAGGCACAAGCCGTACCGATACCACGCCATCTGATAACTTTCCCTGCACATAGCCATGCGGTCCGGTCTCCCTGTTATTGTCCGGTTCCAATACACCCGGATAACAAATCCTGCCATTGTACATATTTTTATAGGAAGCTTCATGTCCTAATCCGATATAATCAAATCCTGCTTTCCGGATCGTCGGATAATCGATCGGTATCGCGCCATGATTTTCGGCATGAGCCAGCAGAATATTTGTCATCTCATCATCCGCCGGTGTCAGTTCATCTAAAACTGCCATCTGCGCTCCGGCACTATAATAGCCGGCACAATAAAGTACCGCATTTTTTTTCGGAAACCGGATAACATCGACCATGGCAGTTGCATTTTCATGCTTTACTCCATATATTGCAGAGCCTGCCGGAACCGGATTCCGATACTCGCTGCAGCCTGCCACATAAATATTTGACCGGAAAGAATAGCCAGTAAGTGCACTATCTGATTTCATGTAATCATGATCTCCCTGACAATAAATGACTGCCGTTTTATCAAGCGGCAGAAATACCTCATCAATCCACGCAAGATCTTCTTCTGTTGCCGGATGGTCAAAGAGATCCCCTGTGATAAATACAAAATCAGCCTGTAATTTTCCTGCATCAGAAACAACCTGTTTCAAGGTCGTTATCCCGTCCTTTTCACCGGTCTGTCCGAACAGTAATTTGTCTGCTTTTCGTCCGATATTCACATCACTGATATGGATAAACTGAATTGCTCCCATCGAGATCTCCCGTCTTCTCACTTCATTTTCCTGCCAAATGTATATTTTTCACTTTATTTTCTAAAGTTCGTGAATAATTTTCCATAATTTTATTAGGTTTGACTTCTTATATACTATCATACCATATTTTTATGCCGGATACATCCTGTTTTTCGATACGGCTGATTGACTTTTGAAAAATGCTCTCGTATAATAATGAGTGTTTTTTTAATGAGAGCGTATGTCTATGCGTTTTTAGAATATATCAGGAGGAAATTATTATGCCTATTAAGTACGTGTTTGTCACAGGCGGTGTCGTATCCGGTCTTGGTAAAGGTATCACTGCTGCCTCCCTTGGTCGTCTGCTCAAAATGAGAGGCTACAAGGTTACCAGCCAGAAATTCGATCCATACATCAACATGGATCCGGGTACTATGAACCCGATCCAGCATGGTGAAGTATTCGTAACCGATGATGGTGCGGAGACTGATCTGGATCTTGGTCATTATGAGCGTTTTATCGATGAAAGTCTGAATAAGAATTCGAATGTTACGACCGGTAAGATCTACTGGAGTATCTTACAGAAAGAACGCCACGGCGACTTCGGCGGACACACCGTACAGGTAGTTCCACATATAACAAATGAAATCAAAGAGCGCTTCTATCGGAATCCGGATGCAAAGGATACCGAGGTTGCGATCATCGAAATTGGCGGTACAGTCGGTGATATCGAGAGCCAGCCTTTCTTAGAGGCGATCCGTCAGTTCACACATGATGTCGGACATGAGAATTGCATTATGATCCACGTTACTCTGATTCCTTATCTGAAAGCTTCCGGTGAATTAAAGACAAAGCCAACGCAGGCGAGTGTTAAGAACCTGCAGGGAATGGGTATCCAGCCGGATATTCTGGTCTGCCGTTCTGATTATCCACTGGATCAGGGCTTAAAGGATAAGATTGCATTATTCTGTAATGTACCTAGCCAGAATGTCATCCAGAATCTGGATGTTGATGTATTATATGAAGTTCCTCTCGCTATGGAGAAAGAGCATCTCGCTGATGTTGTATGCAAATGCTTACATATGGATTGTCCTGCTCCGGAACCACATGCATGGAAGGAATGGAATGATATGATCACTGCCTGGAAGAATCCGGAAAAAAAGGTTCGTGTTGCTCTCGTCGGCAAATATGTCTCACTGCATGATGCATACATTTCCGTTGTTGAATCCTTAAAGCATGCCGGTGTTGCAAACGATGCCGAGGTCGAGATCAAATGGGTAGATTCCGAACTTGTAACTCCTGAAAATGTGGAAGAAACACTGGGTGACGTCGATGGAATCCTCGTTCCGGGCGGTTTTGGTGACAGAGGTATCGAAGGCATGATCACCGCAATTCAGTATGCAAGAGAGAAAAAGGTTCCTTACCTTGGTCTGTGTCTCGGTATGCAGCTCACGATCGTTGAATTTGCAAGACATGTCCTTGGTTATGCAGATGCACACAGCTCAGAATTCAATCCAAACTCTTTCCATCAGGTTATTCATATCATGCCGAATCAGCATGATGTAACAGACCTCGGCGGAACATTAAGACTTGGTTCTTACCCATGTGTACTCAGCAAAGATTCCAAATCCTATGAGCTCTATGGCACAGAATATATCCATGAGCGTCACAGACATAGATATGAAGTCAACAATGACTACCGTAAGGCTTTAACAGATAATGGTATGGAACTGGTTGGTCTCTCTCCTGACGGTCACATCGTTGAGATGATCGAGATTCCGGATCATCCTTGGTTCATCGGAACTCAGGCACATCCGGAATTCAAGTCCAGACCAAATAAAGCGCATCCGCTTTTCAAAGGCTTTGTTGCTGCGGCACTCGCTCACGAAGAGCAGTAGTTTATGCGAACGCTTTACAACTGGTGTGTTTTCATAAATCTATGAAAAAAAGAAGATCGTCTTACCTATTATTACGCAAGTCGTTTGCACTCTATTTCAACGCAACGGTACTAAGCTCCTCGCCTTTGGCGACTCACTAAGAACCGGCGTTGAAACAGGCTTGCTTCATAATAGTAAGACGGTCTTCTCTTTTTATTCAAATTCTCAATATGAAAACACACCAGTTATAAAGTATTCGCTTTCGAATCATCTTGATTTATTCATAGATCTATAGTTTGAAACGCTCTCGTCACAAGCAACAAATTAAAAATACCATATAAAAGAAATGAGACATCTATATTTTATGTAGCAGACCTATTCGAACGCCGGTTCTTAGTGAACTGCCATAGGCAGTGAGATTAGAACCGCTGCGTGAGAATAGAACGAAAGTGTTCTGCGTAATAAAGATATAGATGTCTCATTCTTATATGGTATTTTTATTTATACATCATCATGGCTTCAGCGCGCGGGTTGCGTTGATGATCGCGAGGAAGGCAACACCGACATCGGCGAATACCGCTGCCCACATATTTGCAAAACCAAGGGCACCGAGTACCATAACAATGATCTTGACAGCAAGTGCAAACACAATGTTCTGCTGCACGATACGAACCGTCTTTCTGGCAATTGCATATGCTACGGCAATCTTGCCCGGATCATCATCGATCAAAACGATGTCTGCTGCTTCAATCGCAGCATCCTGACCCATAGCTCCCATTGCGATACCGACATCGGCACGCATTAAAACAGGCGCATCATTTATTCCGTCACCGGTGAAGATCAATGTACTGTCTTCATCCTTCTCGCGGAGAAGCTGTTCTACTTTATCTACCTTATCACCCGGCATCAGTTCTGCACATACAGTATCAATGCCAAGCTCTTTTGCTACACTGTCAGCAACCTCTTTCTTATCACCGGTCAGCATAACAACATTATCAATTCCACATTTCTTGATTGATGCAATCGCATCCTTAACACCATCCTTGATCTCATCAGCGATCGTGATACATCCCTTATATGCACCATTTTCCGCTACGAAAAGGACTGTTCCAACCTTGGATGGCTGTTTTGCTCCTGCCATGGATATCTTCCTGGAATCCAAAAGCTTTTTATTTCCGACTAACACTTCTTTTCCATCTTTTAAGACCTTGATACCCATTCCGGAGATTTCCTCATATCCATCGAGGCGGTCGATCTGTACCGATCCCTTATATGCTGCCTTGATCGATGCTGCGATCGGATGGTTGGAGTAATATTCGCCATATGCTGCAAGCTCCAGAAGATCATCTTCACTGATTCCATTTGCGCATGTCTCTACAACCTTGAATACACCCTTTGTCAGAGTTCCGGTCTTATCAAATACGGCAATCTTTGCTTTACCCAGAAGCTCCAGATAGTTACTTCCTTTTACAAGGATACCTGCCTTGGATGCTCCGCCGATTCCACTGAAGAAACTAAGTGGAATGGAGATGACCAATGCACATGGACAGGATACTACCAGAAAGATCAATGCACGGTGAAACCATTTGCCAAATTCACCTACAAAAATCGGCGGAATGATCGCTACTGCAAGTGCAAGGAAACACACGATCGGTGTATAGTATTTTGCAAATCTGGTAATGAACTGCTCGTACTGTGCTTTTCTCGTACTTGCATTTTCCACCAGTTCCAAAATCTTCGATACGGTCGAATCGTCAAATTCCTTTGATACCTTGACACGGATCACACCGTTCTGGTTAATCACGCCACTTAATACTTCGTCACCAACAGACAGCTTTCTAGGTACGGATTCACCGGTAAGCGCTGCTGTATCTACAAATGTTTCACCTTCGATGACAGTACCGTCGAGAGGAACTTTTTCACCCGGCTGCACGATGATGATATCACCGATCGCAACTGTCTCCGGTTCTACCTGAACGATCTGTCCGTCTTTTTCAATATTTGCATATTCCGGCATAATGTTCATCAAATCTGTGATACTGGCTCTTGATCTGTTGACTGCATATTTCTGGAACCATTCTCCGACCTGATAGAACAGCATAACGGCTGCCGCCTCACCAAATTCTCCGGTTCCGTATGCGCCTACAGTTGCAACTGCCATCAGGAAGTTTTCGTCAAATACATGACCCTTGCTGATATTTTTGATCGCCTTTAAAAGGACATCATATCCTGCCATCAGATATGGTACTGCGAACATCGCAGCCTTTACAACTGTATCCCACACTCCATTCAAATGGATGAGCTTCTCTGCAATCTCGCATACGATAAATACCACCAGTGCAACGATGATTCGAATTAACATCTTTTTCTGCTTCTTACTCATAATCCATCACCTTTTTTCTGCTATCTGCGATAATTTTCTTATTTTATCTTTTCTTTCAGCTTATTTAAATCTGTAACGTCTTAATGTTCAGATCTACATTATTTCTAATATTCGATCGTAGCTTCCTCATCAATGCTCTTGATGATCTTTTCTGCCTGCTTTAAGATCTCGTCTAATTTATCTTCGTCTGCGTCTAATGTAAGTTTCTGTGCCATGAAGCTGATAGATGCGCTGTTAACTCCCGGTAACTTGCTGATCTGCTCCTCCATCTTTGCTGCACAATTTGCACAATCTACATCACTTAAATTATATCTCTTCTTCATAATATCCACCTTTAACCTTTCTTATTATTCAAATATATGCTCAAGTCCCATTCGCATGATCACTGCTACATGGTCATCGGCAAGCTCATAAAACATATTCTTTCCGGCTCTGCGGTTCTTGATCAGCTTCGCCTGTTTTAACACTCTTAATTGATGAGAAATGGCAGATGCATTCATTCCAAGCTCTTCTGCGATGTCACCAACACTTTTTTCGTGATCCAGCAGTGTGTATAAGATCTGGATTCTGGTAGAATCGCCAAATACTTTAAACAACTCGGCCAGATCATACAGATTCTCTTCGTCCGGCATCATCTCATTAATCTCAGCGGTGATCTCAGCAATATCGTTCTCTTTGCATTCACATGCTTCCCTGCTGTCCGTATTCATTCTGTTCCTCCTCTCGTTGTTTTTATTGAACATTTGAATATCTGTTCATATGTTGTTTTTAATATAACATTATGTTTGTACCCTGTCAACTGATTTTTATATTTGCTTCAAATAAATTTTTGTCGCCAGATTCATTATGTTATACTTTTCATTTTATACCTTCATCCTGTGTATACATTTTCCCTTATAATGGCAGTATATTTTTTTTCATGTTCGCACAAACTAGAGATATGGAACCATTAATTTTGCGACGCCTTGCCAAAAACTAATGTCCAAATAATTAGAAATCAGAGAGGAATGCCATGAAAGTATTTAATGTTATTTGTCTTACTCTTGTGATCGTTGGGGCGATCGTTTGGGGTATCATCGGAATCTTTAATTTTAATCTTGTAGATGCTTTATTCGGAACCGGCTCCGCCTTTTCCAGAATCATCTACACACTCGTTGGTATCGCCGGACTGTACCTGATCTCCTTCTACGGTCTGATCTGCAACGAGGACTAGCCGAACACGCAAAAAATCCCCCTTATGGTTGTGTGCCCTCTTCATATGCTGGTTCTTCCACTAACAATGACCTGCTGCGTTTTCTGTATGTTGCACATGCCTGATCCGTAAATACTCCTGTGCCAACTCGCCTTCGGCTCAGACAGGCACCCGTATTTACTGGCAATGTGCACCATACAACGAAAGCCTCGCATATGTCATATTTTAGTGGAAGAACCAGCATACAAAGAGGGATTTACTATCCACAATGGGAGATTTTTTCTGCTATTGATATTTCCACTATGATAAACTCGCGAATGTTTTTCATAGTGAAAACACCAACACTCGAAACTGGATAAATCCCTGTATATCGAATGGTGTATTTTTCTGTTTATCTTTTTATTACTCATTTACATATAGTAACAAAACGCCCACCAAACAAATCTGATCTGGTACCTGCTCTATTATAATATGACATTAGCGAGGATTTCTTGATGAATTGCACATTGTCAGCGAATGTGGGTGCTTGTCTGAGTCCGAAGGACGAGTTAGCACAGGAGCATGAGCGGATAAGACATGTGCAATGAATAGAAACCGCAGCAAGTCATTTATAATAGGGTAGGTACCAGATCAGATTCATTTGGTAGGCGTTTTTCTATAGTTAAAATAAAAATTCTTCGACAACGCAGCGGATCAGGCAGTAGAGGATGACCACGATCATAAGCGGGGTAAGCAGTCGAAGCTTTTTGCCATTTTCATCGTACCGATTAAAAGATTCCGTGAATACAGCGGCGAAACTCTCCTTTCTGCCATTTATAACTGCAAGCAGATAAATAATTCCTGCTGATATTACAGTGCCAACCAGTGCCATAGGTATATATGCCCGGATGGTGCTGAGCAGCATCGTCTGTGTTACTTCTGTATTTTCTGCCTGATTTTTTAACACCGGAATGATATTTGCAATATGCTTTATAACAACAGAAAAACCATTGATCAGAAAATGCATGATCATTGTTGGAATAATGCTTCCGGTTGCTTCTACAACAAATCCAAAGATCAGACCGATCACAACCGCATATGCCATCTGATTAAAATTCATATGCATCAGTCCAAATAAAAAGCCTGACATCAATATGCCCTTTAATCTGCCGGCTTCATGAAAGCTTCCGAACATGACACCACGATACGCCAGTTCTTCTATCACACACGGCAAAAATGCCATGAAAAAAAGCGAAGTTCCAAGTGTATTATGATCAACCAATGCTGAAGCTGCATTACTGATCTCATTTCGCACAAATAACATTGAAATTGCATTTAACAATGTAATAAGCGGCTCCATAAACAGAACCAACGGTGGAAGCAGCAGGAGTGTCAACGGATGAAATCTCCGAAACCAGATGATATCCTTTACATGCTTTCTCATGATGAACAGATATAACACTGTTGGTACAAATATCAGACTCTGACTGAATAATATGTTTTGTTTTATCGTGATGCCGGAAAACAGATCTGTAAATAACGCCAGCACCGTTACGACCTCGTAAACTGCGATCAATGCTGTAAACAAACATTCAGCTCCAAAAATTTTCTTTCTTGTCTCCATATACCCTCTTATAATAATGTGGCAGATATCATTCATACATCTGCCACACCATCATTTTATAATCTTTATTTATACAACTGCTACTGCTTCGATCTCAATCAGTACGTCTTTTGGAAGTCTTGCAACTTCTACACAAGAACGCGCAGGGAAATCTTTGTTGAAATATTCTTTGTAAATATCGTTGATAATTGAGAACTGGTTCATATCCTTAATAAATACTGTAGTCTTTACAACCTTGTCACAGGATGAACCGGATGCCTCGATCAGATTCTTCAGATTTGAGATTGCCTGTTTTGCCTGAACTGTGATATCTCCTTCTACTAACTGATTCGTTGCAGGATCGATCGGAACCATTCCTGACGTAAATAAAAATCCGTTAGCAACGATTGCCTGTGAATATGGTCCGATTGCCTGTGGTGCTTTCTCTGTGCTGATTATCTTCTTATTCATTTTTATATCCTCCTGAAATTTAATGCCTACATCTCCATAATGATCTCTCTTGCCAGACTCTCCGGTATGGCTTTTGCATACTGGTCACCATCAAATACCTCGATTGCGCCGATTCCATGCTGTAAAACGAAACGCAAATGTCCGTCTCTGACCTTCTTATCGGTATACAGCTTCTTAACCAGAGCGTCACGGTCAATATAATCCGGAATCTCCGTTGGAAGATCTGCCTGCTTCAACATGGCAACCATAGCTGCTTCATCCTCTGCTGTACAGTAGCCAAAATGTTCTGCCATCTTCACCTCTGCAACCAGACCGATTGCAACGGCCTCTCCATGCAACAGCTTATAATCACTGACTGTCTCGATGGCTCTTCCAACCGTATGTCCAAGGTTCAAAACCTCACGCAAACCGCTTTCCCGCTCGTCCTTCATAACGACCTGATATTTGATCTCGCAGTTCTTCTCCGCGATATGTCTGCATACCTCGTCCTTTACTGCAAGCACATCTTTGATATGCTCTGACAGATAATCGAAGAATTCCCTGTCTGCAAGGCAAGCATGCTTGATTGTCTCTGCAAGGCCTGAAGATAACTGTCGCTGTGGAAGTGTCTTCCATGTTGCGATATCCAGATATACCTTTTGCGGCTGATTAAACAGTCCGATCAGATTGGTTGCAAGCGGTGTATCGACCGCTGTCTTTCCTCCCACAGATGCATCCGCTGCCGCAAGTAATGTCGTTGCATAATTGATAAATGGAATTCCTCTGCCGTAGGTTCCGGCTACAAATCCTGCAAGGTCTGTCACCACGCCACCGCCAACGGCGATAATGCAGCAATCTCTCCGATATCCCTTTGCAAGCATGGTATCTTCTACATACTCCTTTGTCGCTCTGGTCTTGCTCAGTTCTCCTGCCGGAAAACTTATAAGATCTGTCTTGTATCCTGCTTCTTCAAGCATCTTATAAATCTTGTCCGCATACAGCTCTTTTACATTGCTGTCTGTAACTACTACAAATTTGGATATTTTTCCAACCAGACCGGCTTTCAGATCATCGATCAGCTTCTGTTCCAGCTCATATCCGATCTCGATCTCATAGCTGTCGTCTACTACTTTTTTTAATTCAACCTTGAAATTACTCATCTTCATCCTTTCATTTCCTGGTACTTTCCAGCCATATAACACGCATAGCTGTCTTTTTGTTTCTCCTGAACATTCCTGCTCATTTACGAATACATTATTTGATGATAATGTTTTTCTCTGTGATCCGGATCTTACCCTCTTTTAACAGATGTCCGACCGCACGCTTAAATGCATTCTTGCTGAGTCCGAACTCTTTCTCGATCACTTCTTTATCTGCCTTGTCATTAAATGGTAAGGTTCCTCCATAGCTTTCGATGATATTGTATACCATCTCGCTGTCATTGTTGATCTGTTCACGGATCGGCTTCTGTAAACTCAGATTGAGTTTGCCGTCTTCTCTGACATTTGCCACACGGGCTTCTACCGTCTCACCCACATTGATCCGGGAATGGATCTCCTTCATCGGGATCAGGGCTGAATAACGATTATCAACCGCAACAAATGCTCCCAGATTCTGATTAAATTCAAATACCGTTCCACTTACGGAATCCCCTGCCTTATATGGGGACTGTGTCTCCAGATAGGCATATACCTTCATGCTGACGCACAAACGCTTGGAACGATCCTCATACATCCGGACCAGATACGACTGACCTTCCCTTACCTTGCTTGTCTGCTCTTTAAAAGGAAGCAGGATATCTTTTTCCAGTCCCCAGTCCATAAATGCACCGATGCCTGTCACATTGACACATTTTAATACTGCAAGTTCTCCCATCGTTATGATCGGATGATTTGTTGTTGCGATCAGACGATCTGCGGAATCACGATAGATAAATACATCTAATTGATCTCCCATTCTTGTTCCCGCAGGTACCTGTTTCTTCGGAAGCAGGACTTCCTCGTCGTCGTATTTTTTCTCGGCAAGGTAAATGCCGAAATCTTTCTCTTTTACAACCTCTAAATGGTTCCATTCGCCAATCTTGATCATGCTGTCTGTCTCCCCGTTCTCTTTGTTTTAAATTCTACTATACATCTGATCTGATCTTCTTCATCTGCAAATACAAACTGTATCAGATCATCTCTTTCTGCTTTCTTTATTACGATACATTCATCTTTTACAAACTGCCGCTTATACTCGCTTCTGATCTGACAGATCATGTCATCCGAATCGATATATTCCAACGCCAGCGCAATATATGCTTCATTATTCATGTGGTTATTCGAATCAATCTGATAAGGCAGAACAACCCTTCTGTCTGTCTCTTCCATGCCTTCGATCAGCCGGATCTTTCTCGGAGCATATTCCATCGGAAGCTTTTCTGCAAGAGGATATGCTGCTCCTACTTCAGGCTCAATTCTTACAGGACGAAGCGTATCAGTATCAATATAACTCCACTGGGAAGCTGCCTGTACAATATTCGCTCCATTCTCATCCCGAATAACTATATTACGATATCCCATGGAACCTTTAAAATCATATGCCCAGGTTCCAACCCTGATCTTCTCCTGTAATACCGGATACCGCTCCACATCGATCTGCCATGAGATCAGAAACCAGGCCCGGTTATGGTCCTTCAGATATTCAATTCCAATTCCTGCCTGTTCTGAATCGAAGATCGCACAATCCTGAAAGTAATTTGCTATCGTTGCCGCATTTGCTTCCGGTCTTCCATGCGTTTCGCTGTATCTTACGATCGCATCAAAACTGTACATATGTATTCTCCATTTCCTATTATAATGTCATCTCCACAAGTGCTCCCATTATACAACAGCCAGACTATTATTTCTACCTGGATTTTCTATTTCCATTGATTTTTATTCTCAAATTTTTCGTGTTCATTGCGTACAAATAACTTTTTGTAATTTTTTTAAAAAAGTGCTTGCTTTTTTCAAACTGTTGTAATATAATATCATCTGTTGACAGCAATGGGCTATCGCCAAATGGTAAGGCACTGGACTCTGACTCCAGCATTTTCAAGGTTCGAATCCTTGTAGCCCAGCTCTTAAGAACCAGATGTGATCTGGTTCTTTTTTTGTGCAATCAACCATCATGCAGAAATTGTGCTTGCAACGCAAGAGCACAAATTTCTATATGATGGTCAATGTTCATCGAGTCGTTAGACGAGAGGAACCTGATTGCACAAAATTGTTTTCAATTTGACGACCGCTAATCATCGAGTCGTCAGACGAGAGGTACCTGATTGCACAAGAAAAGGAAAGGGACCGCCGTCTTACAGGCAGTCCCTTGTATTTATGAATATTTTTTTGTGAAAAAAACAACGACTTAAATTTCGGATGTCTTAGGAGCTGTCTTCTCTCCTTTTCTTATTGTAACAAAATTGTAACACATTTTTAATTTTTGTGCAATGTCTATTTTTACTAATTTATCGGAAATTTATTTTACTTTTATATATGAATCC
>ENA-OYXR01000195-OYXR01000195.1-human-gut-metagenome-genome-assembly--contig:-NODE-195-length-32099-cov-6.658626_pt1 | contig 32099 bp, 57 predicted proteins | sample MGYA00243241_ERZ653431 | MGnify/ENA primary metagenome ERZ653431 (study PRJEB26926, sample SAMN06165182) | human gut metagenome | biome: ENVO:00009003; feature: ENVO:2100002; material: ENVO:00002003... | reverse complement strand
GATAGGGCGTGGGAAGTCATGGACGAGCTTATGGACACCCTAAAAATCGTCAATGAGAAAGCCTATAACAGCGTCCTAAAAAAACTAACCTAAATCGCTACTACTAACACGTTACTAACAAAGTTAATCTTAGCAAAAATAAAAAAGTCCGGGAACCCTTGAGATTCCTGGACTTTTTTGGTGCCCCGTCGGGGATTCGAACCCCGGACACCCTGCTTAAAAGTTATAACCGTTATGAATATATAAGCACAAAAGTTAATAAGAATAACAATATTTGTTTCGATTTTGCAACTTTTCGCCGAGTAATTTTGCACAGGCCTGCCTTGGCTCCCGTCGGCAACTAACAAACTACTAACAAATTTTCGCCTTTTTAACGGCCTGCACCAATTCCTCCGCTGACGTATGGACGTATATATTTGCGGTAGTGGAGTAGTTGGCGTGGCCGAGGATCCTCTGTAGCGTCTCCGGAGCAATCCCCGCTTTTCTCGCCCAGCTCGCATAGGTGTGCCGGGTGGAGTGCGGCGTTTTGCGCTGGATTTTTAATTTTTCCAAAAGCGGGTAATAATCCCGGCGGCGGAAGTTTGCTGGGATTTTTTCCCCAGCATATCCGGATATGAGCAGCGGGCCGGTGGCCTTATTTGCAAAATAGGCAAAGTATGGGAGCCCTTCAGGGCGGATGGGGATGATCCTGTTCCGCCCGGCTTCCGTCTTTTCGCCGCCTATCACATAATCTTTGTGATAGTCTTTAGTCGGTAGGGAAAACAACTCCCCTATGCGCATGCCTGTGTAAATCAGCATAAGTATAATTTTTGCGGTGTCGCTGCCGTCCGCTTCCAGCTGGCTTATTTCAGCATCGGTAAATGTTTCTTTTTCTTTTTTTGTGTTTTCGGGGAGCTGGACGAATTTTGCAAAATTTGTCGTAATGATCTCCTCGCGCATGGCCCATGTGGACATCTGCGTTATGAGTTGCTTATACTTGGACACAGTGCTATGGGATTTATGCATATGGGCATCCAGCACGCCTTGGAAATCTGCCGTTTTTAAGTCCCGGAACTTCCGCTCATGCAGCGGCGCAAAAATTTTAAATGCGCCGTCATAGCCCTCTATACCGTTTGGCCCTATTTTTTTGTAATGCTCCACTTTCCAAGCGTCGAACACCTGGGCAAAGGTCATGTTGTACCGCTCCGTTAAATCCTTGCCTGCAAGGCGTTCCAGCGCCGCTATAGCATCTTTTTTGGTGGGGTAATATCCTATAATGATTTTTTGCTTTGCGGCCACCCAGGGCCTGCGGCGGCGCCCGGAGAGCTTATACACTGTCCCGGTTCCGTTGGCCCTCCTCATTGCTTTTCCCATTTTTATCCTCCTGCCATATATTTTTATCGGTTTGATGGTGCCTGTAATATCGCAGTGCATTTATCAGCGCAGCAATGATTACACCGACGCCTACCGCAAGCAGCGCAAATAGCATCCAGCCGAGTGATGTAATCTGCCCGTTGCGGATAAGCCCTGTGTGTGGGACGCTTGAGTCAAACGCCAAATATCCAAATATTATGGATACGGAAATCGACAGCGAAAACGCCAGGATATACACCCAAATTTGCAATACGCGCTCCTTTTTTTCATGCTTTGCCACTGATCCGGTCAGTTGCTCCATGCCGCCCTCCAAGTGCGCAATGCGTAGGGCTGCGCTATGCTTTGCATCTGCATCGGCCATTGCTCTGTGGGCCTCTGCAAGCTGCTCCTCCGTGGATGGCCTCTTTACGATACCAAAATACTCATCTATAGACACACCGAGGGCGGCGCATATAAGCCCCATTTTGTATAGGCTTGGATCCTTTGACGAAGCAGAAAAGTAATTGCTGATCGTGGACGATGACAGATCTGTTAAATCGGCTAAGTCTTGCGTGGTAAGATGCTGGTACTCCTTTGCCTCTCTGCAAATATCCTGCAAAGTTTTTTCCATTCCTTTCCCTCCTGCCTTATTTCGGGCAAACCTCTCCGCTTATTTTTATCGGCTAATCGTATATTATCCGGTTTTTGGATTGACTTGCCAAACATTAAACTGATACTGTGGGTATGCGGCCAAGAGCCGATGACGGCGATAGGCGGCAAAAAATCCCCACCGTCCGGTGCGGGGGCGGTGGGGATAAAATATACAGCATCCCCATAGGCAAACACTCCCAAAAAAATATTTTTTCAATTTGTTGCACACATCTATGCAACAATCGGGACTTTTTCGCAATAGGTAGAGATGTATAAATAGTATTATACTCTTAATCTTCAAAGAATCAAATTAAGAAGGGGAAAGAAAATGGGAGACTTGGCAAATGCTCCGATTTATTGTATAATTAATGGAGCCAGCCGGCATACGCAATGCGACATCGAAAATTTGAGGGATATAGCTCTTGAGAAAATTAGCTTACTTCCGGATGACGCTTGTGCCGAAATTCTTCTTATGTTAAAAGAAAACGGATTCTACAACAGAAATAAGGAGGCGAAAATTTGACATGAAACAGGCACCGAATATGTGGTTTTCAAACGCTAAAATTGTAAATGCAATAAATCTTTGTATGGAGATGATTGCAAAAGCTGGCCTTACCGAAAGCGACGCGGAATATGTTCCGGCTTGCTTGTACCAGGCAATTAAGGCAAGCAACCAAATCAGCATGGGTAGAGCTGCTTTTTCCCCACAAAAATTTGAAGTCGAAGAAGAAGATGGGGGCTACAAAATTACCCCTCCGGAACTTGGGCCATTGCTTTTTCAATAACAGCTGTGGCCACACCTTTTGAAATGGTTTCAATTACGGACAGGGATACCGATCCAATGGCGCCTAATACTTTTTTCGTCTTTGCCCAGTTCTTTTTTTCTTCGATCGATGCGATAAACTCGTGTCCTTTGGGAGTTACATAGTATATTTTCGGCGTGTCACCATGCCTAAAATTTTCAAGCGGGTCAAAGCGGAAATCAGATGCCAAATAACCGCTTTCGACAAGCTGGATAATATGATAAATTAGCTCTCCTGCATCGTATGAATTTAGCGGTGGGAGTTTACGCATTTCGCTTGCGTACAGGACATGGTAAGATGCCCCTAATAAATTCCCGACCTCATCGGTTTTGATATATGTGTATTTTTCGCAAAATAACATAATATCTCGAATACAATCGGGATTTAGTTTCATAGGTTGCCTCCTGTAATTATTCCATTTCTTGTAGTTTTTTTGTGGCTTCGTTTATAATTGCAAGCAATGCGGCGCGATCATTAGTGGCGCTGATAAAATTTGATACAGCTTCCCTCCCGCCCTTGATCTCCGGATCGAGGGCTTTTTTTGCGCCCTGCGAAGCTGCGGAGGCATCTCCGTAAAGGAGATATTCCACGGGAACGCCAAGCACTAAAGCCGCTTTTTGCAGCTTTTTAAGGCTGGGACTATGCATTCCAGTGTTCCATTGTGAATAAGAACCGGAAGAAATCCCGCTTTTTTCATAAAAGACTTGTTTCGGCATCTCTATTTCTGCCAGACGAATTTCAATTCGCCGCAAAACGGATGAAGTGTCAATTTGCATAAAAAGTACCATTAAAATTTAGCAATATTTAACCCTTAACAACTCTAAGTTTTTATTGACATTTAGGAAATACTTAGGTATACTTAAACTTGCAGAGGGCAATACAAAACCAAGCCCCCTGCACTTAGCGGACTGCGGAAAATATTAAGGGTTGTTGGCACTTCCATAATACCACAGTTTGCTAAGTTGTCAAGAAAAACTTAGTTTTTGTTGATTGCGGAGAGGAGGAAAAGGCGAAAAGAAAAACACCCGCAGTCCGTTTGCGGGCGTTTTCCTCCCAGATTTGTTACCAGAGTGCGCTGCACAGACTGTTCACCGGCAATCCTTAGCCGATGGCCAAGCCGTCATTCTTGCGGCTCGGAAATGCCAGTCTGACGAAAAACGGACTTCCGTTTCTGTGACGCACCGCTCACTTTGGCAGTTCTGGGGCAGCCTGACCCTATCGCATTGCGCCGGTACTTCGGTCTGGAACGGGCAAAGTCAAAAGGTTGGTCAAAAAGTCCACCTCCTTAAATTTGCCGCAAGGGCTAAAGGCAGTATAACAAATTCCCCCGCCACAGTCAACGAAAACTAAGTAAATGCAAACTGGAGGTGAAAGAATGAGTTTTCGCAGCGCTCGATTGGCCGCTGGTCTGAGTGTCAAGCAGGTAATCGAGAAACTAAAGGTGACGGATGCGGCGGTTTACATGTGGGAGACCGGCACGCAGGCACCGAGAGCCAGCCGCTTGCCGGAGATCGCCGAGCTGTACGGCTGCACGGTGGACGAGCTGTTGAAGAAGGAGGCTGACAAATGATCGAAACCATGACGCTGCACCAGGCATCGAAGTATCTTAGAGATAAAGGCTTGAGCCTTTGTTCTGACACCCTGGCCGACGGCCTGGAGCAGGGCGTGTACCCCTTCGGCGTGTGCATCCGCACCGACCGCAGCCGGGTATTTCAGATTTTCAAAAAGAAGCTGGATGCGTGGATTGCGGAGCGGGAGGAGTAAACATGACCAACCAAGAATACAGGGCGCTGGAGGATGCTTTTCTGGCACGGCACGATGCGCTGTGCGAAGATAAGAACCCGCTGGAGTGCGATTGTCCGGCCTGCCCCTGCAAGGGTATGTGCGATGCGCTTTGCGCTGCGGAGGTGAATTGATGGACGGATATACATTGACGCTGGTGATCATCGGCGCGGCTACGGTCAGCCATTGGTTTATGCGGCTGGTGGACAAGCTGGACAGACCCGGCAAGTGAGAATTTGGGAGGAATGAAGATGCAAAGACATTACTACGCCATCGTAGCTGAAAGGTGCGGCATCCGGGTAGCTATGCGGTCGGAGTGCGATGTGGCCGATGTGGGCGACCTGGTTAGCGGCAGCAATAAGGCAACCGTATATTCCGGGTACAAGGTCATCACAGAGCCACACTTTGTTCTGTGCGGAACCAGTGAGGACGATTTTCTGAACGCCTTGTATGCGGGGGATATTCCCCAGGTTTCCAAGGTCACACGGGATATGTGGAAGCTGGAGCTGGAAAAGGAGGATGCATCCGATGTGGACATCTGACCCGGTATGGGACGCGGAGTGTTACGCCGCAGAGCAGGACAGGCAGACCGACCGGCGCCCCGTGTGCGACTGCTGCGGGGAGCCGATCCAGGAGGATTGTGCATTGCATTACAAGGGCTTTTGGCTCTGCGGTGAGTGCGTCAGCAACAATGAGGAGTATATCGAGGAGGCGTGGGAATGAGCGAGGGCGGCGTATTGCGGTACATTAAAACATCCGTGGATATTTACTTCCCGGAGGGGCATATGGCGTGTAACCTCTGCCCTCTGCTGGAAACATATTCCCGCAACCAGTGCAGGAGAACGGGCGAGTATCTGATGGACACAAGAATCACTGGTGCGCACTGCCCGCTGGAAATCATTGACGAGGAGGAAGAATTTTGAATATCTACGAGAAAATCGCTGCGATTATGCAGGATGTCCAGTATCTTGCAAAGGACGATCATGTGGAGTTCGGCAGCACCAAGTACAAGGCATTGAGCGAGGAGAAAGTCACATCCATCATGCGGGCGGAACTGCTGAAACACAAACTGGTTGTATACCCCATCGCACAGACGGCCAACCGCACCGGCAACATCACCCATGTTGATGTGGTGTACCGGATGGTGAATGTGGAGAACCCGGAAGAATACATTGAAATCGCGTCCTGCGGCGATGGTGCAGACACGCAGGACAAGGGCAGCGGCAAGGCCATGACATACGCTTTCAAGTATATGTGGTTGCGGACTTTTGCACTGCCCACCGGTGAGGACCCGGACAAGATTTCCTCCGCCGAACTGGACGAGAAAGAGCGGAACGCCGCACCTGTGTGTGAGCGGTGCGGATCGGACATTGTGTCTGTAAGGAAGCGCAACGGCGAAATGTGGACGGTAAAGGATATGGTTAAGTATTCCAAGGGCCGCTACGGAGCGCAGATGTGCGCCGACTGCATGAAGGCAGCAAAGAAGGAGCAGGACAATGCTGCAGGCTGATGTGACAGCCGCACGGTGGCAGCAGGATAGCGATGGGGCGTGGCTGTGCCTCCGGGTACAGTCCCCCCAGTCGGCAATGGCCGTGTGCGACGAGCTGCAGCCGGACAAGCAGTATGTGGCGCAGATCAAACGCAAGGGCCGGAGCCTTGACGCAAATGCGTATGCGTGGGTTCTGATGGACAAGCTGGCGGCGCACTATGGGATTCCGAGGAATGATGTGTACCGGGAGGAAATCAAGATCATCGGTGGCGTAAGCGATGTTCTGTGCATTGTATCAAAGGCGGCGGACGAGTTCTGCCGAAAATGGGAATCCAAGGGAACGGGCTGGATGGCCGAGCAAGGGCCGAGCAAAATTCCCGGCTGCGTGAATGTGACTGTATGGTACGGCTCCAGCACCTACGACACAGAGCAGATGTCACGACTGATTGACCAGATTGTTTCCGATTGTAGGGAGGCTAAAATCGAGACTATGACACCGCAGGAGCTGGATGCACTGAAATCCCGCTGGGGCGAAGCCCAGCCGCTGGGGGGTGATAAAGGTGACTGACGAGAGACGGTGTTTCCTGTGCGGCAGAAATGGCGCAAGTGACCCGCTGGAGCGGCACCACATCTTCGGAGGCGCGTACCGCAACAAAAGCGAGAAATACGGCCTTGTGGTGGATCTCTGCGGCGATAAGTGCCACAGGAACGGTGGGAACGCTGTACACCGCAACGGAAATCAAATGCGTCTGCTGCGCCGATATGGTCAATTAAAGGCCATGCGGGAGCAGGGGTGGACGGAAGATGACTTCCGGCGAGAATTCGGAAAAAGCTATTTGTAAGGAGGAAAAAGATGGTAAACAGAATGATTTTGCAGGGGCGGCTTTGCTCTGACCCCGAACGCAGAGCCACACAGAACGGGACAACGGTGTGCAGCTTCCGCGTGGCGTGGAGCGAGAAGGTAAAGGACAGAGAAACGAAACTGTTCCTCCCCTGTGTGGCATGGCAGGGAACTGCAGAGCTGATATGCACCCACTTTACCAAAGGCAAGGAGATCATCGTGGAGGGCAAGCTCTCCAGCCGGGACTATGAGGACAAGGCCGGCAACAAGCGCACCGTGGTGGAGCTGACCGCCGACAAGGTGCATTTCTGCGGCAGCAAGGACGCTACGCAGAAGCCTACGCAGACCTTCACGGAGATTTCCGAGGAAGACGTCGATTTGCCGTTCTAATTGGAGGTGACGAGGGATGACATTTGACGCGATTATCTACGATGCCGATAGCATCCGAGACGCACTTTCCGATTCTCTTACTAACAATGTCTTACGAATTGATGATCTTTCGGAGGAGGATGCAGTGCAGTTAGCCTGCATTTTTACGGATCACGGAATCGGTATTTGCCTACTTCCGCGCAAGGAGTAAGTGCATGGCGGATATGACATACATCAAGCTGTTCATCGATTACTTAGATGCGATAGAGCCGCTCGGTGACGCAGAGAGGGGGCGGCTTTTCACTTCCTTGTTGGTTTATGCAAGGACGGGCGAAGCCCCGCAGCTCGGCGGGAACGAACGGTTTTTATTCCCGATGATGCGGGCGCAGATAGATCGAGACAACTCTGCAATGGATAGTTTATCCGACGCACGAAGCGAAGCCGGAAGAAAGGGCGCAGAAGCAAAACAAGCAAATGCCAGATTTGCCAAGCAAAACAAGCAAATGCCAGATTTGCCAAGCAAAACAAGCAAAGACAAAGACAAAGACAAAGACAAAGACAAAGACAAAGACAAAGACAAAGACAATAGCGCGTCGCCGTTTGAATCGTTTTGGGCGGCATATCCCCGAAAAGTCGGAAAGCAGGCCGCAAAGAAAGCATTTTCCAAGGTTTCTGTGCCGGTTAAAACGCTTATCGATGCCGTCAACAGTCAGAAAAACAGCGAACAGTGGCGCAAGGATAACGGTCAATACATCCCAAACCCAGCCACATGGCTGAATCAAGGCCGATGGGATGATGTGCTGACGGAGGCCGGAGCGCAACCAACGAAGGAGGAGTACCATGTCGGAACATGGCTGTGACATCTGCGGCGGGCTGGGCTACACCGTTCGGCGCACGGAAAGCGGCGAACTGGTAAGCAGCACTTGCAAATGCGAGATCATCCGGCAAAACAGAATTCGCATGGAGCGTTCCGGGCTGGCCGGTCTGCTGGATAACTGTACATTCGAGGCATTCCAAACGCGGGAGTATTGGCAACAGGCCGCAAAGCAAGCGGCGGAGAAGTATTTGACCGACTGGAAGGGCAAGTGGTTTTTCATCGGCGGTTCTCCCGGAACTGGGAAAACCCACCTGTGTACGGCGATTTGTGCCAAGCTGATGGACGGCGGAATCCCTGTACGGTATGTGCAATGGCGGGGAGATATTCCGGCAATCAAGGCAAAGGTAAACGATGCGGAAGCATACGCCGAAGCCATGCACCCGCTGAAAACCGTCCGTGCGCTGTATATCGACGACTTTCTAAAGGGCAGCGTTACGGATGCCGACAAAAACATCGCCTTTGACCTGCTGAATGCCCGGTACATTGACCCGGATGCAATCACGATCATCTCCACGGAGTTGACCATTGACCGCATTTTGAGCTGGGATGAAGCCATCGGCAGCAGGATCAACCAGCGGGCAAGGGATTATATGCTTAACATCGGGAAAAAGCAGAATTGGAGGCTGAAATGATTGATGGGGGAAGCGGAGATGAAGCACCTCGGCGATATTACGAAAATCAACGGCGCAGAAATTGAAATCGTGGATGTTATCACGGGCGGATCGCCGTGCCAGGATTTGAGCATTGCAGGAAAACGCGCAGGATTGGCCGGCGCAAGGAGCGGATTGTTCATGGAACAGGTCCGCATCGTGAAGGAGATGAGACAACGTGACAGAGCGAACGGACGGACAGGTGACATGGTTCGACCTCGGTTTATGGTCTGGGAAAATGTGCCCGGAGCTTTCAGCAGCAACAAAGGGCGAGACTTCGCGGCAGTACTCGAAGAGATCATCCGCATCGCAGAGCCGGAAGCCCCCGATATTGAAGTGCCTGAAAAAGGATGGCCAACTTGGGGGGGCTACCACGATGAAGTGGGAGGACGATGGAGCGTGGCTTGGCGAGTGCATGATGCGCAACACTGGGGAGTCCCCCAACGTCGCCGCCGTATCTCGGTTGTCGCAGATTTTGGAGGTGACACCGCAGGAGAAATACTCTTTGAGCGCAAAAGCGTGTCAAGGCATCCTGAGGAGAGCGGAACGGCGCGGGAAAGACTTGCCGACGGTGCTGAAAGCGGTGCTGGTGGAGCAGGCAAAGACTCCGGATCGGTGATATGCCTTAAAGGAAACGCTATTGACCGAGACACAGCGCAAAATGGCAAATGGTATCAAGAAGATAAGAGTTACACGCTGGATGCAACAGATCGGCACGGCGTATGCGCCGGGTTTAAGCTGGGGAACAGTGAACACGCCCGGAGCATCGGATACGCCGAGGAACAGGCCCCTACGCTAAACGCAGAGTGTGGGGGGAATAAACCGGCGGTAATCGCTTTTGCGCAAAATCAGCGCGAAGAGGTTCGCGCCGTGGGGGATAAGGCAGTGTCGCTTGCTGCGGAGGCCGGTATGCACTGTCAGACGTTTGTGGCGCTGGATATGTCGCACGCCTGCGACGTCATCCGCGACTGCGGCGAGGTTCCCCCGAGTTTGCAAGCCCGTATGGGAACAGGTGGAAACCAAGTGCCGCTGACATATCAAATGCAAGGGTTCGGAGATTACCACGCCGGAGAGGTTGCAAGCAGTTGCAAGCAGCGGGACTTTAAGGACAGCACAGACCTTGTGGTGTGCGCTATTGACTGCCGAAACTTCCGCGAGGTCGGCGAAACAAACGGGACTTTGCAGGCAAAATCAAACGGCGGAACCAGCTGCAATTTGCAGAACACCGTGAGAACGGGCATGATTGTGCGACGCCTTACCCCGATGGAGTGCGAACGGCTGCAAGGGTTCCCGGACGGATGGACCGACATTGGCGAGTGGCGTGACAGCAAGGGCAAGCTGCGCAAACCAAGCGACAGCCCTCGCTATAAGGCACTGGGGAATTCCATCGCCCTGCCCTTCTGGGATTTCCTGGCAAAGCGTATCAGTGCGCAATATCTTCGCCCTGTTACGATGGGTAGCCTGTTTGACGGCATCGGCGGCTTTCCGCTGGTGTTCGAGCGGCACAACGGCAAGGGAACTGCACGCTGGGCAAGCGAGATCGAGAAATTTCCTATCGCCGTGACGAAACTGAGATTTGGGGAGGATTGACATGACCACATTACGCATGATTCCCGGCATTACATACACCCGGGAGAACCTGGAGACGCTGACCGGTATGCCGGACAGAGAGAACCGGCGAATGATCCGGGCGCAGCGGCGGCAGGGGGTGCCCATTGTGGCGCTGAAGGACGGCGGATACCGCCTTGCCGAGACCGACGAGGACAAGAAGGCGCTGCTGGACATGTACCGCAAGCGGGCACTGGACGAGCTGACCACATACAGCATGCTTGCAAAGGCCATGCAGGTGGATGGGCAGATGGAGGTGGCGGGAGATGGAACGGTTTAACACTCCGTTGACGAACGAGGCTGCCAAGAAATTGCTATCCCTTGATTTGGATGACAAGGTCATCACCAGCGTTGAGAAACTGGATGAGTGGTACACCGCGTGGGGCGGACAGTGTTATGTTTCATTTTCCGGTGGAAAGGACAGCACGGTGCTGGCGTATCTGGCGGCGTGGTACCTGTCGAGCTTCAGGACACCGCCGTGGGAGCTGAACTTGGTGTTTGTGAACACGGGGCTGGAATATCCAGAGATACAGAAGTTCGTCAATGAGTACGCTGACTGGCTACGGAGGGAGTTTCCCCGTGTGACTGTCAACCTTGTGCGGATTCGACCCAAGATGAACATCCGGCAGGTGGTGACGAAGTACGGGTACAGCATCGTGAGCAAAGATGTTGCGGGCGCTGTATACGAGGCGCGGAAAAACCCAAATTGTGTTCGAGCTAAAAAATTGCGCGGAGAACTTCTCGATAAGGATGGCAAGACCTCTGCGTACAACTGTGATAATTGGGCATTTCTGCTGGACGCACCGTTTCCAATTTCCGATAGGTGCTGCCATGTAATGAAAAAGGCATCTGCGCACAGATACGAAGGGGCAACAAAAGAAAAGCCCATCGTTGCGACAATGGCGGACGAGGGGCGGCAGAGATTCCAGAAATGGCTTGCGACAGGCTGCAACGCCTTTGAGAGCAAGCACCCGATGGGAAAGCCCATGAGCTTCTGGACGGAGCAAGACGTGCTGCGATTCATCGTAGACCGAGAGCTACCTATCGCCAGTGTATACGGCGACATCGTGGCCAGCGACGGCGAGAACGACTACGGCGCGACGCTGATCGACTGCAAACTGCACTGCACGGGTTGCCAACGCACGGGGTGCATGTTCTGTGCGTTCGGCGCTCATCTCGAAAAGGGAGAAAACCGGTTTGAGCGCATGAAGCACACGCACCCGAAGCACTACGAATTTTGCATTGGCGGTGGGGCGTATGACCCTGCGGACGGCCTGTGGAAGCCAACTGAAAAGGGGCTTGGCTATGGTCGGGTGCTGGATTACATCGGAGTGAGGTATTGAGATGACGGTATATATGCGAGTAAGCCGGGACAAGTACGAGCTGCCGGATGCCGTTTCGGAATCTATCATAGAGCTGGCCAACATTTGCGGCGTCAGCTGGCGGACGATCTACCGGGCCGTGTACGGCGGAAAGCGTACCAAAGGACGGCCCAAGTATGTGGCCGTACCAATAGGGGAGGGAGACGATGATTGAGATCACGGTGCCGCTGGCACCCGTCACAAAGAAAAACTCTATGCGGATCGTGCGCAACAGAAAAACGGGGAAGCGGCGTATCATGCCGTCCCAGCAGTATATGGACTACGAGACGGAAGCTGTATGGCACTGCAAAAAGGCCAGAGTGCAGCGCCCCATTGAGGAGCCTGTGGAGGTCAAATGCCTGTTTTATATGCCTACCCGGCGCAGGGTGGATTTGACAAATCTGCTGGAATCCATCGACGATGTGCTGGTAAGGGCCGGTGTACTCAAGGACGATCACAGCGGCATTATCGTTAGCCACGACGGGAGTCGGGTGCTGTACGACAAGGATAACCCACGGACAGTATTGTTTATCCGGGAGATGGAGGACATGGATGCGACAACCCGAGATGCGCGTATGTAAGCGCTGCGGCATGGAAAAGCCAATCACAAACTACAACAAAAAAGATACCAACAAGTGGAGGACAACTTGCAAACAGTGTGAGGCAATCGCCAGAAAGATGCGCCGGATAAGCGAAAAGAGGCTCACAAACCAAAACAACGTGGAAAGCAGGGGTACGCTCTGTTGGAGATGCAAAAAAGCTGTTGGGCGCTGCTCCTGGACAGAGCTGGATAGCTCCAAAAAGGTACGCTTTGAGCCGGTTCCGGGATGGGTGGCGGTAAAATCGCTCGGCATACCAGGCCGCAAGTCAGAGTCTTACTTGGTGCTAAGCTGCCCGGAGTTTGAGGCGGACGAAAGGAGTGGCGTTGGTGAATGATTTTGACTACGACTGCATGCAGAAAAAACGCATAGCGAGGGGCGCATTTGCTCACATCAACAGAAAACGTGGTGGGTGTTCTCTCCCCAGTGACACCCTCACCGAAAAGCAGAGGAAGGAGAAAAACGGAGAAGTGAAAAGCTATAACATCACGCGGCCTATGCCGTGGCGGGAATTTAAGCCTATGCCGGAGGATCTGAAGCGCGAGTTTTTCCGCAACATGCAATCTTTCGGTGGTACGGCCAAATGGCTGGCGGTGGAAATGAACGCTTGTGACGCAACAATACGCCGCGAGGCGGAATTAGTAGGTGCGCCATTCCGGCGCGGTGGCCGGAACGAAAAAATGTGGCAGAGCAAAGTTGCAGAGTGGGCTAACGCGGATGCGGTGGCCGTACATACGGCAGATGCGCAGAGCGAGGAGCACACTGCCAAAGATGCACCGCCGAAAGCAGACAAGCCGCAGATGGGCGCAAAGCTGCTGCATGCCCGGCTGGAGATGAGCGGTGACAGGGAATCCCTGCTTGCAAACCTACGGGTATTGCTGCCGGATGAAGGGCAGGTGACGGTGGAATGGTGAAAAGAAGCGTGTTAATCGCGGCGCTGCTTGTAGCAATCTTGGGGGCCTTGGGCATTGCGTCTGCCACAGAGGACATCGGGCAAACGCCGGAGACTGTAGTTGTGCCGCCGAGGGTGGTTCTGCCCCGCGATGAGCCGCAGGAGACCCAGGAGACGCGGACGTGCGTATTTACCGTCACTGCGTACTGCCCCTGTGAAAAATGCTGTGGGGCGTACGCAAATGGCTACACAGCCACCGGCGCAAAAGCCACCCAGGGCGTGACGATCGCCGCAGACCCGGATGTGCTGCCGATGGGTACGGAAATCGAACTGGACGGACACACATATACCGTGCAGGACACCGGCGGAGCCATTGCCGGGTATCGGCTGGATTTGTATTTTGACAGCCACGAGGACGCCTTGCGGTGGGGTGTGCGGGAAAAGATCGTGAGGTGGGCCAGATGAAAAGCCCCTGCGTAAAAGAGTGCCCGGACAGGCTCCCCTGCGGGGCCTGCCGGCAGAGCTGCGAGGCGTTCCGGGCGTATGAGGCCCAGCGGCTGGAGGAAAAGCCCTGGGTGGATCAAGCCAATACCGCCGCCCGGGAGCGCTATGTGCGGCAGAGTGCGAGGTGTGCAAAGGCCGGGAAACGACACATGAGATAGGAGGTTGACAATATGGATGCGGTGAAGTTTGTCAAGGAGCGCAGAAGAATGTACACACTTGGATGTATCAAGAAAGGCATTAACGATTATAACACGAAAGCAGAAGATGTCGTCGCAGAAGTCGAGGAATGGTCTACTGCACATCCGTGCAAGACAAGGCAGAGCGTGTTTCTGAAACAATATCCTAATGCTGTACTGGATAAAGATGGTGTTCTTCGTATTTGTCCACCCTTTGTGGGTGGTGATATACCTGAGAAGTACAAGTGCATCTGTTTAACAGATTGTAGTGCTTGTCGCCGTGAGTTCTGGATGCAGGAGGTGGAGTGAAATGACGAAACAAGAAGCTGCTGCTATGTTAGTGCAGTTGTATGCAGACTACTCTACCTTGTGCGACAAATATGCGTGGTCTCCCAGTGATGGGATGTCAGAGGCAGTAGCAATTGCTGTGCAGTCGTTGCAGGAGGTGGAGTGATGGAACGAATGACCATACGAAACAGTGACGGCAGCGTGTCACAGCCGACTGACCTGAAATGGGCAGAGGCACTTGACCGCCTCGCCGCCTACGAGGACACGGGGCTGACGCCGGAGGAAGTGACCGCACTTCAAAAAGATTGGAGCGACCGTTGCACTATCGTAGGAGAGTGTGGCGGCATCGACCGCATGCGGGAGCTGGCGGAAGCCGACAAGGACGGGCGGTTGGTGGTGCTACCATGCAAGGCGGGAGATAGGCTTTACGAAGTAACGGGTCGAAAAACGATCAGCGTGTATAAGGTTAGAGCCATCCGCGTGGAATTGTTCGGCTTGTTTATCGAGTGGGACATTGTAGAAGGGTTTGTTTGGCAATCGCTGTCAGGTATAAACGCCGGAGAAATCGGCAAGACCGTATTTCTGACCCGCGAGGAGGCGGAGAAAGAATTGGAGGCGTTGAAGAAATGAGCAAGGCTGTCATGCTGAGCGTCCGCCCGGAGTGGTGCGAGAAAATTTGCAGCGGGGAAAAGACGATTGAGGTGCGCAAGACGCGGCCAAAGCTGGATACGCCGTTCAAGTGCTATATCTACCGGACAAAAGGATTCGTTCCCCATATCATCAATGGGAAATGGGTAAAGATGGAAGTTGGCGGAACGGTCATTGGGGAGTTTACCTGCGACGCAATTACCCGTGTGAACATCTGCGGATTCTGGGACGATAGCGGGAAGCAACTCGACAATCGGCTCAAAGAAACTTGCTTAACCACAGAAGAGTTTTGCAAATACCTCGGCGAAAATGTCGGCTACGGTTGGCATATCTCCAACCTGAAAATCTACGATACGCCGAAGAAACTGAGCGAGTTCAAGGGGCTATGTAAAGTCGAGTCGGATTGCTGTGCCTGTCCTTATTACAACTACAGCAAAATGGACTGTGACGGCCGGACAATCAAGCGCCCGCCCCAAAGCTGGTGCTATGTGGAGGCAATGTGATGGGATGGCTGTGGGATTACTGCGCGTTCTGCGGAAAGCGCATCGAAACGGGAGAAATGTGCTACGGTTTGCCAAACGGAGAGAGCGTATGCACAAATTGCTGTGTTGCAGAAAACGAGGGCGTGGCTGTATCTAACGGGGATGAAGAACAGGAGGACAACAATGGCTGAATACATCGAGCGCACGGAAGAACTCATGCTTGCCATGAACGCCGGGGCGAGGGCAATCGAAAACACGAAGCGTTATCACGGTGCTATTTACACCAAGGATGTGTTCTCGGAGAGCCCACAGGAAATCCCATACTTGCAGGCCGCCAAAGTGTTGCGGGAAGTAAGCGATGCTCCCACCGCTGATGTGGCCCCGGTGGTACATGGACAATGGATTGAGGATCATGATTATCTCAAATGCCCAGAGTGTGGCGTGATGGTTAAGTGGGATTTTACATTTTTCGATATTGGAAATTGGAATTACTGCCCCAACTGCGGCGCGAAGATGGACGGAGGTAACGGCGATGCGGCTGATTGATGCGGACAAACTGCAACAGTTTCCCATTCGGGCGAACCGTTGTGACAAAGAACACGCCAACACGCATTTCATCAATGGCATCGAGTCTGTGATGGAGTATGCAGAGCGGATCCCCACTGTAGACGCAGAGGTCGTGGTGCGGTGTAGGGATTGCAAATACTTCATGGAATACACCAAGGAGTATGCGCAGAACGCTGATGGAGCAGATGGGGACTGTTATATCCGAGTTATGAATAGCTGCAATGAGCAGTTCCGTTCCTGCAATTACGATGATTTTTGCTCCTACGGCGAACGGAAGGAGGGTGCGGAATGTTAATTTGCACTTGCCCTAACGAGCTGGAATGTCCCGTATTATTATCAGATGTGGTGTGTGTGCCGTGGTGCGAATATCTGGAGGACGATGAAGGCGATGATTGATGAATGCAAGTGGATGCAAGACGAGGTTTGCGTCAATGCGGATTGCCCGGCGTGTGCGGATTATTGCCCAGTGGCAAATACACCGGGCGTATGCAAATACGAGGAAAGGGGTGATAGCGATGCTCAAAAGGGCAAACGGCAGACCGGTGCCAAATAATCCGGCCAAGGCATACGAACTGGGCCGCCTGGATGGCACCAAACAATGCATGGACAATGTTTCCTGTGTGCTGCTGGACAAGTTCGGATTCCATGTGCGGGAGGAAACACCGGACGAGCACGACACCCGCAGTCTGGAATACTTACAGCAGTGCCTTGTGGAGCTGGTGGAGGCCAAAAACAACGGATACATCAAGATGGCCGACATTGAAAAGGCTCTGCGGGGCGAATATAAGATGGTAAACAGCGCGGAGTAAAGGAGGGCAAATGAGCAAAAAGGCGACGCTGCCTTATGATGTGCGGTTGGAGTGCATTGCTTATGTGCGTGGGTATCCGCGCCGGGTGCGGGCGTATCGCGAGGCCCGGGCGGAGATCCTGGACGGGACGCATAGCACTACGGAGGGCATGCCAACTGGACCGGGCGCTGGTAGGCCCGCCGAGAGCAAGGCGGAGCAGCTGGCCGCCATAGAGCGATGGCCGGAGACGCAGAAGATGCTTGCGGTGGAATACGCTATAGACCGCTGCGGCAGAGATATCGGCAGCGATACAATCCGGCGGCAGCTAATATATGGCATTATGCGCAACTGCCAAGGCAAGCACAAGTATGCCCGTAATCGGATCGTAATTCCGGGGATTAGCGAGGCGACATTCAGCCGCCGGAAGGAAAGATTCCTGCATGATGTAGCGAAATATGCAGGGTTACTCGTGAAAGGTGATACAGATTCCGCCTAATGATGTGCTACAATAGGTACAGTGGATGATAGGACATGGTCATCCACGCGATTTCCCAATCATCACTTTTCCTCCCTTCTATGCGCCGCCGGTATTGGGCGCACCTTCTGGCACCGAAAGGTCATACCGGCACAAACAGCCTGTAGGGGAACCTATGGGCTGTTGTTATATGCCGTGCGCTCGTTGCACCCCGCGATCCGGGGCGGGAGGTCGCACCTCCCACACGGCACCAACAGGACCCCTCGCACCTCTCAACGATGTGACCCAGAGGGGACATTTAGGGGCGAATGTTCCAAGGCTGGCGAGGCGGTCTCCAAAACCGCTTGGGTGGGTTCGATTCCCAACCGTCCCTGCCAGTGGCCGGGTAGCGCCCGGACAATGTGAGACCGTTGTCGTCATGGCTCACATGGAAATGACAATGCTCGCTGAAAACTGCGCGTGAGGATGCGTCCTCCTTGCCATGACCGAACAGCGGCGCTTGAGATGCTTGCGGGGCCTCAAGCGGGCATGAGCGTGTGACAATCTAAGCGGGAAGACGACCAATATGCGGCATAGGTGCCCCGTAAGGGGAGACCACAGCGAGTGACGGGGACTTTCCCTGAAGCGCTAAAGCAGGGCAGGACTGCAATGCCGCACAAACAATGCGCTGGCATACCGCTGCAAGGGATGTGCCCCAAATAGTCTGCCAAACAAAAATCAACGAGAAAGGATTGATGAAAATGCTGGTAGAAATTATGAAAGTCGGGAAGGAAGATCGCGCGGTGTGTACAAGCCTTGATGTTTCTGAAACATTTGGCAAAGACCACAGGCATGTTTTAAGAGACATACGCGAATTGGGCTGCAGTGAAGATTTTCGACTGTCCAATTTTGGGCAGTCCTTCTACGATAACGCGCAAGGTAAAAAGCAGCCGATGTATTTTATGACAAGGGATGGATTTACCATTCTCGCGATGAGTTATACCGGTGATCTTGCCATGAAATTTAAGGAAGCGTACATAAAGCAGTTTAATGCGATGGAAGCTGCGTTGCGCGGGAAACTGATCGAAAGAGAAAAAGGCGTAGCGGTACGGCATGCTCTGACAAAAGCACTGCAGCAGTCCGCAGAAAATGACCGTATGCACGGGCACGCATATTCCGTCTATACGAACTGTATTTACAAGGCGTTATTTGGCAAGGACGCAAAACAACTGCGGGAGGAATACGGCCTTGATACAAAAGGGAATCCGCGTGATTGCTTTTCTTCCGATGAACTGGCTGCTGTGCAGTCTATGGAGCGCCTTGTGAGCGGTCTTGTAGACTGCGGATGGGGATATGACCAAGTAAAAGAGTTCATTATGCAGACAAACACAAAGCGTCTGTCTGCGTAAAGTGGACGGGGAAAAGACATTGCCCCTCTGCGGGCAAACTGTGTAACCCATGTTTGAGAGCTTCCAGAAGGCCGCATGGGAGGGGAAAGACTGTTACTGTAGCCAAGGGGTGGGGGCTGGTAGCAAATAAAGGTGCGAGGTGGTGACAATGGCTGCGCGTCTGACAGACCGGCAGAAAAAGAAAATACTGGCGGACTATGTAGAGTTGCAGTCATATAACGCTGTGGGCAAGAAAAACGGCGTAGCAGGCAACACCGTAAAGCGCATTGTCGCCGAAAGTCAAGGAATTGCAGAAAAAATAGAACAAAAAAAGGCTCAAAACACCGCAGACATCATCGAGCATATGGAGAAACAACGGAAAGCCGTGTGTGACATTCTCGATGCTGGACTTGAAGTGTTGCCGGAGAAGATACGAAACGCGAGGACGGCATCGGAAGTGACAACGGCAATGGGAACGCTGATTGACAAGTGGGCGATGATCGGCGGAAGCCCTGCCGACACGGTGAAGGAAGATGCGCTCAGTCAGAGCCTAAAGGAAATGGCAAAGGAGCTTGAGAGCGATGATTAGCGCAAAGCAAGCAAAAATCCTCGCTTTCCCCTATTCCAAGTACGACGCGCTGATCTGCGATGGCGCTGTGCGTTCCGGTAAGACCTCCATCATGATGTGGGCGTTCGTCCGCTGGGCGATGGAGAATTTCAGCGGGCAGCGCTTCGGCGTGTGTGGCCGCACGGTTGATAGCTGCACCAAGAACATCATCGTGCCGTTCACAGCGATGAGCCTTGCAAAGGAACGTTATATCATCCGCTGGCGGCGCGGCGACAAGGTGATGGAAGTGCGGCGCGGAGCCGTGACGAATTACTTTGAGGTGTTCGGCGGTAAGGACGAGGCAAGCTATACACTGATCCAAGGCCGCACGCTGGCGGGTGTGCTGCTGGACGAAGTGGTGCTGATGCCGCGCTCGTTTGTGGAACAGGCGCTTGCGCGTTGTTCCGTTGACGGTGCGCGGTTGTGGTTCTCCTGTAACCCAGGCAGTCCACATCACTGGTTCTATCAGGAGTGGATCAAGCGACACCGAGAGCGGAACGCGCTGTATCTGCATTTTGAAATGACAGACAACCCCGGCCTGAGCAAGCGCACTCTCGAACGGTACGAGAATATGTATGCCGGTATATTTTATGACCGGTATGTGCGCGGCCTGTGGGTAGCGGCAGAGGGCATCGTTTATAAGGACTTTGCCAACGATACAGAAAAGTATTTGATCGGAGACCCTTTGGAGTGGGCCAAGCAAAACGGCACCAGCTTTTCAATCATTTCAATTGGCGTTGACTTCGGTGGTACAAAGTCCGCAACGAAATTTCAAGCCACCGGGATCACAAAAGATTTCCGTGTTGTGGCGTTGGAAGAAGAATACATCAAAAACGAAGAGATTGACCCGAATGCATTAAACCGGCGTTTTGCTACGTTCTGCCAGCTGATAACGTCAAAGTATGGGTACAGCCAGACAAGAGCGGATAGCGCGGAAACGGTGCTAATTCGTGGGTTAGATCATACCGCGCAAAAAATGCGCCTCGGAACGCAGGTCAAGAATGCAATGAAACTGCAAATCACAGATAGAATCAGGCTTGTGGTGCTGCTGATGAAACAGGGGCGTTTTAAGGTTTCGCGCAACTGCCCGCATCTGATCGATGCACTGCAAACCGCGATTTATGATCCTGATAAATTTGAGGACGAGCGCTTGGATGACGGCACGTCCGACATCGACAGCTTGGATGCTTTTGAGTACAGCATTGAGCCTTATTACAAAGACCTGGAACGTGCCGGGCACATGATGGGACGGTGAAATAGTGAATATTCGGAGAGCATTAAAGGATCTTGGGTTTGACACGGTCGACAATAAATTCTATTCTCTGATCGACCTGTGGGCCGCATGGTATAAGGGAAACGTTGAAGATTTCCACAGCTATACGGTGTGGAATGGAATTGAAGAGCTGGAGTGCCACCGGTATTCGGTGGGAATGGGAAAGAAAGTCTGCGAGGACTGGGCCAACCTATTAATGAACGAGCGAGTCAACATCACGCTTGAAGGCAAACAGGAACAGGAATTTATCGATACTGTTTTTGCCGATAACAACTGGGAGGTCAAGGCTAACGAATCGCAGGAGCGCAAAGCGGCAGTAGGAACCGTTGCGTATGTGCCGGTGATGGAAGGCATGGGAATTAACCCAGATACGGCAGAAATCATTGACTCTGGCCGCATTCGCATCAACTACGTCAGTGCCGGGAACATCTACCCGCTGACGTGGGATAACGGCGTTATCCGCGAGTGTGCGTTCGCATCCACTCGGAAGGTCGATGACACAGAATATACTTACATCCAGGTACACCGGCTGCGCAACGGCGAGTATGACATTGAGAACCATCTGTATGATGCGGAGGAAGTACCGCTGGCCAGCGTGAAAGGGTTTGAGACAATTCCTCCGGTGATTCATACCGGCAGCGACAAGCCGCAGTTTGTGATTGACCGGCTGAACATTGCAAACTCTGACGAAAACAACCCGCTTGGCGTGGCTGCGTTTGCCCACGCCATCGACCAGCTCAAGAGCGTTGACATCACCTATGATAGCTATGTGAACGAATTTGTGTTGGGCAAGAAGCGCATCGTGGTGCAGCCGGAGGCAACCAAGAGCATTGACGGTCGTCCAGTGTTTGATAAGCGTGAGACTGTTTATTATGTACTTCCGGAGGACAGAGGCGGCAACGGCAACATCTTGCAGCAGGTCGATATGTCGCTGCGGACGGCGGAGTTTAACACCGGCATGCAAGATATGTTGAACATCCTGTCCAGCAAGTGCGGTTTTGGTGAGAACCATTACAAATTCAACCAGGGGAGCATCGCAACTGCCACGCAGGTCATCAGCGAGAACAGCACCCTGTTCCGCACGGTCAAAAAACATGAAATTGTGCTTGAACGGGCAATCACAGAGTTGTGCCGGAGCTTGCTCCGCATGGGAAATCGGTACATGGGTGCATCCCTCAATGAGGACGTCCAGATCTCCATTGACTTTGACGATTCCATCATTGAGGACAAGGGCCAGGACTTTAACCGTGACGTGCAGCTACTCAACGCTGGCATCATGAACGATTGGGAGTTCCGTATGCGCTGGATGAACGAGGACGAGGCGACCGCAAAGGCGGCGCTGCCGAAGGCACAGGACATGGTAACCGAGGAAGAAACGGAGGTCGAGTAATGGGATTTGGAGAAAACACTGGGACTTTTGGGGTTGTGAAAAATGAGCCGGTATCCATTTACCCCGGAACTACTTGATGCGCTCCCAGAGGATCTGGCAGAACTGTTCCGGGCGCTTGAGCTTGTGTTGCTGGATGAAATCTGTTCCCGGTTGAAAGTTGCGGATGAACTGAACGAGGTAACGGTGCAGGACATCAAGGCGCTGCGGGCGCACGGCATTGACCTTAAAAAGATTAAAAAGGCCATACAAAAAGCAACCGGCATCAGTGAGCAGAAATTAAACAAACTGCTTGATGATGTTGTGGAACGCAATCAGCAGTATTACACCAACGTCATTGACCTTGCGCATATCACTCAGCCGGAAACGCTGGTAAGCATCGAGGACACCTGGGCCATATACCAGCAGACAAAGCAGGACTTGCGCAATATAACCCAATCAATGGGCTTTTTGGTGGACGCAGGGCGTACAATGCTCCCCCCTGCCAAAGCGTACCAATGGGCACTTGACAGCGCAGCATTGCAGGTGCAGAGCGGTGCAATTAACTACAATCAGGCAATTAAAACGGCGGTAAAGGAACTCGCGGACAGCGGTCTGAAAGTGGTTGACTACGAGAGCGGCCATCGGGATCATGTCGATGTTGCCGTGCGAAGAGCCGTAATGACCGGCGTATCTCAAATCTGCGCCAAGTATACGGAGCAATCCTCAGAATATCTGGATACGCCCTATTTTGAAGTATCGGCCCATGTTGGCGCGCGAGATAAGCCGGGACCGTCACCGTGGTCATCGCATAAGGATTGGCAAGGACGTGTTTACAGCGTCCGTGTAGGGGACATTTACCCGAGCATTTATGATGTTTGCGGCCTGGGCGCTGTTGACGGTCTGGAAGGGGCCAACTGCCGCCACAGGCGGTTTCCGTGGGTTGAGGGCGTGTCCGAGCGCACTTACACGAATGAACAGTTGGAGCACATCGATGATGACCACGGATGCACGTTTGATGGCAAGGATTACACGGCATACGAGGCAACCCAGATGCAGCGCCGTATTGAACGAACGGTTAGAAAGCTAAAGCGCGAAAAAGCCGCCTACAAGGCCGCAGGATTGCATGAAGATGAGACTGCGGTAAACATACGGCTACGGCGGTTAAACGCTAAATACAAGGCGTTCAGCGTGAAAGCTGGCCTGCCGGAGCAACCGGAGCGGATGCGCGTCTATTTCACGGATGACGCAACGTTAAAAACGGCAAATGCCATGAAAACGCATCGGGCGGAAATGGCAGCGTCTAACGCTAAAGACGATAGAGACACTCTTGAGTTTTTCGGCGCAGACGCAAGAGATAACTTGAATTCTATTGTGAAAAGACGTACAATGAAGCTGGAAAATGGCTTTGCTTGCTTCCCGGACGGTGACCCGCTGAATGAAAATGTTAAAAGGGTAAAACCTCTTAAAACGTATTTTGATGTCGCTATGCACGGAAGCCAGACGGCAGTCGGATTTGGCACAAAAGAACTCAATATGTCACCGCGCTTACTTGCCGCAGTCATTCGGCATAGTAAAGGGTGGAATGGCCAGAAAGTTCGTTTGCTATCTTGCAGCACAGGCGCACGCATGGAAAACGATTATTGCTTTGCAGAAGAGCTGGCAAATGCACTTGGCGTTGAAGTGAAAGCCCCAGACGATGTGCTGTTTATTTCCGGTGCTGGCGTACTGAAAGTAGGAACACATGGGGAAGGAAATATTTTGCCGTTTACCCCAAATCAAAGAGGAAGGAGAAAGTGACATGGATTTCGGTTTTTTTAAAGGATTGCCATACAAGAATTCTATTGAGAATTTTGAAGACTATAAGAAATACAAAAATAGTATCCCAAAAGAAGCGATTTTAAGCCACATTTCCTCCCTCGATGCCGGGCTGACATCGCTGCCCAGTTTTGATATGTTTACTGGAGAAGAACTTCACGCAGGTATGTTTTGGGACGGTAAATTCACCTTCCCGTATGAGTTCCTGCATTACTACAAGAATTATGACATTGGAGTCCCCTATGAGTATGAAGCATATTTGAAAGAAATCGGGGTAGGCTAATGGATGATAAACTGATGCAGGCCATCGAGGCTATTATCCGGCGCGGAAATGACGCGGAGATCCGGCGCAAGGGTGACGGATACATTGTGTTAGAGGTCAAGAAAACAATCAAATATTCAACTCCCGCGTAATTGGGCGCGGGAAAGGGCAATAGGAGCCAACTGCTGAGGAATTCTCGGTGGTTGGCTCTTTTGTTTTAAGTAAAACCCGCGAAGCACAGCGGTTTTTATAAAAACTATCGTCCGCGAAGAAACGCGGCCAAAGAAAAGGAGATAGTGTCATGGCACTTACACGCAAACTTTTGAAGGGTATGGGTCTCACCGATGAGCAGGTAGATACCATCATCGAAGCGCATACCGACACTGTGGACGGCCTAAAGGCGGATGTGACCCGCTACAAGGCCGATGCGGAGAAGCTGCCCGGAGTTCAGAAGCAGTTGGACGACCTCAAGGCGGCAGGTGACGGCGGTTATAAGGAGAAGTACGAGAAGGAACACTCGGCCTTTGAAGCCTTTAAGACCGACATCACGGCAAAGGAGAGCAAGGCGGCAAAGGAAAAAGCCGTCCGGGCTTACTTTGAGAGCAAAAACATCACCGGCGCAAATCTCGACCTTGCCATGCGCGGATGCGGCGAGGAAATGTCTGCCTTGGAGCTGGACGGCGAGAAGATCAAGGACACCAAGAGCCTTGACGCTCTCGTAGACGGCACCTATAAGAGCCTTGTTTCTAAGCCTGCTGTCCGGCTGGACATGGGCGCACGGCTCAACGAGGGCGGCAAGCCTATGACCAAGGACGAGATTATGAAAATCACCGACAGAACGGAGCGGCGCGCTGCAATCGCCGCAAATATGGATTTGTTTAGAAAGGAAGAATAAAAATGGCTGTTGATCCTAAGCTGATTAAGAAGGAAGATCTTGCCCGTGTTCGCGAGATCGAGTTTACCGAAATGTTCGGCTATTCCATCAAGAAGTTGATGGAGGCTCTGGGCGTTACCCGCAAGATCGCCAAGCAGGCCGGTACTGTGCTCAAGAGCTACAAGGCTACCGGCACTCTGGAAGACGGCGCTGTGGCCGAGGGCGAGACCATCCCTCTGAGCAAGTACAAGACCGAGGCTGTGAACTACAAGGAGATCACCTTGAAGAAGTGGCGTAAGGCCACTTCTGCCGAGGCAATCACTGATCGCGGCTACGAGCAGGCCGTCGAAATGACCACCGATGAAATGCTGAAGGACGTGCAGAAAGGTATCCGCAAGGATTTCTTCGGCTTCCTCGCAACCGGTACTGGTACGGCCAGCGGTGCTACCTTCCAGGCGACCTTGGCTCAGGCATGGGGCCAGCTGCAGGTGCTGTTCGAGGATGACGAGATCGGCGCAGTGTATTTCATGAACCCGCTGGACGTTGCGGACTATCTCGCAACTGCCAACATCACCCTGCAGACCGCTTTCGGCATGACCTATGTCGAGAACTTTCTCGGTCTTGGCACTGTGATTCTGAACTCCAGCGTCCCCAAGGGCAAGATTTACGCCACCGCCAAGGACAACATCGTCCTGTACTACATCCCTGTGAACGGCGCAGATCTGGGCGAGGTGTTCAACTTCACCACCGACGCCACCGGTTATATCGGTATCCATGAGGAACCCGATTACACCAACATGACTGCATCCGATACCGTTATCAACGGCATGGTGCTGTTTGCCGAGCGCATTGACGGCGTGGTTGTCGGCTCCATCACTCCGGCAGTGGGGGGCTAAGCGAACTGCTGAGTGAGCCTGACCCTGAAACTTCTTCTTTCTCCAATATGACAAAAGCCCAACTGCTTGATTATGCCAGGGGAAACGGGGTGGACGGGGTCAGCAGTTCAATGCGAAAGGCTGACATAATCGCAGTATTGGAAGGGAGCTGACCCGTATGACATACGCTGATTATACATACTACGCCGGAATCTATATGGGTTCTGTGCGCGAGGAAGATTTTCCGCGTCTGGCTGTTCGGGCCAGCTCCTTCCTCGATTACTACACCCAAAACCGGGCAAAAGACAACGCTGATATGGACGCTGTAAAGATGTGTTGCTGCGCATTGGTGGACAAGTATCAGTTGATCGAGACCGCGCAGCAACTTGCCGCAACCAGGCTGACGGGTGCGCTTACCGGCGATGACGTGAAAAGTGAAACGGTAGGCGGGTATTCTCGCACACTGGCCAGCGGCGGAGAAAGCGCCGCTGCTGCATTGAGTGCCACGGACGGCGCAAGAAAATTGCTGGCGGAAACGTGCATGGAATACCTTGCCCATACAGGGCTGCTGTATCGCGGAGGTGGTTGCATATGTACACTCCCCACACTGTAACGGTTTACAACGTCGTGCGTGAAACGGACCCTGCCACGCTAAAAGATATCACAAACCTATATGTAACCGTGCTGGATGGCGTGTTCTGCGAGGCGTCAAAGGGAGTTAACGTGCGCAAAAGCGGGCTGGAAGGCGCCGACGCAGTAACCCTGTATATCCCATTTACGGTAAAAGCTGTGGATGGATTTAGCGGAAAGCCCAAGACATATACAGAGCCGCAAGCATTTTTTGCCTCAAGCGACAGGACGGGCCTATGGACGCTATCCACCACTGGCAACGGTGGCGATACATTTTTCGTCAAAGGCGAATTTGTAACGGACAACGAGGGCGTGGCATTGGCACACGATAATTGCTGGAATGTGACTAAGGTTGACGCAAAAGACTTTGGCAGCGCGGATATGCAGCATTGGGAAGTGGGTGGAAAATAAGTGGGCGTTACCTTTTCGATGCATTTTGGCGGTATGGAGGCCATCAAGGACAAACTGGCTGAGAGCTGCACCCGGGCGGAAAGCATTGTGGGGCAGCAGGTCATAAAAGACACCGCGCCGTTTGTCCCTGCGCTTACAGGATCATTAACAATACGCACGAGGTTAGACGGCAACAAAATTATTTACCCAGGGCCTTATGCGCGGTTTTTGTACTACGGCAAAGTCATGGTTGATCCGCAAACCGGCAGCACCTTTGCGCCAAAGGGCGGGACGAAGGTTTTGACAAACCGAGACCTTGTATTTTCCAGGGCGATGCACCCGCAAGCACAGAGCCATTGGTTTGAGGCTTCCAAAGCGCAGAACCTGGATAAATGGATACGCATTGCAGAAAAGGCGGTGGAAAAATTTGGACAAAGTTAAAAAAACCGTATCGGCAGCGGAGGAGGACAAGGTATCTCGCAAGCTGCTGGTTTGGCTGAACACATATCCGGATTTGCCGGTGGATTTGATTCGATTTGAGTCCCTGCCCGCCGACACCTCTGCAATGGCCATTTCGACCATCCAGGCGTCCTATATCGTTAAACGATATGTTTTAGGGGGCTACCAAGCGGAATACCAATTCAAAATCATTTACCGGGTTAAGCCGGGCAACAGCATGGATAAACGGCTGTCAGCGGATGAAACGTTAAACGCTATCGGAGATTGGGCGACCGGCAAGCGCCCCGACATTGGTACCGGAAAGCGCGTTGTAAGCCTGGAGCCCACTACACGATCCTCTTTGTTCGCCGTGTATGAAAACGGTGACGAAGATCATCAAATCTTAATGAAAATGAATTACGAGGTGAATACATAATGCCAGATTTGACTTTTACAACACCGGAAGGTCAGACCATTGACCGCGAACTTTTGATCGCATACCTGAATACGGGCTCCTCCGAGTCCCCTGTGTGGAGTGCTATCGGCAAGCGGGTGGAGGACACCAGTGAGGAAATGGACTGGGGCCAGGAGAGCAAGCAGGATGTGCTGGGGAACACATTCACAACCATGAAAAAGCCCGTTATTACGCAGACCTTTGACCCCATCCCCTTGGATGCTGGTGATGCAGCAGCCGTGAAGATGTGGAATTTGGCCGTAAAAGACCACGATGCGCAGGCGCTGGCCAACCAGGACATGATGATCGGCCACTTTTACGCCACCAGCGGCGATGCAAAGTTTGCCGAGCGGTATGATTCCTGCGCCATTGCCGTGACCTCCATCGGCGGCGAGGGCGGCGGTACACTAAACATCGCCAGTGAGATTACCTACGGCGGGACCCGCACTTTGGGAACCGTGGGGAAGGGCGCTGCCGGAAAGATCGAGTTTACTGCCGCACAGTAAAAAATAGGGGCGGGGTTTCCCGCCCCATTATCACGCAATATACAAATAAATCGGAGGACACCATGAGCGAAAATATTATCAAAATTGATACCGGCGTAGTCACTAAAACTTTTGTGACTACCGACGGGAAAGAATGTGAATTTGCGTTTAACCCGCTGGATATGGGCCTGTCTCGCCGGCTTTTTTCCGCGTTTGAAAAACTCGACAAAATGAACGAGGGTTATAAGGACGAAGTGCAAAAAAACGCCGATAAAAAGGAAATTTTTGACATTGGCCAAAAGATGGACCGGGAAATGCGGGAGATCATCAACGGAGAAGTATTCGGGTTTGATATCTGCACCCCGCTTTTTGGTGAGCTGAATCTTTACGCGCTGGCCAACGGATTCCCCATTTGGGCAAATTTGCTTTTTGCGCTGGTGGACGAAATGGATACTGCGTATGCCCGGGAGCAGAAGCTTACCAACCCGCGCATTAGCAAGTACACCAAGAAGTACCACAAATGAGATACAGCCTGCCAACATCCGTGGAACTGGGTGGGAAGGAATATGCCATTCGGTCTGATTACCGGGACATTTTGGACATTTTGGAAATGCTTTCTGATCCGGAGCTGGACAGCGCCGATAAGGCAGAGGCAGTGATGGAAATGTTTTACCCGGATTACGAGGATATCCCATACACGGAATACGAGAACGCGGTGCGGCAATGCATATCCTTTATAAATTGCGGCGAGGAAGAATGCCGGGATGAAAAGCGCCCTAAGCTCATGGATTGGCAGCAGGATTTCCCGATGATTGCAAGCCCCATAAATCGCGTGCTTGGCACGGAAATCCGCTCCCTTGAATATCTGCACTGGTGGACATTTATAGCCGCATACCAGGAAATAGGTGATTGCACATTTGCCCAAGTGGTAAGCATCCGAAAAAAGAAATCCAAAAATCAAAAGCTGGATAAATCCGATCAGGAATTTTACAAGCAAAATAAGCATCTTGTGGATTTCAAACGGCAATACACGGATAGCGACGAAAAAGTTATCAATCAATGGATATAAAAACCGCCCTCCTGTGAGAGCGGTTTTTGCGGGTTGGTTACAGGTCGATTTTTACGGTGTCTTTGTTTTTCAGATAGGAGAACTGCTTCACAAGCCTTTTTGCCTGCGGCGTCTTTTTCGTCACATCAAAAAGGATATATTTCGTTTGGACATCGGCCAGGTATGTAAAGATTAGATACTTTGTGTTCGTTTTTATGCTGCGTTTACTGGCACTTCCCCCAAGAATTGCACCGATGGGCCCGAGCAGCATTGCCCCCGCCACGGCGCCGCCGGCACTGGATACATACTGCTTCTGTATTTCTGTGTTGGTCATGATCGACACATCAATCAGTTTATCAGTTTGCAGATTAAACTCCTGACCGTTTGCCTGCATGATAATGCGAGAGCGCAAACAGGTTAGCTTGCACATGAAACATTCTGCGGCAGGTCCAGACCTCCTATAAACTGGAACTTGTCGACAAGAAGCAACTCGCCGTCACCGTACCGCTTTTTTAATTTGGCATTATTCGCTGAAACAAAAGCCAGTCTGCAAATAGCAACAATAATAATTACCAAGAACAGGTACTTGGTATCCATAAAACTCCCTCCCTTAAATTTTGGTATCAATAATATACCATATCAAAAATTCAAAAGCAAGTAGGTGATTTAATGTCGGATGGGTCTGTCGTGGTGGAAGTAAATGTTGACGACAAGCAGGCGCAAAAAGAACTCAATTCCATTACTCAGAAAATAGAAAGAATATCTGAAAAGTTAAAAGAGCAAAACACGGGGAAAACGGAGATTGTAAACCAATCTGCGCAACTCGGCGCACAGTTAGATGCAGCAAAAGCAAAATTGGAATACATGAAAAGCGGACAAGAGTTTTTTACATCCGATTCTATTCTCGGACAAGAAAAAAATGTATCTGCTTTACAAAAAGAATTTGACGCTGCTGCAGATAAATTAGATAAAGCAAACGAAAAAATCAGAGAAACCGAACGCAGATTAAATGCGGCAAAAGAAAAAGCCGCAGATTTACAAAAACAAGTTGCAGGGGCGCAAAAATCCGCCCAGGCACTTGCCCCGACAACAAAGGCGTTATCTCCTGCAGCTGAAAAAGCAGAAAAAAGTTTCAACAAACTTGTCGGGCGCATTAAGGGCCTTGCTAAGCGGGTATTTATATTCACAATTATTACCGCCGCGCTGCGTAAAATTAAGCAATATATGTGGTCTGCCATACAGACGAATGATGATGCTATGAATGCGGTTGCTCGACTAAAAGGCGAGCTACGCACCCTGGCGCAACCGATTGTCAATATAGCGATCCCCGCCTTTACGGCCCTGGCAAAAATCATCACATATACACTGACCGGCGCGTCTCGTCTGTTGTCCTTGCTTTTTGGCTCAACTTATAGCGCCTCGAAAAAGGCGGCAAAAAGCCTAAACGATCAACAAAAAGCCATCGAGGGTGTAGGGAGCGCGGCCAAAAAATCAAGCAAGTATTTGGCGCCGTTTGACGAGCTTAACACAATAAGCGGCGACGACGCAGGAGGCGGGAGCGAAAGCGGCGGGGAGTCAGTTAACTTTGATAGTGATATTGGGAGCGGCGTAAATGCTGTAATGGCCCTAATGACAGGCATTGCGCTGCTTGCAATTGGAGCAATCCTTACTTTTTCCGGCCATGTTGGGGTAGGCATTGCGATGATGGTTGCGGGAGCGCTTACGATTTATGGTGTTTATGCATCCGACGGCGGAGAAGCAGCAAAGACGCTTGTGGAAACTGGTCTTTCAAAGATTCTGATTGCTATCGGCCCGATGATTGCGATTCTCGGCGTGGTGCTTATGATGACCGGCAATATACCGTGGGGCCTTGGACTACTGATTGCGGGTATTGCTTTGTTTGCTGTCGGCGAAGTGGCAGAAAACTGGGATCTGCTTAGCACAAACCTTGTGGGAGCCCTTGCAAATATGCTAATCGACATTTCCCCTTACATTGCGCTGTTTGGTGCTGTGCTACTGTTTGTCCCCGGGCAGCAGGCCCTTGGTATTGGCTTGATTATAGCAGGTATTGCGTTGTTTGCTGTCGGCGAAGTAGGCGCGAACTGGGAGTTGCTCGGCACAAATTTGACATCGGCACTTACCAAAATATTCAGCGAAATTTCTCCCTATATTGTCGTATTTGGCCTTTTGCTGGCAATGGTGCCCGGCATGATGGCTGTGGGCATTGGCATGATCGTTGCCGGAATCGCCATGTTTGCGTTTTCCGTAATTGCGCCAAATTGGGATAGCATTACACAGGCGCTTCGGGGCCCTCTTGGCAAAACTCTTGCTATGATCGGCGGTTTTCTTGTTGTCCTCGGGCTTATGCTTATTTTTTCTGGCGTAGGAATACCCTTGGGCATTGGGATGTTGCTTGCCGGTGGCGTTAGTTTGGCGGCGGCCATTGCACCAAATTGGAATTTCATCATAGGCAAAATCAAGTACGTTTGGCAAAAAATCAAAGAATTTTGGAATTCTTATATCGCCCCTGTATTCACTGCGGCCTGGTGGCAGAACCTCGGGAAAAACATTATGAACGGCTTGATATATGGTATTGAACGGGGCATCAACTGGGTGCTGGGCGGCGTAAGCGATATGGTGAATGGCATCACGGGTATCTTGAACAAGATCCCCGGCGTGGACATTGGACGGGTCAATTTGGGAAATGTCCACATTCCTCGCCTGGCCCAGGGCGCGGTGATCCCAGCCAACCGCGAGTTTTTGGCGGTTTTGGGCGACCAAAAGCGCGGAACGAACATTGAGGCACCGGCGGATTTGATCCGCCAGATTGTCCGGGAGGAAGTCAAAAACAGCGGCGGCGTGGGAAATCATATCACAATCGTGCTGGACAGCGTTAACGGGAAGAAAATATTTGACACTGTTGTGAAGGAAAACAACGCCGTGGTGCGTGCCACCGGCGCAAGCCCGCTGGTGGTGTAAGGCTGTCTCTTATACACATCTCCGAGCCCACGAGACCCTAAGACATCTCGT